>Ga0255754_10003441_pt1 | contig 11364 bp, 11 predicted proteins | sample 101ome_22_FD_179954 | JGI IMG/M metagenome (GOLD analysis project Ga0255754, IMG submission 179954) | Coastal salt marsh microbial communities from the Groves Creek Marsh, Skidaway Island, Georgia - 101412BT metaG (version 2) | ecosystem: Environmental > Aquatic > Marine > Intertidal zone >... | reverse complement strand
ATGATGGAAATAACATAGAATTAGAAAAACCCGATAGTTCAACCTCTAATTATATTCTTGGAGAAGATGATGATGAAAACCTAGACTATAGATTTAAAGGAAAAAACTATAACTATTCTATATTAAACAATATTACAGGAGATGCCCCCAACCTAAAACCAACCTCATTCTACCCACAACCTTCTACTCAGGATTATAAATTAGGAGAATTTACTAGGTATTTTTCTAAAAAAACAAACGAAAACAAATATATAGAAACTAGTGGATTAGTTAAAAATAGTTTGTATATTGGGTTTTCAATACCATGGTTAATATCGGGTGATAAAGAAGAAGTTGCTCGGGTTAACCAAAATATGGTAATATTAAAAGAAGAAAGACTTAAGATAACTGGATTTGGAGACTATCTAAAGCATAATTATCTTAAGTTTTATAAATAATGTTTTAATAAGTGTTTTGGTTAATAGAAAATAAAGAACAATTTGAAAGGTTACAAAATAGTGGTTTTAAAGAAGCGTTTGTAGAGATTATCCCAAATAATCCTTACCAACACCCAACACAAAACTCTGTTATAGCCTTTTATGTAAGACCTATAAAAGGTCATAAGGGATACATTCTACCTGTTTCTCATCCCGAATGCGAAAATTTATTTGAGGACGAGGTATATTTATACTTGAAGGGGTTAGAAAAAATATATGTTAGAGATAAGAAGGAATTCCTACACTACACGATTTTAAAACCTCTTATAGATATAACATTAGGATCTCCTCCGTATATACCCCCACAAACAACAGCACATACTACATTATATAGGAGATTTCCGGATCTAAAAACAGTTAATCAACTCGTGCCGATTACTAAACATTATGAGGTTTGCGAGCAAATATATGACGATTTAGAGCACCGCGTTGAAACCGTGGTAAACCCGTTTTATAATGACAAAGCTACATTAGTGTTTAACGCCATCGAACGTAATGGCATAAAAATAGATAAAAATGAATTTGAAAAACATTTCCACCCAGTTGACAACGAGTTTGTCTACACTAGTTATAACTTCAAAACGCTTACGACAAGACCTTCTAACAAATTTGGGGGCGTTAATTACGCGGCACTTTCGCATAAAGACGGGTGTAGAAAAAGCTTTATTCCGCGTAACGATGTTTTTATTGAATTTGATATTAGTGCCTATCACCCTACTTTGGCCTCTAAACTTATTGATTTTGATTTTGGTAAGGATGATATTCATAAAGCCTTTGCTAAAATGTACGGAGTGGATTATAAAAAAGCTAAAGAATTAACGTTTAAACAGCTTTACGGAGGAGTATTTGACCAATATAAGGACCTGGAGTTCTTTAGGAAAATCCAAGTATATACGGATAATTTATGGGCTAATTACCAAGAGCACGGTTGGATAGAGGCACCAATCTCGGGTTATCAATTTTGTGAGTGGAACTTAGAAAATATGAATCCACAAAAGTTGTTTAACTACGTTTTACAAAACATGGAAACAAGCGTGAATGTTGAAATATTATTTCGTATATTCAAGCTATTGAAAGGTAGGAATACCAAACTCGTACTATATACGTACGATTCGTTCTTATTTGATGTAGATGAGAGCGAGTTACCCGTATTGGATGAGATTAAACAAGTTTTTTATAAATTAAAGTTACGAATTACAGAAAAAAATGGAAGCAACTACGATTTTGCCTAAATACGACTATATTTATGGGTCAGATATACACTCACCCCAAAATAGCATAGATTTGAATAATAAATTGTTTTGTACGTTTACTACCTTGGATGAATTAGATTCATTGGTGGAAGAACTACAATCGAGATACACAATAATGTACAACAAAATGTTTGTACTACACGTAAAAAGTAATAACGAATACGTTGTTACCTACAACGTTGACCAAGGTAATGTATCCTCGATTCCAGATAATACAATCTTAGTACATAGAAAAAAAGATAGTAATACTTTATACACTATTAATGCTTTAAACGAACTTATTAAGCGTTTAAACAATGGTGTAGTTGATCCTCGATTTAGAGTAAATTGGCAACACTATAGAAATACTATCCTCCTAACCCAGCAAAACGAATTAAAAGAGTTAAAAACAAAAATTCATACAATTATTGAAATTTAACTTGCTTTATATTAAAAAGGTTATTACATTTAGTTACAAACAATAAATAAGTTATAAACATGGATTTAGACGTAATCAAGCAACGACTAGAGGCGTTGGAAAAACCTACCTCTAACAACAATAACAATGGTAAATCATTGTTCTGGAAACCATCAGTAGGTAAACAGGTAGTTCGTATCGTACCTTCTAAGTTTAACAAAGCAACTCCATTTAGTGAATTGTATTTCCATTATGGTATTGGAAAGCCAGTAATGATTTCTCCAATTAACTTTGGTGAAAAAGATCCACTAGTAGAGTTTGCTAAAAAACTTCGTCAAACTGACAACCCTGAAAACTGGAAACTAGCTAAAAAACTCGAACCAAAAGTTCGTTATTTTGCTCCGGTTATCGTTCGTGGTATGGAAGACGAAGGTGTTAAAATCTGGCAATTTGGTAAGGAATTGTATTCTTCATTCCTACAAATGGCTATGGATGATGAAGTAGGTGACTACACTGATGTAGCTTCAGGACGTGATATTAAGTTGAATACAGAAGGACCTGAAATGACAGGTACTAAGTACAATCGTACTACTGCTTCTCCTTCAATGAAAGTAACTCCACTTGATGAGGATGCCTCAAAAGTAGAATCTTGGTTGAGTAATCAAGTAGATCCTCAAGGAGTATTTAAGCAAGTTCCTTATGATGAAATGAAGGCTGCTCTTGAGTCTTGGTTGTCGCCTGAGGATGCCCCTCAAGAAGGTGATATCATTGATGATGAAAAACCAGCAGTAGAAACGAATTATTCACTAAACACCTCAACTGAAAATGTTAAGCAAACTAAACTAGATAAATTCGACAGTTTGTTTGATGAAGAAGAAGGTGATGATCTACCATTCTAATTATGGCAAAAAGAAAAGTAAGCAAATCACTCTCGGCGGCTGTGTCCGCCGAGATTAAATCTAAATTTGATCTTAATAGCTTTAAGAATAAAAAGGGTCTGGGTGGTAATGTAAAATTTAAACCACAAAAATGGATCCCTTTAAGTGATGCCTTCCAATCAGTAACTTCTGTACCTGGTATCCCAATGGGTCACGTTTGTCTACTTAGAGGACATTCAGATACAGGTAAAACTACAGCACTAATTGAGGCAGCAGTTTCAGGCCAAAAAGCAGGTGTATTACCAGTATTCATTATTACAGAAATGAAATGGAACTGGGAACACGCAATGCAAATGGGTCTTGATGTTCAAGAAATTTGGGATGAAGAAACTGGTGAATTACTAGATTATCAAGGTAATTTTATTTACGCTGACCGTGAAACACTTCATACGATTGAAGACGTAGCAGCATTTATTCTAGATCTACTTGATGAGCAGAAAAAAGGTAATCTACCTTATGATCTACTATTCCTATGGGATTCAATTGGATCTGTTCCATGTCAAATGTCTGTTGAAAAAAAGAAAAACAACAACGAATGGAACGCAGGTGCTATGTCAACTCAATTTGGTAATGTAGTAAACCAAAAAATTGTAATGTCTCGTAAGGAAAGTAGCCCATATACTAATACACTAGTTGCTATTAATAAAGTATGGACTGCTAAACCAGAAACACCTATGTCCATGCCTAAATTAATGAATAAAGGTGGATTTACAATGTGGTATGATGCTACGTTTGTTGCTACATTTGGTAATATTTCAAACGCTGGAACCTCTAAGATTAAAGCAATTAAGGATGGTAAGCAGGTAGAATTTGCCAAACGTACTAACCTCCAGATTGATAAAAACCATATTAATGGTGTTACTACTAGAGGCCGTATTATTATGACTCCACACGGATTTATTGAAGATTCAGATAAATCACTTAAAGCATATAAAGATGCTAGGGGTGAAGAATGGAAAGCAATCCTAGGTGGTGGTGATTTTGATATCATTGAAGAAGTAGACGAAGTTACTCCTGAAGTAACATATACACAAGAACCAGATTAAATTATGGCAAATAACGATTTATTAGAGCTCCTCAATAATATGGATAAGGAGCCGGAGACACCCTCCTCACCACATGAAAGAGTTTTATTTATTGACGGTCTAAATCTATTTTTTAGAAACTTTGCCATGCTTAACATTGTAAACGAGCACGGTGTTCACGTAGGCGGTCTTGGTGGATTTATCCGTTCATTGGGGACTCTAATAAACGCTATTGAACCAACTTCAATGTATGTAGTTTTTGATGGAGAAAATTCATCAATGAACCGTAAAAATATCCTTTCAGAATATAAAGCTGGCCGTCATCAGTCTCGTATTACTAATTGGGATATTTTTGAAGATGTTGGGGATGAGCACGATGCTAAAATAGATCAAATTGTAAGATTAATTGATTATTTAAAGTGTCTTCCTGTTAAAACCGTAGCCCTCGATAAAGTAGAGGCCGATGATATAATCGCACATTTAGCGAGTGAAATCACATCAACTAATGATAACTCACGTGCGTTTATTGTATCAAGCGATAAGGATTTTATTCAATTAGCTAGTGATAAGATTTGTGTATACCGTCCTATAGAAAAGGATTATTATACAGCAGATACAGTAATGAAAAAATTTGGAGTATTACCTGAAAACTTTATACTTTATAAAGTATTAATGGGTGATTCTTCAGATAAAATTCCAGGTATTAAAGGATTAGGTGCTAAAAAGTTAGCTAAATTATTCCCTGAACTAGGAGAACGAGCTCTTACACTAGATGATATTATAGAAATTAGTGCTGAAAAACATAAAGAGCATGTAATTTACTCTCGCGTAGTATTCCAAGAGAATGATCTTAGAAATAACTATAAGATTATGAACCTACACGAGCCTATGATTAATGAAGTTGAAACAGAATACCTAAACTCTTTAATAGAAGAACAACCACCCGTGCTTAATCCAAAACCTTTTCTTAGATTCTACCAAGAAGATGGGTTGAGACATTTGATCAAAAACCCTGAGTTTTGGCTAAACAACCAGTTTCGAACATTAAATAGTTTTGTAAATGACCCTGAGTGATTTAAATAAATACGGACCACAATTTCAAATTAAAGTTATCCACTCATTACTTGAGCGTAAAGAGTTTTTAACTAATATTCATGATATTTTGGATTCTAGCTATTTTGATAATCAAGCACATAAGTGGATCATAGATCAAATTTTAAAATATTATCAACAATACCATACCACACCTACCCCAGAAGTATTAAAGGCTGAGTATGAAAAAGTTACAAATGATGTTTTAAAGGTATCTATTAGAGAACAACTTAGAGATGCTTATAAAACCGTAGCAACAGATTCAGAATATATTGAAACCGAATTTTCAGCATTCTGTAAAAACCAACAACTTAAAAAAGCATTATTAGGTAGTGTTGATTTACTTAAAGCCGAAGATTATGACTCAATTAGAGGACTAATTGATAACGCCCTTAAGGCGGGAATGGATAAAAACATTGGCCACGAATATTTAAAAGATATCGAGACTCGCTATCGAGAAGAACAGAGAGTTACTATTCCAACACCTTGGGGAGAATTTAATAATTTGTTACAAGGTGGGTTAGGTAATGGTGATTTTGGATTAATTTTTGGAGGTCCGGGTGCTGGTAAATCTTGGTCGTTAGTTGCTTTGGCAGGTCACGCAGTTAGAATGGGATTTAATGTAGTTTATTATACATTAGAGCTAGGTGAAGATTATGTAGGAAGAAGATTTGATGCTTATTTTACTCAAATACCTGCTAATGAAATTACACTTCACAAAGATAAAGTTGAAGAAGTTATGACTAAGATTAAAGGAAATCTTATTATTAAAGAATTCCCTCCTAACAAAGCTTCTATGTCAACTATCGAATCTCATATCCAAAAATGCGAGGACTTAGGTACTAAAATAGATTTGGTAGTAATCGACTATGTTGATTTACTTCGATCAAAGAAAAACTCAAAGGAACGTAAGGAAGAAATTGATGATATTTATATAAGCACTAAAGGCTTAGCCCGCGAGCTTAATATCCCAATTTGGTCAGCTTCTCAGGTCAATAGACAAGGAGCTCAAGATGAAGTAATTGAAGGACACAAAGCAGCGGGCTCTTATGACAAAATGATGATAACGGATTTTGCAGCATCAATTAGCCGTAGAGCAAAAGACAAACAAACAGGAGTTGGCAAACTACATATAATGAAAAATCGATACGGAATGGACGGACTTACTTACAATGCTGCTATCAATATTGCTATTGGTGAGTATAAAATTGTAAGTGACGAAGAGTACGAAGCACTAGCCGGTACATCCGAATCTACTACAAATGAAGGTTCCACAATTACAGATAATTTTAGTTTATCTGAAAAGAATCAGTTGCGTGACCTTTTAATGAATTCCTAATTTTTAACTTAATTTTTACAATGGCAAAGAAGAAATCTCTATTGCAGGAACGTATCGTTTATAAACCATTTGAATATCAAGAAGCCGCTGATTATTGGCTTAAACAACAACAAGCACACTGGTTACATACTGAAGTACCCATGATGAGTGACATTACAGATTGGAACTCTAATCTTAATGAAACTGAAAAAAATATTATTGGGTCTATCCTTAAAGGATTTGCTCAAACAGAAACTGTAGTAAATGATTATTGGTCAGGGTTGGTAACAAAATGGTTCCGCAAACCCGAAGTTATAATGATGGCAACCACCTTCGGCGCATTTGAAACAATCCATGCTGAAGCCTATTCACTATTAAATGAAACACTTGGTCTTGAAAATTTCGATGAATTTTTGGAAGATGAGGCTACAATGGCTAAAATTGAAAATCTTACTTCTGTTAGGGATAGTTTTGATAACGAAATGGATTTGCATGAAATTGCTAAATCACTCGCTATATTCTCAGCATTTACCGAGGGAGTTAATTTATTCTCTTCCTTCGCCGTCCTCCTATCTTTCAAATTGCGTAACAAGCTTAAGGGAGTGGGTCAAATTGTTGAATGGTCTATTAGAGACGAATCAATGCACTCAGAAGCTGGATGCTGGTTATTTAGAACATTACTTAACGAAAACCCAGAACTCAAAACACCAGAATTAGAAGCAGCAATTAATGAAGCAGCTTTATTATCTTTAAAACTTGAACTTGATTTTATTGATAAGGTTTACGAACTTGGTGACTTAGAAGGTTGTCCTAAATACGACTTACAAAACTTTATTAAAAATAGAGTAAATGTAAAATTAGGTGATTTAGGTTATAAAGCAATTATTGAAGGAGTTGATATGACAGCTGTAGAAAGAATGAGCTGGTTTGGTGCCCTTTCAGGTGGTAAACAACATACAGATTTCTTCGCAAACCGAGTAACAAATTATTCAAAAGGCCACATGGAGTGGGATGAAAGTATTTTTTAATTATGGATAACAATTTAGTAGCAGATTACTCCCAATGGGAAAGAGGTAAAGATTACCCTGAATTTTTTGATGATGTAGCCTTGTCTACAATTTCAAAAGGATATTTATTACCTGGGGAAACACCTCGTAAAGCGTATAGACGCGTAGCTAATGCTGTAGCTGATAGATTAAACAGACCAGATTTAGCTAATAAATTCTTTAAGTATATTTGGAATGGATGGATCGGTTTGGCTAGTCCTGTTCTTAGTAATACTGGGACCGATCGCGGTTTGCCTATTTCTTGCTTTGGCATTGATACCCCCGATTCTATTAGGGGAATTGGTCTTACAAATGCTGAACTTATGCGACTCACGTCCTATGGCGGAGGAGTTGGTATCTCACTTTCCCGTGTTAGAGGTCGTGGTGAGGGTATCCGCGGAAACGGAAAATCAGAAGGAGTAGTCCCTTGGGCTAAAATTTATGATTCAACTATTATTGCTACTAACCAAGGTTCAGTTCGTAGAGGAGCAGCATCTGTTAACTTAGATATCAACCACCTTGATATTAAAGAATTTTTACAAATTCGTAGACCAAAAGGTGATCCAAACAGACAATGTCTAAACTTACACCAAGCAGTTATTGTAGATGATAAATTTATGAATCGTTTACAAGACCGCGATAGTGAGGCAATGTCACTTTGGTTAGAAATTCTAAAGTCCCGTGTAGAAACTGGTGAACCATACATTATGTTTAAGGATAACGTTAACAAAGATAATCCACTAGCATATCGTATGAATAACCTAGATGTTTCTATGACTAACATTTGTACTGAAATTACACTTCATACAGATGAGGAACATTCATTTATTTGTTGTTTATCTTCACTTAACTTAGCTAAGTATGATGAATGGAAAAATACAGATGTAGTTGAAATCGCTACTTATTTCCTAGATGGTGTTATGGAGGAATTCATTCAAAAAACTAATGGTAAAGAATCCATGATTCGTACTCATAGAAGTGCTAAAAAAGGTAGAGCATTAGGTTTAGGTGTAATGGGATGGCACACGTTCTTACAACAGAAAGGATTAGCATTTAATTCCATTGGTGCTACAGCTTGGACACACACTATTTTTAGTGATATTAGAACTAAAGCAGAAGCTGCCTCACGTAAAATGGCAGTCGAATATGGTGAACCAACTTGGTGTAAAGGTACAGGTATGAGAAATACTCACCTTTTAGCAATTGCTCCTACAGTATCAAACTCACGTATCAATTCATGTTCAGCAGGTATTGAACCACAACCAGCAAATATTTACGTATTTAATGGTGCTAAAGGAACATTTATTGTAAAAAATCCTGAACTAGAAAAATTATTAGAGGAAAAAGGACACAACACAACCCGTGTTTGGGATCAAATTATGGGTGATAATGGTTCTGTAATGGGTTTATCTCATGATATTCTTACTGAAGATGAAAAAGAAATATTCATGACATTCCCAGAAATTAACCAATTAGCTTTAGTTCAACAAGCAGCTACACGTCAAAAATACATTGACCAAACCCAATCGTTAAACTTAGCATTTGACCCGACTGATTCTCCTAGATGGATTAATCAGGTCCATATGGAAGCATGGAAATTAGGAATTAAAACCTTATATTACCTGCGAACAGATTCAGTAATTAAAGGGGATTTAGGTTCTCGAACAACAGAAGATTGTTTATCTTGTGATGGTTAAAAGAGGAGCGCATTAGCGCTCTTTTTTTATATTTATAATCATGGAAGAATTAGAAGATATTTTTAAAACAAACGAATTTAAAGCATTACCATGGAAACAAAGATTTTGGGTCCGTATTAAAGTAGCTATTGCTGGATTCTTAAGTATGTAAAATTATGAAAACATTATTAAACAGTATTACCGATACACGTATGGTGTATCTTTTAATGTCACTTGTATTACTTACAGGATATTTTACACAGTCTTGGGGTATAGTAATTTTTGTAACATTTATGTTGAACGTAGGGGTATGGACAGGATTTTGTCCTAGCAAATGGTTTTTTGCTAAATGTGGTTTTAGAAAAGCAGATCTATAAATGAAAGCACTTTCAGGTCTATCACTAAACTCTAAAATATCTTTAGGAGTTGCTTTAGTTATCATGATGACATTCTTTGTGGTACAGACCTGTATTGTATTTGGTTTATGTGAACCTACACTTTTTCTAGCTAAATTTGGTTGGGGGTGTGTTGTATTCTTTATGCCTCCTTTCTTTAAGGTAATGCAAGAATTTGTTAGTAATATTAATATAAAGGAAGCTAATATTGATTTACAATTAAAAGCTATCGATAAATCTAACTTAGTTGTAATGTTAGATATGGAGGGTTATGTTTTAGAAGCAAATGATAAATTTTGTTCTACAATGGGGTGTAAAGAAAAAGAATTAAAAAATCAACCCCATTCAAGAATGGTTCCTAAAGACTATGCTAAAAGTAAAGAGTATGTTGAATTTTGGGAAACATTAAAACGAGGCGAAAGTGTTGTTGGTGAGTTTGAACGTGTAAGAAAAGATGGAAAGTCTGTTTGGTTATTTGGAAATTATACTCCTATTCAAGATAAAAATGGACGATACACTAGGGTTCTAAAAATAGCAACAGATGTTACTACCCAACATGAAGCTGAAATTGTAGTAAATCAAAAGAATTCTTACCTAGAACACGCAGCAAAAATCCTAAGACACGATATGCACTCAGGTATTAATACCTATATGCCTAGAGGATTAACATCTCTTAAAAGAAGATTATCTGAAGAACAGATTAAAGAATTAAAAATTACTTCACCTCTAAAAATGTTAGAGGAAGGATTAAAACACACTCAAAAAGTATACTCTGGAGTTAAAGAGTTTACTAACTTAGTTAAAGAAGAAGTTCAACTAGATAAAAAACCTCATAACCTAAAAGAAATACTCGCAGATTATTTATCATCTACATCATATACAAAACAAGTTGTTATTGACCGTTTACCTATAATTGATGTTAATGAACCTTTATTTTGTACCGCCATTGATAATCTTATCCGAAACGGATTAAAGTATAACGATAGTTCTACTAAATCTGTAATGATTTTTATGGAAAACGACAGTACCTTAGTTGTTCAAGACAACGGAAGAGGTATAACTCAACAAGAATTTGTTGAATTAGCTAAACCCTATACTAGGAAAAAAGACCAAAAAGAAAGTGGCTCCGGATTAGGACTAAACATATGTATAGCCATACTCCGTGAACACGGATTTAGCATAACAGCAGAAAAAATTAACCCAGGTACAAAATTAAGAATTAAAATAAAATAAATAAGATGATAAACTCAATCATGTTAATAGATGATGAAGACCTATTTCACTTGGTCTTCGAAGATGCATGTAGTATTCTAGATATAACCCTTTCATTAGAGGCATTAAACTCAAGTGATGAAGCAGATAAGCTATTTAAAGCTTGGTTCCCAGATGACCCTAATCACGAACGCCCTGAATGTGTGTTTGTTGATTTAAATATTATTGGCTCCTCATTTAATGGAATTGAAATGGTACATAAAATTAACCATGAATATGGTAATGGCTGTGTAATTGGTATCATTTCTTCTTCAGATGACCACCAAGAAATTGAAAAAGCTAAAAAAGCAGGTGCACAATTCTGGATTATTAAATCAGATGATATTGAACCTCGTTTAGAAGATTTCATGAATGATTACGAGGGGTATGTTAATAAAACAAACTCATTTAAAATTTATAGATAATTTAAAACCTAAGATCTAATGAGTGACATTCCAGAAGTAATTATTAATAACGATGGGTATATGCCTAGCGAT
>Ga0255754_10003439_pt1 | contig 11368 bp, 5 predicted proteins | sample 101ome_22_FD_179954 | JGI IMG/M metagenome (GOLD analysis project Ga0255754, IMG submission 179954) | Coastal salt marsh microbial communities from the Groves Creek Marsh, Skidaway Island, Georgia - 101412BT metaG (version 2) | ecosystem: Environmental > Aquatic > Marine > Intertidal zone > Salt... | reverse complement strand
GGATGGATGGATGGATGGATGGATGGATGGATGGATGGATGGATGGATGGATGGATGGATGGATGGATGGATGGATGGATGGATGGATGGATGGATGGATGGATGGATGGATGGATGGATGGATGGATGGAGGGATGGATGGATGGATGGATGGATGGATGGATGGATGGATGGATGGATGGATGGATGGATGGATGGATGGATGGATGGATGGATGGATGGATGGATGGATGGATGGATGGATGGATGGATGGAACCACTACTCGCCTGGCCATAGTCGATGAGACTCACTCTTCCCCTATCGTCCACCAGCACATTGCCCGGGTGAGCGTCGGCCTGGAAAAGTCCTCCACTTCGATGTCCCAGCAACATCTCTCCGTAGGCGGCCCCGACGGAGTCAAGGAGTCTCCGTCCGGCACGTTTGCGGAGCGAAGGAGAGAGACCATCGAGCCGGCTTCGGAGTTCGGGGGATGAGAGGGGAAGTCCCGGGACAAGGTCCATTACCAGCAAACGGGGGGTGACGAGGCGAACGCGGGTGGGGGGGCAGGCGCCGTTGGGGGCAACACCATCGTCCCCAGGGGCGGGGTTGGCGGCGGCGGCCGCCTCCACCGCCGCCCTCGCCGCCGCCGCCGCTGCCATTGTCTTCCCCCCCGGCCGCGCCGCCTCGACCGGCCGCGGCACACGCACTCGTCTTGCCGCGCGGAGCTTGGCCCCCGCCAGCGCGTCGGCCGTCGCCTGGGCTACGCGGGCTTCGCGTTCGAAACAGAACTCGTGCCGGACTGCGGGGAGAAAGAGAGAGAGTTGGGGAGGAAGGGAGGGAAGGATGGACAGAGATAGAGACAGAAACAAGACACACAAATAGACAGAGACAGACGAGCACACACACGCAAACACAGATAACCCCCCACCAGACCGCTCTAGACTCGCTCTGCCCCCGCAGCTCGTCCGCAGCGGAGACCAAATCGAAGTCAAGTTCGAATCGACTCAGCAATGCGCATGCCGCTCGAATTTGAATCAGGTCCCGCGACATGACTCTCAGAGATCCGGGATACTGGATCTTGACGGCCACGGGTCGGACGCGGGTGGGGCTATCCGGGTTGTCCATCTTCCCCTTGGGAGGTCGGCGATTCGGAGTTGAGTGCGCGTGCGGATGCGACGAGTTCGGAGGCGACACCGAGGTGGACGAGAAGGATGCTGATGTGAAGGCGTCGGACGTGGAAGGCGGAGAAAGTGCGGCGAGGCGTTCGGCCCAGTCCTCACGCAGCGACGCGCGGTGGACCTGGGCGACGCTGGCGCTCCCCAAAGGTCGGGCCAAGTCGATCGAAGCAAATACTAGGGGAAGGAGTCCCTCTCCCTTTTCCTCTCCCACTCTGTCTGCGCCCGCTATTCCTGAGCGGCATCTCAGGTCCGCCGCCACGGCGGCGAGCTCTCGCTCCAATGCCTGTCGCGCCCACCGTTCCGGCATCGGAGGCACAGCGTCGCACAATGGCCGCAGCTCGCGGCAGAGCGTCGGAGGGAGGAGGTCCGGGCGGGCCGACAGGAACTGACCGAACTTGAGATAAAATCCTCTCAGGTCCACACAGAGGTCGTGGAGGGTGATTCCCGCCTTGGTGTGATGCTGTTGCCACTCCCGTTCGCGGCGGGCAGCGCGATCGGCGACACGGTCGGCCAGGGCAGCGCGGCGAGCACGGGTGCGGGCGCGGGCAGCGGCGAGGGCGGCCGAAGTGGGAGAGGGGGACGATGTGGAGGGTGAGGAGGGAGAGACGGAAAGTCCCGAGGCGAGCGGGTTTCTCTCGGGTCCCGGCCACCCCCTTCCTTTGCCACCCCGCGCCAGCCAGCCACCTGCGACGACAGCCACCGCCACGTCGGCGCAGGACCGAGCTGCACATCCCGCCGCCGCCAGCGCGTCCGAGACGGCGTCGGGGCCGAATTGTCGCGCCCGGTCGCGCGCTTGCAGGACCTTGTAAGACACGTAGACGCCCCCCGCCCGCGCCCAAAAGACGACGGCGCGTCCGGCAGTCTCGGCGGCCGACGCGAGGCCGGCGGCCTCGCGGGCCTCGGGCGGCGGCACCCACTGGGCGGGGGAGGAGGAGCCGGGTGGGGGCATGGGGATAGGGAGGGGACACGCTGTTCTTTTACCCCGTGTGGGCAAGTGAGGAGGCGACGGCGAGAAATGGACACACGACTGAACCCCACTCTCAAAGGCACCAGGGACGGCTGTGCGTCCCCCTTGAGTCCGCGCGCGCGCCTCCCACGCCTCAAAACGTGAGCCTGCGTGAGACTGAAGAGACCTGAGCAGCAGATCGCAGGCGAGACGACCTCGCGGCGCCACCGTCGAATGGCCGACGGCCTCCGGTAGACAAGCCACGGCGCGCGGCGTCGAGGACGGTGCCGTACCCGCGTCCTGCGACCTCCGCGCGCCCCCTTACCGCTGCCCACCGCCGATACGCACAGCTTTCGACTGGACCCCCGCCGATACCGACCAAAAACGGTCCTCGCCTTCCGCGGCCCGGCCGTGTTCGAGGCCGATGACGCCCGGCGTGTGTGCAGCGGGTGCCGCCAATGTCAGCGCTCGCCGCCCCAACCCCCCCCCCACGACCTAACCGCTCCAACAGCCGTCATGGCCGAATCCGTCGTGGAAAATGCCACCCCGGCTACGGCCGAGCGGGTTGCCGAACTTCGGGCGGCGATCGACGCCCTCGTCGTCAATCCTTCCCTCCGGCCTGGCGGAGTCCCCCTGTCCGGGGCCCCTGGTTACCTCTACAACTTGGGAGCTTTCGCCGACGGGGCCTTCACGCTGATCGCCGCCTTTTTGTGCGTGATGCTGCCGCTGGGCGTGCTTATGAAGATGGCCGGCGGCGCCCGGGGCGCGGCGGGGCCAGCGGGCGAGGCAGGTGCGATGCTCCCCGCCGTGATTGCGGTCGCTGGTGGTGCCGCGGCCTTCTGGGCCGCGGGGTGGGGCGTGGCGCACGGGCCTTGCAACGGAGAGTCAACATACTATGGAAGCATGGCGCCGGCTGAGCTGGCGCCCGACGTTGTCCCCGGCGCTCTCATTGATCCGGCGACGGGCGATGCTGCTGACCCTGCCGACGCTGTCACACTCCCCCCGGCTGCGCGCAACGCCTGGAGCTTTGGCCAGGTCGGCAACGCGGATGCGCCTTGGGGAAGCGAGTACAGCGGGTGCTCCGAGTGGGCTCTGGGGTCGACTGGTGGGGTGCGAATCGGTGGAGACTGGTATGGCAACGCCGACGCGGACTATTTTCGCCGCGGAGACGACGCCGGTCGGCCCTGGCCCGAGGCTACCTTGGCCTTGTGGCGCGCCGTCTACACGACTGTCCTAGTCATCGCCGCCGGGTCCGAGCGCATGGCGCCGATGGCGGCGCTACTGGCATCCCTGGCTCTGGGTGGGTTTGTGCAGCCCGCGGCGGTGCACTGGACGTGGGATCGGCTGGGCTGGCTGTCTTCCTTTGCCGCCGCTTCTCTCGATTCGATCGCGTCCCCCGGGGTGGTCGACTGGGCGGGGGCGGCATCCATCCATGTCGTGGCCGGGGGCGCCGGCCTCGTCCTCGCCGCCCTGGTTGGCGCCCGCACCGGCCGCTTCGTTGCGTCGGGCGCCGCGCCGATCCCGGGCCGGTCGGCGACGCTGCGGTGCCTTGGCGCGTTCCTGCTATGGTTTGGCCACTACGGCTTGCTGATGGTCAGCGGCGACCTCGGCGCGTCGCCCGCACTCGGGGTAGGCCTCGTGGGACGAGCCTGCACCAATGGGACGCTGGCGGCTGGCGTCGGCGGCCTCGTCGGCCTCGCGGCTGGATGGTTCGTCACCCTCTTCGGTATTGGCAGAGAGCCACAAGAGACCTACCGCAAGGGCGTCATCGACCTCGACGCGGCCTGCCAGGGTGTCACGGCCGGGCTCGTTAGCGCTTCCGCCGCCGGACCCCTGGTCCCCGTCTGGGCTGCCGTTGCGTCGGCGTCCACTGGCGCTATCCTTGCCAGAGCCGCGGCCGTCCTCCTCCCATACGTTCGCGTCGACGACCCCCACGACGTCTTTGCTGTTCACGCGGTGGGCGGAGTGTGGTCTCTGCTCTCGGTGGGGCTGTTTGCCGACACAGACCAGACCACTGCGAGGTACCAGGCGTGGTCCGCACTTGCCCGCGCTGCTGGCCCGTTCGACCCATCGGCCGAGGCCGGCCCATTGTCGGCCATCGACGCGGCGGACCTGGCTGCAGGCCCTCCTGGAGGCCTCCTACGAGGTGGGTCCGCCGACGTCTTCGTCGCTAACGCGTTCGGCGCATTGGCCGTCCTCTTTTGGTCCCTCGCCGCCGCCCTTGTCATCTTTGGAGCGATGCGTGTGGCCGGCGTGCTCCGCGTCTCGCCCAGGGACGAACTCCACGGGTACGGCTTCGCCGGACAAGAGGGCAAGAAGCGCAACACGACGGTGGCCCCTGCTCCCAGCGACGAGGAGCAGGGTCTCCTCGTCTCCCCTCCTCCCCTTTCCCCTGCCGCCCGGCAGGACCCCGCTGCCGTTGCTGGCGGCAAGCGTATGGAACGCCGGGCCACCTTCGCACGCGACGGTAAGGTCGCCCCTGCTGATAGCGGCTCTGAGGTGCCCAGCTCGACCGCCGTCCCCGCCACCAGCCGCAGCATGAGCCGTGCCGTGTCCATCGGTAGCCGGCGCAGCGCGGCCGAGGCCAAGTCCCAGGCCATCAGTCGATCCATCTCTATCGGTGCCCGGTCCCGTGCCGCGTCGTCCCGTCATGACGGCGCCGACCGCGCGCCCGTCGACCCTATCGTCGAGTACGATGCCGCCGTGGCCATCCAGTCCGCCTGGCGGGGTAAGCGGGGCCGGGAGGAGGCGGAGGCGGCCAGGCGCGCGTACCACTCGCCCAAGGAAGTGAAAAAGAGGGAAAAGGCGGCTGCCAGGGCCGAAGCGGAAGCCAAAAAGAGGCAGAAGGTGGAAACGAAGGCGGCGGAGAAGGAAGCGAAGGACGAGCGGGCGCGATACGAGAAACGGATGCGGGAAGAGGCGAAGGCGGCCAAGGCCGAGGCGGCGGCTGCGGCGGCGGCGGCGGCGGCGAGTGGCGGCAAAGCGAACGAGAAGAAGGTGGCGGCGGGCGAGGAGGAGGCGGCGGTCAAGATTCAGGCGGCTTTCCGTGGGAAGCAGGCCCGGGACGAGGTGGTCAAAATGCGGGAGGAGAAGGCGCGGGCCGAGGGGGCCGAGGCGTCGGGGGCGGTGACCTCGAGGGGGGGGCCGAGCCGGGGCCGGAGCCTCGCGGCAAGCAGGGCGACGAGCCGGGCCGCGAGCCGGGCGGCCAGCCGAGCTCCGAGCCGGGCGCCGCCCAAGTCCCGCGAGGGGAGGAGCGGTAGGGAGGCGGCGGGTTTCGCCGTCGTCGACGCCGATGACGAGTGAGGGGGGTCGTGAGCAGCCACGAGGTCGGCTGAGACGACCGACTCTGAGGTCCGGGATTCGCTCCCGACCACCTCTCACTATTAGAAGGCCCCTCAGGGGCGGCACCTGTTCCCCCCCGGCGGGCCCCGCGTAACCGCGCGAGGGCCCGCGGCGAGCCCCGAGGGGCGTTCCTCCCCTCCGGGGGCTCTCCCTGTTAGCGAAAGCGAAGGGATAGCGCGGGGGGAGGTGGATGTTGGGCGGGCGAACAGGTGGTCGCCACGTCCGCGTGGAGCGGAAGCGGAGAATAGTTGAGGCCGCACGGGAGAGAAAAACCGAGGGACTCGTCAGCCGGTTCTCGGCCTTTGTCAAGTCACTGGTGGCAGTGGAGGACGAGGACCTTCCGCACCTTGTCGAGGCGAGAGAGAAGGAAGACGGTCGCGTGAGAGGAGGTTGCCAGGTTATTCGCCGGTCGGGGCGCGGCGGCCTCTCCCCGAGCCGGCGCTGCCTATGGTGTTTGTTGCGACCTTCCCGACGACGCTTGACTTCTTTGAGAATCGTCCGAGCTCGCCGTCGAGCGCGTTGATCAAGCAGCTGGGAAATGGGAGTGTTGCCGGGTGCCCGCGCCGCGTCCTGCGCGCCTTGTCCCCTCGCTCGACGGCGCTCCGCCGAGCAGAGGCGGCTCGCCATCGGCTGTTGGCGCTCGCGCACGAACGTCGTGGTCGCGCCGGCCACAGCGGACAACGTCTGGCGTCGCCTCGTTCCCACTGCCGCGCCACACCCGACCCCACCCCTCGCCCTCCTCTCTCTCGCGTGCAGGTCCCACCCCACGTCCTCGAAGCTCGCCCTGCGGCCCTTATAGACAAGCTCCGCCGCCTCTTCCTTGTCTTCGAGCCCGACGGAGTCGACGGCACCGTCCCCTTCCACGCCTGCCTGGCTCTCCTGCGCGTCCTCGGCTTCAACCCATCCGAATCCGACGTGCTGCACTGCTGCAGCGTTCACGCCGACCTACTGCCGGCGTCGTGCTCGCAGACGCCCGCGTCGGCCGCCGCCCAGGGCCTCCCGGAGGCGCGCGTCCGACAGGCCGGACGGATGACGTTCGCCGACTTCTCTGTCGTGTGGGACGAGTTCGCGCGTGGCAGCAGCGCTCGCGTCGATCGTCACCTCCTGGAGATGGCATTCGAGGCGTTCGACCTCGACGGGAGCGGAGATGTCGAATTGGCGGAGATGGCCGTCGTCCTCCGAACGCTTGGCTCTCCTCCTTTGACAGAAGCGGAGATCGAGACCTTCTTCCGGTTTGTCGACGCCGACGGAAGTGGAGGCCTCGACCTGTCTGAGTTTGTGCGGTTCTTCTCGGACGAGCTGGCCGACTCCGAGGGCGCCCGTCGTGCCTTCTCGACGCGACTCCAGCGGGCGGAGCTGCAGCCGTCGGTGGCGAAGGAAGCGCCCAAGCGCATCCCCTCGCTGCGCCAGTCTGTGTCGTTCAAGGCGCGGCTGGCGGGGACCGCTGCGGCCGACGTGTCGCAGAGGACGGTGTCGAGAGTTGCGTCCGGCATGCACCGCGTCGCGTCGTTGGCCTTCAACCAGCCGACCTTCTCGGGCGTGGCCGGAGAGATGGTCTCCAGAGCCGAGCTGCGGGATGCGCGGGCTGCTGCCATGCGGGCGGCGGGCACTGGGGAGGGGAGCAGGTCGCAAGGCGTCGCTACAGGGACGACCGGGGCCGGCGCTGCCGGGTCCTCAACGAGGGCCGGAGCCCTGACGCCCGTGGCCGACGGCGTTATCTCGGGCGGTCCTCCTGGCGGAGACAAGCGCGTCGGGCGGAAGATACTCAAGGCCATAACTGGCAAGGGTTTTACCCAGCCCGAGGATGAACAGTGGAAGGACGCCTCCTTCATCTTTGGATCTGGGTCCCTCCTCCCCGCCGCCGTTCACGGTGCCGATGGCAACGACGGCATAGTCGTCACCCAGACCAACGCCGATGGCGCGCAGCCCGTTGGCCGGTCCTCCAGCGCGTCATCCTCAGGCCGGAGTCGTGGATCAGCCAGGGAACCCATGGTGGGCGTCCTGGGGTCAGCGGTGGGCCGCCAACGTCGGTCGACGGCGGGGGGCGACGAGACGTTCGACTTGGGGGCAGACCGGGCACGGTCTCAAAAGGGAGAGTCGACGTCGTCCGCTTCCCCTGCCGATGGTTCCGCCCGCGGCTCGGGGACGGGGACTGGGGAGCCCCCTGGCGGTGGCGCCCGAAAGACGCGGCCCCGCGGCCCGACGTGGCAGCCCCGGCCACCCTCGACTGCGGCCCCCGGGACCCCCGGCGGGGCGGGTGGGGGCACGTCGGCGTCGTGGGTCGAGAGCGCCTCGGATGTGCGTCTCGTTGTTGATCCTTCGGAGGCGGGCGGTACCTCTGGCGCGGGCGACGCTGGAGAGGACTCGGGCGAAGCTCCCTACCCTGGGCCCCTCGGCACCGTGGGGGAGGGCCGGGACTCGCCCGAAGCGCCCCATCGGGACACGCCCGAGCCCGGGCGGCCGTCGGCCGCCCGGTCCCTGTCTGAGTCCGCGTCGCGGTCGCCCGATGGCGGGGATGAGGGAGGGGGGGCAGAAGGCGCGGGGCGCGGAGCCCGGGCCCTAAGCCAGGCGGAGTCGACAGCCGTACGATGCGGCGAGTCAGCGGGCCGCGCCGAGCCTGCGTCCGGGGCCCCCTCGGCCCGGGAGGTGCCCTCAGACGGCGACGACGACGACTCGCCCGACCGCCCCGAAGGGCGCGGCCCTGCCCGCGTCGTCGGCATTCTTGCCCGTGTCTCTGGAGCTCTCTCCGACTGGGGCTCGCGCCGCGGCTCCCCCCGTATATCGGCCTCGGGCCGAAGCGTCGTCCACCCGCATGAGAAGCCGCGGCCGGGAGGTGGCGAGCCCCTCGACCGGGGAAACTCGGATAACAGCCGTGGCGCGTGGATGCCCGCCCTCAGTGGCGGGGACGGGGCCCCGTCCGGCGGCTCCTCCATCCACGGGGCCTCCCTCAAACTCAAGCGTGCCCTGTCCATTGGCATCCTCCGCCGCAAGTCTCGCCGGGATAGGGCTGACCAGCTTATGGCGCCGCCGGGCGACGCTGCCCTGACTGCCCTCGGGGATGTCCGTGTGGGGGATGAGATCGCCCGTCTTTTGGCAGACGTCTACCTCCCCGCCGTTGTCCCTGACGGGAGGGGGCCTCCCCTCCGCAGCCCCGTCGGGGCCTCCTCCGGGGCGACGCGGCGGGGGGACGGACCCGTCAATGGTGGGAGGGAAGATCCTCGCCCCAGCTTCGAGACGAGCTTCGCTGAGCGGGGCGGAGCTTCGGGGCAGGGCGGGTGGGAGAACGCGGGCCTGGCTCCACCGGCTTGGGCGACGAACCGGCCCGCGGCGACCGGCCTTCAGTCGTTCCCGTCGTCGAGCGCTGTCCATTCGGGCCGGTTCCCGGGGCAGCCTGGGAACAATGCAGCCGACCGCGATTCGTCGCCGAGCGCTCCCTCGAGGGCCGACTCGGCGGCGCAGGCGGGAGCGGGGCTTGGGGTCCTGGCGGTGGGAGCGGTGTCGGCGTCAAACCGCTCGATGGGCACGGGTGTGGGCACGACGAGCCGCGGCGCTGCCAAGTCAGCACGGGCTGACGTTACTGGTAGCCCTGCCGCCGGCGGGGCCGTCGCGGGCTTATCCTCGGGCCTCGTGCCCCTCGAGGACGCGGTCGTGCGCCGCACCCGCAGCCAGGGGATTCCCCGCGGCGTCGTCCTCGACATCGGCAGAAAATTCGACTTGACTCCCATGGGTGCCGACGGCGTCGGCTCCCTCGCCCTCGCGGCCTCCGCCCGCGCTTCCTCTATTGCCGCTTCTGTCGGTCTACCCCCCCGCCCCGACCTCGACCCAGCCGAGAACCCCCCCACGTGCACGGCCCACGGCCGCCACTGGGCCGTTGCTCGCGTCCGTCCGCCGCTAGATGACGTCGAGGCGGCGTCAGCGGTCGACGGCGTCGTGTTCGATCCGCGATCTCCCGTCGTCCGCTCGACGTGCGCTGCCGCCGGTATGGCTTCGGCCCTCGCCGCTGAGGCCGCCCGTGACCGCGTCCTGGCGCGGATGCCCGCTGGCCCGAACGGGATCGATCGGTCGGCAACCCTCGTGATGACGCTGACCCCGGACGATCCGGACCACCCTGACGTGTGCGCCGCCGACGCCGCTTGCCTCTTCTGCCCGGAGACGGAGCGGTGGCGGTCGGCTTGGGGGGGCGGGGCCTTTCCTCTACCGACTTCCCTTGGTGGCGGAGGGAAGGCAGGGGCGAAGCTGGCGGGGGCCGCCGACAGCAAAGGCAGCGGCAGGTACGACGGCGGCGACCTGAGGCGCCGTGGCGGCCGCTTTTCCCGGCCCTCGTCGGCCGCCCACTCGTCCGTCGTCGTCCCGTCGCAGCAGGGCGTTGACGGGTCGCCCGAATCGGGTCCCGGAGCCGCTGGCGACGCGACGGGATCTCTCCGTGGTGCTCGCCCTGGCCCCGCCGGCCTCCCCTCCCTCCAGCTCCCTTCCATCGGCCCACCGCGCACTGTCTCGTTCGGCGCGACGGGCACCCCGCAGCCCTCCCCGGCCCCATCTCCCTCTGCCCTGCTGCTGGACATGTTCGCGGCCGCCGGCCTCCCTCCGCTGCCGCGCATCCAGTGGCCGGGCCGGAAAACGGCCCACTTTGCCCGGGGAGGGCAGGCTGCCGCCCTCGCCAGCGCCTCACACGCGGCCGGCAGCTTCGGCCGCGACAGCCGCGCCGGGACGGGGACGTCCTCGGGGGATGGGGATCTCGTCCCTGGTCGGGGCGTAGGCGCAGGCGGGGGCGGAGCCGGGGTCCGTGGCAGCCTCGGCCGGCTCGGCAGCGGTGTCAGCGCTGGGGGCCGGGGGCCGCGGGGGAGCGCCTCCTTCCACCCGGACAGCCGCTGGGCGGGGGCGTCGGGCAACCTCGTGGCTGCCCCCGCGCTCCGTGGGTCCGGGCCCGGGCGTCTGGCGTCGTCGTCGATGACGGGCGACGTGGTAGCCGCGCGCATTGCCGGGCGCGGAGCGGGCCGGGGCCCATCGTCCCAGGACGATCGCACGACGGCGGCCGGCGGCAGGCGGTCCCCCTCCACGTGGCTCAGTCGCCTTGTCGCTGGCCGAGGGTCGCGCGCCGAGACCTCGTCCCCTGGCGCCGCCGGCTCTGTCTCCACCCCAGACGGAACCACCCAGCGCAACGGGAACGGGACCGGGGCCGACGGGGCCGATGGGGCGTCGACGGGCGGCGGGGCCCCCGCGGGGGGCGGACCCGCCCTCACCAAGGCCCCCTCTGGCCCCGCCCCCTCCTCGACCCCGGGCCAGGCGGGCAAGAAGACTCGGTTCGCCTCGCACGACGAGGAGCATCTTGTGTCGTCGCGGCGGGGGGCGGTGCCGGGAGCCTGAGGGGTCCTCGGATCGTTTCTCGACGCCTCAGTGCGCGTGGAGAGAGAGAGAGAGGGAGGGAGGGGGCGAGAGGGAGAGGTCGACCCTGTCGAGTGGCAACGCGCCTTTTCCCCCCACCCCCAGCCCCGTGTCAGACCGCGGTGAGGAGGCGGCGGGGCCGCGCCTGGGGCCGTCCCCCCCGCTGGCGCACGCCTCGCCAGACGAACACAGCCCAGGCGCCTCCCGCCTGTGGTCGCCTAACAGCCTACGCAGAAATGGCCGCCGACTTTGCCGGAGCCGTCGACCTTTACAGTCTCGTCTTTGTGCTGAGCTCCCGCGGTGATACGCTCATTCGCCGCGATTTTCTCGGGGACGGGGCCGAGGTCTGCGTCGAGGCGAGGAAGACGAGGGGGACGGTCCGTGCCGCCGCCCGACGCGGTGGGCGTCCTGGCCATTGGTCCCACGCGCTCCCCGGTCCACTGCAACCAGCCGAATCACCCCCCCGCCGTGAGTTTTTTTCGTGTCGCAGGAGGTGCACCGCGAGCTCCGCCGCCACGTCGCCGCCGGGACGGACCCCCC
>Ga0255754_10003434_pt1 | contig 11374 bp, 7 predicted proteins | sample 101ome_22_FD_179954 | JGI IMG/M metagenome (GOLD analysis project Ga0255754, IMG submission 179954) | Coastal salt marsh microbial communities from the Groves Creek Marsh, Skidaway Island, Georgia - 101412BT metaG (version 2) | ecosystem: Environmental > Aquatic > Marine > Intertidal zone > Salt... | reverse complement strand
GGGTCATCCCGACATCGAATCTGGACGACGCGGGTGTCGCGGACGAGCGACGCGAACGTTGACGTCGAAACGGTAGCGTCGACGATAAACGTTTCCTTCGACGTCGACGTTCGCGTCGCTCGTTCGCGTTGACCTTCGCGCGCGCGTCGACGATGTGACTTACGTGGCCACTTTATCATGCTACGTACCAGTGTGAGTGAACACCATGGATGGATGGATGGATGGATGGATGGACGAGTGATCGCATGGATGAACGTCAGAGTCAACCTCCCTCGGTGACGACGAGACGGAGAGAGATGACGCGATCGCGACCGTCGTCGTCGCGACCGTCGTCGTCGATACCCCTGGGTGACGGCGACGCCTCGTCGTCGGCGTCGTCGTCGATGTCAACCCCCGCGAGCGACCTCGCCGTGATCGTGGCCGAGGAAGCGCTCGAGCTCGAACAGAGGGCCGAGGAAGCGCGCGCGCGGGTCGGTTTGGACGAGAGCGCGACGTCGACGTCGAGTTCGGGGAGAAACGGGACGTTTACGACGTCTGGGACGACGAGCGAGGGGTCGATCGCGTCGGCGTCGGCGTCGCGGCGGTCTACGACGGCGAGCGAGGACGAGGAGGGTGTTGACGACGAAGAGTACGACGACGAAGAAGAGGAAGAAGAAGAAGAAGAAGAAGAAGAAGAGGCCGGCGATGACGAAGTCGACGACGAAGAGGAGGAAGAGGATGACGAGGAGGAGGAGGACGGTGCCGGCGTTGACGACGCCGAGGATGGCGATGCAGATTCTGAGCGAGTGTATCGCATCGTCGAGGACGTGGCGCTGCAAGCGTCGGCGCAACCGGATGCGGTGGATGTTCGGGACATGCTGTACCTTCCGGGCGATTCTGGACAGCACAACATGCAAGAAGAAGCGACGGATGAACGCGTGGCGGCGTTTACGATGACGGTGATGCTCGCGCTTTTGCTGTTGACGATCATGATGGGCGTCATGTTGAAGCACTTCAAGTCCAAGTGGGTGCACCAGAGCGGCGCGGCGCTGTTGCTCGGCGTCGCGTTGGGATGCTTTGTCTATTTGACGCTCGAATCGTCTTATGATAGTATGCCGGACGACATGAGGTACACGATGAAGGCTTTCGCGCAGTGCATGAAGTTCGACACCAAGTTTTTCTTCTTGGTGCTTCTGCCGCCGTTGATTTTCGAAGCCGGCTACACGTTGCACCCGTCTACATTCTTTCAAAACTCTGATGCCATCGCCACGTTTGCGTTTTTCGGCGCTCTGACGAGCGCGATATCTATTGGTATGTTGATGTATGGTTTTGGCGCTCTCGGAGTGTCGTACGCCTTCTCTTTGAAGAGTTGCATGCTCTTTGGCGCGTTGATTAGCTCGACAGATCCAGTCACGACGTTGAGCATTTTTAGCGATAGTCCAGTCTCAGAGGATTTGCACGCGATCATCTTGGGCGAAAGCGTGCTCAACGATGCGGTTACGATTGTGTTCTTCGAATCGCTTTTCTTAGGAATCGGCAACGCTGCCGGAGACATCACGGCGCTCGATGTTTTACAATCGGATGACGCGTTTCTCCCGTTGATTTTGCAAACTGTAGGGATTTTCGTTCTCGCTTTCGGTCAAGCAACTCTGATAGGTGTCATCACCGGATGCGTCTCCGCGTTGCTTCACAAACACGTGAACGCAACAAACTACTTTCATGAGGGATGGGTGGTGGATTCAACCATTGTTCTTCTGTTTCCATATATTAGTTATTCGCTCGCCGAAGCGTTTGAATTGTCTGGCATCGTGTCGGTGCTTTTCACTGGCATTGTGATGGGTCGCTACACTCGTCCAAACTTATCGCGAGCACCGCGCATGGTGACAATGTGCCTGTTTAGGATTTTCTCCTTCCTCAGTGAAACATTCGTCTTCCTTTACATGGGGAGCGCGATGTACACGTTCAGAATGGCGCACATCACCACGTGTCTCGTCGGTTTGTTTGTGACGTACATCGGTCGAGCCGTCAACATTTTCCCCGGGTCGGCGCTGTTAAACTTGACGGCATGGAGAAAACATCCACACACGAGAATCACCAAGCAAAACCAGTTTGTACTGTGGTTTTGCGGCCTGCGCGGAGCCGTCGCCTTTGCTCTCGCCGTCAAAGCGCAACGCGATCTCGGCGAGCAGGGACACGTCATGTTTGACGTCACCCTTTTCATCGTCGCGGTCACGCTCGTTCTTCAAGGCGGGATGACAAACTGGTTTTTAACGCTGCTTAACACCACTCAACCAGATGATGTCGATTCCTCGTCCGGCGGCGGCGCATCCAACGCGGATTCAAAAAGCAATTTGATGCAGTTCATCTCTCGAGTCAACCAAAAGGTTATCGAGCCCTTCTTGCTCGCCAAGCCGGTCGACGAGAGCAGTCATGTCGCCGGCGAGACGACAGCTCTGCTCGGCGATCGCGCACCCGTCGATCGCACCAGTGCGAAATTGAATGATTCAGAGCGCGCCCAAGAGGAACAGGAACCGCCGGCTTCCGCTTCGGCGAGAGGCGGCGTTTTCGCCTCAGATTCCATCGAAGCCGCAGTCGACGACACCTTCACTCCCCGCGACTTTGCATCTTGAGTGACCATCGAGTCACGGCGGTAGTATCAGTGTACTTTTACATTTAGCATTGCAAAAATATCATCCATTGCATAGCACAGCACGCGTTTCGGTTTCGCGATGATCGCTCGTACCGCGTCGTCGTCGTCGTCGCTTCGTCATCTTTATCCAAATCCACCAGCGCTCGCTCTCGGGCGCATCACTGTTCGCCGCTATCCTCCCAGTGTCGATGTCGATGTTCGCGTCCGCGTTCGAGCGTCCACGAACCTCGCCCGCGGGGTTTCGCGGAGACGCGGCGTTTCGTGGACGTCGTCGCTCTCGGGCGGCGCGCGTCGTGCGAGCCGTCCAAGCGACCGTGGATGCGCAAACCTTGACGGAAGTCGCGACGGGTGTGCTCGGATTGGGTGCGGTCGCCACCGCCGTGGGACGAAACGCGCTCGGTGGTAACGGTAACGCGAACGCGAACGGGACGGCGAGGAGGTCTCGCACGGCGTTGACGAGAGGCACGGGGGAGTCGGACGACTCCAAGGGACGACGGTACCTCATCGCGCCGCCCCCGTTGTTCCCGTTAGTGCCAGCGTTTGAGAGACAGACGTACCGGTACGAGGTGGATCCCGGTCGAATGTGGTTCTTTGAACAAAAGCAAGGCATTGGACTCGGGTTGAATGTGAGCGTCAACGTTCGGATGACGGTGATTAAGCTCAAGACGGGCGGCTTGTGGGTGCACGCGCCGGTGGCGCCGACGGCGGAGATGGTGGCGCTACTCGATGAGTTGGATGCGCCGGTGGAACACGTGGTTTTGCCGACGACGTTGTTTGAGCACAAAATTTTCGTCGGCCCGTTCCAGCGCAAGTACCCCAAGGCGCAGTGCTGGATCGTTCCGCAGCAGTGGAGTTGGCCGGTGAACTTGCCGCCGCAATTTTTTGGAATCAACAAGACGGGTATTCTCGGTCGCGATCCGACGCCGTGGGACGACGAGTTTGAGTACGAACTCTTGCGTCCACCGGCTTTGGGTGTCGCGTCCTACGTTTCCTTTGTCGAGGCGGCGTTTTTGCACAAGCCGTCCAAGACGTTGCTCGTGACGGATGCCGTGGTGTACGTGTCGGAGAACATTCCGGATTGCATCCCCGATCGAGATTTGGAGGAAAGCGGGGATGACGACAACTTTACGATTAGCGCGCTCAAGTTTTTGAACTTGTTTGACATTAAAACAAAGGCGAAGAACAGAACGACGACGTCGAAGGACATGAACCGCGACGAGTTGTTGAGATTGGGATGGCAGCGCAACGCGTTGCAAGCGTTGTACTTTGGCCCGAACGACTTGCTCTCTCCAGAGGAGAGCTGGAAAGATATTAGCAATAGACTCATCGTCGCGCCGGTTGTCGGTACGCTCGTTTACGAGAACGTTCCGCAGCCCGTGAATGAGTGGGCTCGTCGCGTCGCGAAGTGGGACTTTAACAGAATTGTTCCGTGCCACTTTGACGCTCCGATTCGCGCCAACTCTCGCGACTTTTTGTCAGCCTTTTCATTCCTTCCGTCGTCTCGGCCGGAGCAAGCCACCGGCCGCGGTGGTCAGTACTATCCTAGCGAAGACATGATTCTCCTCCGCGGGGTTGCGGATTTCTTGCTCAACACGGGCGTTATTTTCACCGACGAAACAAGGCCAAAGAGACCAAACATTTAATTTGATTACACGCGCATAGCTAGAATAGAATCCTCACCGCACCTCACCTCAACTCGCCCTGGCGATACCGTCGATGGCCCAATTCAAGTGCGCTCTGAATTGCCGCGCCGCCGGATACGACATGTCGCGCGGAACACCGATGCGATCGCGAAGATAGGCGAGCGAGCGAGTCGTCGCCGCCGCATCGTACGATCCCTCGCGCGTCGCGATACTGGCAGAGTCGCCAGCGTCGTCGGATAACAAAGCCGCCACGACCATACGAAGCGCGGCGTCCACGGCGGGGATGTGCTCTTCCCCTGGAACCGCGTTCGGATCAGAGAGCGGTGCCGAGTAGGCTGGTCGACCTTCCTTGCCGCAACCTCTCGCGGCGAAGCGCGCGACGTTGGCGTGATTGCCGATGATTCGCCTCGCCGCTTCGATCCGCGCCGCCTTGGGGTCGTCTTCGCCCCACCAAGGTTCGAGGCTCGTTCCATCGAGCGGACCGAGCGGAAGTCGCCAGCTGGTACCGTCCACACCGTCAATGGCGTCGCGGGCTTGTACGTTGTCTCCGTTTTCGGCGCATCCGCCCAGTTGCGGCGGTAAATCGTGCGCAGTAGTGTAATAATCGCTCTTTATCCCGCGATACACCTTTCTCGTGAACATGGCGGCGTACCACCTATCCAAATGCGGCCACCGTCCGCCGTTTCCTTCAATTTTCACACCCTTAAAGTAGAGCACGCTCGCCGCCATGCGTTCGAGAAACGGCGTATACGCGATATCCACGAGAGTGAATTCCTCACCCATAAAGTACGGCCCGCCTCCAGCTCCGAGCTCGGCATCAACCTCGTCCAGCACTTCGCTAAACGAGCTCTGCCCAGAAGCATCGCTCCACGAGCTAGTGATCCATTGCATCCAGGAAGAAAAAAGCGCGCGCTCGAGTCGCATGAGCCGCGTCGCGCGTTGCGCCTCTGGACTTCCCGGCGCGTACGGCAACAAACTCTCGTGCTCGGGAAACTCTTGTTCGAGCACCTGCGTGATAATTGACGACTCGGTGATGACTCGTCCATCGAGTTCAATCACCGGAAGCGCCCCGCTCGGCACCTTGGACGTAAAGCTCGTCGGTTTCGGTCCGTAACAGCGCATGTTAATCTTTTCCAGCGTATACGGAATGCGCTTCTCCTCCAACTGCATCCAAATCTTCTGGCTATACGGACACCAAGACGCGTGATCTCGGTAAAACTTCACCCTCGGTGCCGTCGTCGTCCCGAACAACCGTTCCATCGCCCGCGCGTCGGCAACGTCGGCATCCACGTCCTCTTCTCCGCCGATTCGCGCGCACCGCTCCGCCAACGACTCCCACGTCGGCGCCGCCGTCTCATCCAACCCGAACCGTCTCCCTTCCGAACCCGCGTTCGACGTCCCGACCCCTTCGCCCGAGACGGACGCCATCGCCCGTCGCGCCGCGTCGAGCATTCCGTATAGCAAACCTCCGTCGTCGCCGCTTCCGTCGTCGTCCTTCTCCGTCACACCGTTGGAATTCCCCAAAAACGCGCGAGGTCGCGTCCTCCTCCTCCCGCCTCGTCTCTCTCTTAAACCGCTCCTCGACGGCCGGTTCGTTCCGATCGCGCTCGCCCTCGCGCTCGTCGCCATGTGCGTTCTCACCGAAACGCGCGTCGGTCGGTGACGGTTCGGTCGGGACCGGGCATCGATGTCCACATCCACATCCACATCTTGTTTGGATAAGAGACAACAGGGGGGGTTGTGAATGCGTTCCCGCGGTCAGTTTAAGGCGCACCGCACCTCCAGGGATACGACGATGCGCGTCGCGACGACGACGACGAGAACGACGGCGTGCCGAGCGAGCGTGGCGCGATCGGATGGACTGCGCGCGAGCGACGCGCGACGCGTCGGTGCGAAGAAGATGAGGACGACGACCACACCGATGGCTTTGCGAAACTTTGATTACCCGGAAGCGCTGTTGTTCGATTGCGACGGGGTGCTGTGCGAAACGGAGCGAGACGGACACCGGGTGACGTTTAACGCGACGTTTAAGGAGTTCGGTATCGATCACGAGTGGGACGTGGAGACGTACGGTGAGCTTTTGAAGATTGGGGGAGGCAAGGAGCGGATGACGCACTTTTTCGACTCTGTGCCGGAAACGGAACCGTGGAAGAGCGTGACGGATCCGGAGGAGCGCAAGGCGCTGGTGAAGAAGCTTCACTTGAGAAAGACTGAAATGTTCCTCGAGCTCGTGAATGCGGGCGCTCTTCCGTTGCGTCCGGGCGTGAAGCGCATGGTGTCCGAGGCGTTGGAAGCCGGCGCCAAGGTTGCGGTGTGCTCGACGTCCAACGAGAAGGCGGTTCAAGGCATCGTGAACACGATGCTTCCGGAATTCGCCGATCGCATGCCGGTTTTCGCGGGTGACGTCGTCGCCAAGAAGAAGCCGAGCCCGGATATTTACAACTTGGCTGCCGAGACGCTCAAGGTGAACCCGGCGCGCTGCGTCGTCGTCGAGGACACTCACATTGGCTGCACCGCCGCCAAGGCTGCGGGCATGCGTTGCTGTGTCACGAAGAGTATCTACAGCGAAGGTGAAGACTTTTCCCGCGCGGATGCCGTCTTTGATTGCCTCGGCGATGAGGGTGATGAGCGCGTCAAGTTTCACGATTTGACCACTCCGGGTGCTTTCTGGTAAGAGACATGCCGCCCCGTCTTTCGCCACACAACTTATTAACTCCGTTCTGGTCGTAGGCTAAACCCCCCGCTCCCCGTCGATTACGATGGAAACTGGTACAAGGGGGATGAAGAGGAGGAGCAAACAGAAGCTGGTGTCGACGAGGATGGGTTGACGCCAGAGGAGCGCGCGATTTTAGACGATATTAACTGACATTTGTAAATCAATCACAAGCGATTAAAAAATCAAAAACTCAAGGCCATACTCGAGGAAGTTCGGGATGTTTAGCCACCGCCCCGGGTTCGATGTCTTTCAGCCATCCCTCGTATGACCAGAGATCCTCCTCGTGCGGCGCGCGCCGCAAATTTCTCGCGGATAATCTTCGCGCACCGTCGGCGACGTAGCAAATACTCAGAGCGTAGCGCGGCACGGCGTCTTTCGGTTGCGGCGGGCTCCAGTGAAGGGTCCAACCGTTATGTGCCGTCAAATCCCCCAAATCGAGCTCGTCGTACGTGTCAATCTCGTAGCGACCTTCCAAATCCTCCATGCCTTGGAGGGTGTGCCAATACGGCAGAGAGAAATCTCTGTGAGACTTGCTCGCAAAGTGTAACGCCGCGTCCCCTTCGTCGAGCGATCTGAGCGGAATCCAAAGTGTGATGAAATCGTTGGTATCCAGGGGCACCATGTTTAAATCGCTGTGCCAGTTTGTCTCCGCCATGCCCGGCTCCTTGACGAAGACGCAACTCTGATACAGACGAACCTTTTTACACCCCATGAGTTCGGCTGCAATCTTCGCGAACCGCTTGCTCATGATGTACTCGGTCGCGGGACTGTCTTCATCGCGATGTAAATTAAACGTTTGCAGGAATCCCACATCCTCTTTCGAGTGTTTCTTCAAAATCTTCCGAGCCTCCTCCACGCTCGTCACCGCCTCGGCGCCGACGCCCGGACACAAGACGCTCACTCGATGCTTGTACGCCTCCAATCGTCTCGCCATGATCTCCCCGCTCACCGCCTTGACCATTGGATTCATATCCGTCGGCGGACTCACCGCTCCGCGTATGCATACGTGTCCATTACGTTCGTACTGCAAAGCTTCCTCCGCGCTCACTCGTCTCTGTTCGCCTTCGGTGAGCGTCTTCGTGCCTCTTCCCGCGTCTTTAAAATCCTTGAGCGCCGCCACGCCATCCGCATCCACCGTTGTCAGAGCCTTTGACGCGCGCACTTGTTTATCACCGCTACCGAACCCGGAATCATTCACCGACGTCGCCGTTCTCGAAGAAGATCTGCGTTCATTCGCACCCGCGTCGGCGTCATCCTGCGTCGTGCGCTTTTTCACTGGCGGCTTGCCGCGTCCACCACTTTTTCGTTGACGACCCTCGTTCGGTGGACGCGCCCACTCGGGCGCACCGCCTCCCCGTTGTTGTTGTCCACGACCTCCGTTTCTTCCTCCGCGTCGTCCACCGCCTCCAGCGCGGGCGACGACGTGAACGCCTCGACACGCGAGCATCGACTCCGAATCGGTGCGTCGTCGTGTGAGGAATGGTGGTTTCATTCAGTGTACCGCGTTTGCTTTTTAGATTTACAACTTTTCTGCGTGCGGCACCGCCCGCACGTTTGCGCCGCTACGGATACCGCGGCGAGAGATTTACCGGCGTGTGCGATGGAGATGGTTGTCCACGCGGCGTTTTACACGTTGGCGTCGGCGGCGCCGCCGGCTTCGGACATGGACGACTGCAACGACGCCGATTCGCTTTCGTTTTCGTAGTCGTCATCCATGGCGTCGGCGGCGCGCGCTGAGAAGAGTCTGACGCTGGAATCTCTCCAGAAAACTCCAGTTTGACTGTGAATGACGGCCCAGACGTACGGGATTATGAAGTACGGCGTGCTGAACGCATCCTCGGCGTAGCTGAAGCGCATTGGATGGAAATCGAAAATGGAACAATCCTTGTCGTCCAGCTTGTCCTTGACTGGGCTCGTCGACAGGGCGTTTTCGGCAATCACCGTCTTCAGGCGACCGACGGACATTGGACTGTCGGCTTCGGATCGGCGCGCCATGTCTACCGCCGAGTTGTAGTGGTCGAGCACGTTTTCAATGTTTTGCACGTACTCGGCAAACGCGGCGTGCGTCCTGTACGCCTCCAACAGTTGTTGCTGGTGCATCAGAGCGTACACGATTTCTGGGTTGTTGTGCAGCGAATCCATGTCCGTGGCGAGAGTGTTTAAAATTTCGAAAACCACGCGGATAAAGTCTTCGCAGACTTCCAACTCGTGATGTCGCTCGCGCGACTCCACGTCGCTGTTTTCAACAGCTGCTGCTCGCGAGTATCTGCGCGTGAACAACGCTAGAATGTTGACAAGGCGCTGCGCAGCGTAACCAGATATGTCTCTCGTCACACACGACGTGTTTGCGATCGCTCCCAACGCGTTCAGTGTTCTACCCACGGCTGAAGAAGACACAGTCGTGTATTTGATCGTCCTGGATAAGACGATGATGAATAAACTGCCCAGCGAAGTCTTCTGAATGATGCGTTCCTTGTACCAACCCGTCGGTCCAGAGCTCACCTTTTGCAAGCGCCTATTAAACTGCGTGTCTTCGGATAAGATGAGCAATATCGATGTAATGAGTTGCGAGACGTGTGGCATGTTCGTCTCATACAGGTCTCTAAGCAAGACTTGAGTTAGCTTGACTGACTTGCTCGTCGAACACACGTGTGCGCGAAATCGAGAGCTCGATACGAGGAGCGTGTACGTCAGGAGCAATCCTGCGTCTCCCGAAACCGATGCAGTGAGTGTGCTCGTCAACCGTTCAAAGTCTATCAAGGTTGCGTTTCTCTTGTTCGATGGTACCGAGCCTCTCGAAGACACATCCTTGATATGTTTGAGAGCAACTCTAAACGGGTTCGTATCGGCGTCCCCGAGAGCGCCGTGAGAACACAGAGCCAATATCAAATTCGCACACTCATCAGCGAGTGGTGATGGGTCCAACATCGCTTTCCTGATGAAAGCCGACGAATTCGAGTTCGTCCGCACGGCGTTCTTGCGGCCCGAAAAGAATGAGCTTAGCATCGTTGCGACGCCGCGCGTGACTTGCTCGACTTGCTCGTTGACGCTCGCCGCACTTTCGTAGATATCACCGCTGTTCGCCTCGCGCTTCATCATCTCGCGCAGGAGCGCACACATCAGCTTACCAGCTCTTCCACCGCCGTCTTCGGAAACTAATCGCGCTAATCGCTGGGCAAGTGGATGTCGCGCGTCCCCATCCTCTTCATCATCGAGCTCGTACGCGAGTTGAGAAGACATCACCACCAGCAAAAGCCGCACGCACGCGAGGTGAAGAGCCATCGTCGAGCTCGTCACGCGCTGCTTCCACAAAATATCCACGCACGACTCGAGCAAATCATCAAACGGCGACGTCGAAGACGCAGATGAAGCCGTTTCCCATTGTTCGTTGCGCTTGCACAAATCGTTGAACGCGCGCAACCTCTCAGCTCGCTTCGGCGCGTGCGCTGCAGCCGTCGGCGCGCTAGAAAACTCCATAAAGTACTTGATAAACGTGCCTATGAGCACGGTCACGTTGATTGCGCTCAAAGGCGTGGAATGCGCGCTCGCACTCGCCACTTTGAGTTGCCTCGCCGCGTGTCGCGCGAGCTTGTACAACCCGCCGCTCGTCGAGTTGTTTGCGTACAACGCCTCCCCGTACGGTCTCAAAAGCTCATCCAGCATCCTATCGCTCACCCCAGTCATCGGCTCGCTCATCGCGTTCCCCAACTCGTACCAAAACACGTCATCACTATCCGGCGTCGATTTTTTAGACGCGCACAAAACCTTGAGCGACCGCTTCAACGCTCGCGCGTCGCCCCAAACCGCCTCCCTCCTCGAATCCATCCGCCCTCGCGGCGTCAACAACGCATCGTTCGTCGTCGCCGCCGACGTTCCGTCATCTTTCCCTCCCCCGTTCGCCTCCCATCGGTGAAAACTTCCGTCGTCACCGGCATCGCTCAGTCGCGGTGCGCGCCCATTTACATTTCCATTTGCTTCATCTTGCGCGTCTTCCCACGACTCAACCCGGGATGCGGCGCCTTGATCCACCGCGCGGAGGACGTCTTCTTCGTCCCAACCTTCGTCGGCGTCCAAGCGAGACGTTCCGGCGCCCATGACCGGATGATCGGGTCCGGTTCGCGCGCGTCGTCGTCTGTCGTTCCTCTGTCGTCTGTCGTTCGTTGCCACGACGACGAAAAAACATATATGTGGTATAACTGTTTACCCATACGTACAAAAGGAGACACACGGATTGCAGACACGCGAAGTCAGCTGAACGCCCTCACAAAAACGCGACGACGACGCGAAGAGGACGAAACTCTGAACGCGCGACGCGTCGTGAAGGCATCCGTCGTTCGTTCCTTCCTTCTTCGCGCGACGTCGTGGTCACGCATTTAGCCGGAAGAA
>Ga0255754_10003420_pt1 | contig 11396 bp, 5 predicted proteins | sample 101ome_22_FD_179954 | JGI IMG/M metagenome (GOLD analysis project Ga0255754, IMG submission 179954) | Coastal salt marsh microbial communities from the Groves Creek Marsh, Skidaway Island, Georgia - 101412BT metaG (version 2) | ecosystem: Environmental > Aquatic > Marine > Intertidal zone > Salt... | reverse complement strand
CGTCGTCGTCACCATCCGATGCCCCACGAACGCTCGAAACACCGCTTGGGCCGCCTTTGACGGAAAATTCCAAACAGAGCTCGCCCGCGGCGACGCCGTCGTCGTCCGCGTCGCCAGTTTCCCCATTCCCGTCGTCTGCAGCTACAGCGAAAACAACGATTGGTTCGCCGCGGTGAAACAAGGTTTACTGTGGAACGCTCGCGGCGCCGATCAGAAACCCCTCGAAATCGACGCTCGAGACCCTCCCTCATAGCGTCGCGAACTCTCTCAATACAAAACGCTCTCGTCCCCACACCTCGCCCCGTCATCATGAGCACCAACTCGGCCGGCCTCGCCCAACCGCAGGGCCCCGCCGCGTGGAAGGGATTTGCGAGCGGGTCGCTCGGCGCCATGGCGTCCGGCGCGGTGACGCACCCGATCGATCTCGTCAAGGTTCGCATGCAACTCGCCGGTGAGCTCGCGGATAAAGCCGCCGCCGGGTCGGGGACATCCACCTCGAGCGCGCGCGCGCCGGGCATGGCGGCCACGTTCGCGCGCGTGTTGCGCGCCGAGGGTGCGTTTGGTCTGTATAAGGGGCTCACGGCGTCGCTCATGCGGCAGGCGTCCTTCATAGGGACGAAATTCGGCGCGTACGATGCGCTCAAGCACGCGCTGCGCACCGACGGCGACGGCGATGGGAAACTGCCGTTGTGGAAGATGACGCTGTGTGGCGTCGGTGCGGGTGCGATCGGGGCGGCGGTGGGGAATCCAGCGGATTTAGCGATGGTGCGCATGCAGGCGGACGGACGATTGCCGAAGGAGTTGAGACGGAATTATCGAAACGGCGCGGACGCGTTGTTTCGAGTGGCGAGAGAGGAGGGCGCGTTCGCGCTGTGGAGAGGATGCGGACCTACGGTGAATCGAGCGATGATCGTCACGGCGAGTCAGATGGCGGTGTACGATCAATCAAAGCATTACATACTCGAACACACGTCGTTGAGCGATGGATTGGTGGCGCAGACGGGGGCGGCGTTTAGCGCCGGCGTCGTCGCCGCGTTGACGTCCAATCCCATCGATCTCGCCAAATCGCGTCTGATGAGCATGAAGGCGGACGAGCGCGGCCAGATGCCGTACACGGGGACGCTCGATTGCATCGCGAAGACGATGCGTCGAGAGGGTCCGTTGGCGCTGTACAAGGGACTCGTCCCCACCACCGCGCGACAGGTGCCGCTCAACATGGTGCGCTTCGTGAGCGTCGAGTGGATGAAACGTCTCCTCGAACCGCTCTGAGCGTCCACCACCGCTCGACGACGCACCGCGCCGTCATACTTTATTCATTCTTTGCACCCGCCGACGTCGATAGCCGTCCCGAATAGCGTTCGTTGATCCCCGAGTCGCGTCGTTGTAACCTTCGCCGACGCGACAGTTGAGAAAACTCGTCGAGCCTTCAGTCATTCGCGCGACATCGCGCCGTACGACATGTCCTCCGTCTCCGCGGACGCGATCGCGGACCTCGAGGATGTGGCGCGACGCGTGTACGAGCGCGCCGGACGCGAGACGACGCTCGCGCGCGAGGCGACGGTTGATTATCTTCTCGACGGGTTGCGGCAACTTCCCGCGGCGTTCACCTCGCTCGACGCGTCGCGGGCGTGGATGGTGTACTGGTGCGTGCACGGACTCGCGTTGCTCGACGTGGACGTCGCGGCGAGGGACGAGGCGCTGGCGAGGGACGTCGTGTCGTTTCTGAGAGGATGTCGGTGTCGACGGGGACGACGCGTGTGTTTCGGTTTCGGTGGCGGACCGGGACAGATGCCGCACGTGGCGACGACGTACGCGGCGACGTGCGCGCTGGTCACGATAGGGACGGAGGAGGCGCGAGAGACGCTGGTGAAGGAGGACGTGCGGGCGTTTTTGATGTCGTTGAAGGATGAGACGACGGGTGGTTTTCGCGTGCACGACGGCGGAGAGACGGACACACGAGGGTGCTACGCGGCGTTGGCGACGGCGCATCTGTGCGGAGTGATGGACGATGCACTCACGAACGGCGTGGGGACCTTCGTGGCGAGTTGTCAGAGTTACGAGGGAGGGATCGCGGGTGAACCTCTCGGCGAGGCGCACGGCGGGTACACGTTTTGCGGACTCGCCGCGTGCGCGTTGGCGGGATCGCTCGACGCGTTAGATTTAGGAAACTTGGAGCGTTGGTTGGCCAACAGGCAGGGTGAGGTCGAGGGTGGGTTCAACGGTCGAACGAATAAACTCGTGGACGGGTGTTATTCGTTTTGGCAGGGTGGGTGTTTTCCCGTGTTGCAGCGCTCGTCAGAGACGTTGCTGCGGCAGTTTACGAATAGGAGCGCGCGCGCGCTCAAAGTTGACGTCGACGAGCCGATCGATGTAGAGGAGGAGTCTCGCTCGATCGGGATGTGCGCGGCGACACTGTATCAACCGGCCGAGTACCCGCCGGGGTCACCGGCTCCGGCGCCGTTTGCCAACGGCGCGTTACAGGGATGGATTCTGGATTGTTGCCAATCGGATAACGGCGCCGGTGGATTACGGGATAAACCCGGCGTCGGACGCGACCACTATCACACATGTTACTGTCTCAGTGGTCTCAGTGTAGCGCAGCACTACGGACGGTGTGGTGTCGTCGAAGTCGTCGGTCCATTGGAATCGAACGCGCTCGCCAAGGTGGACCCCGTCGTGAACGTCGTGCAGAGCAAATACGACGCGTGGATGTCGAAACAAATCTAGCTAGAATACAATCAATCAAATCGATACGCTATGCAAGTACTGAATACATCCATCTAACGCTCCCGCCGTCTCGTAGTCGCGGCTCTCGACGCCAACCGCGTCGCTACGGCGAGCGCCACCGTCGCGGCCAGTTTTGGAACCGACATTCGCCCGCTCCCTTCCTCTTCAACCTCGACGCCGCTAGCGATGTCCTCCTGCGCCAACAACCCGTCGAAAACGCTCGTCTCGAGCGCGCGAAGCACGTAATCATCTCTCTGCCGCACCTTGACTTCGCTCTGTTCGAGAATCCACTTTTCAAAGAGGTTTCGAAACAATCGAAGCTTGCTACGAATGCGCACCACCGACACCACGACGCACGACGACGACGACGCGTGTGCCCCTGTTTTCCTCTTCCCTACCACCGACCCTTCGACGTTCTCGTACCTCTCCTCGACGACGAGCTCCATCAAGTTGGCGCCTATTTTCGGCACGACGCGGGTGCGCCTGGTCAGCGTCTCGGGACAAAATTCCGAATACTCCGTGTAAGCCTGCGACTTTCTCGCGAAGCGCGCCATCCACTTCGGAAGCTTGAGCGACGGTTCCGAATACACTCGACGTTTCAACCGCCTCGGGGCGGGATACTCGTCGACGTTGTCCCAGACGCTCATGTGTAGCCCGTCCACGTGGACGGCGCGCTGAAACGCGCTCGAGAGCATGAGATCGTAATACTGACGCGCGGAGACCGGATAGACGGTCCTATACGTCGCCTCGCGCATGCCGCTCGCGGCGGACGTCGCGACGCGCTGCGAAGTGCGGCGTGCGTAACGACCTTTGCGCGTTCGAGACGACGAGGGTCGCGCGCGCGAGGAAAACACGAGACGTCCTAGTGGACGCCGTGAACCGACACGAAGAACATTCAGTTCTAATTGTATACGTTGTATTACTTATACGATGGATGGAGCTACAGCGTGTGTCGAACATCGGCTCGGTCGTCGTCTCGACTCAACTCTTGGCGGCGAGTTGCGCCAACGGAACGTCGTCGTCGTCCGAATCGTCGTCAACCACCACCTTCGACGCCAACGGTTTCGTCGCCGCGGGCGTCTCGATTTCCTCCTTCACCTCCGTCTTCACCTTTTTAATGGTGAGTTTCGGCACAGCCTTACCCTTGCTCTTCAAAAACCGCTTGTACGCGTCTCTCTGCGCCTCGGCGTCCTCGAGCAAACCGTGTTCCATCAACCACACCTCCGCCATGACGCTCTTCGGATTCTGTTTACGAAGCGACAGATAAAATTTACGCAACGGATCCGCCTCGTCCGGCGTGTCTCGCTTCTGTCCGTGCAAATCGTACTCCTTCTTCGGCGCCGCGTTCGCCGCCGGCTTCTTCGCCTTTTTCGCCGCCGGCTTCTTCTTCTTCTTCTTCGCCGCGGGTTTCTTCTTCTTCGTCGCCGTCGTCTTCTTCACCGCCGGTTTCTTCGCCTTCTTCACCGCCGGTTTCTTCGCCCCTCCCGTCGCTTTCGGCGGCATCGCGGTCGTTCGTTCGCGCGCGTCGCCTTGGCGTTGATTCGATTCAAATCGAAATCGCGCACCCGATCGTTCGTTCGATCGATCGATCGATCGATCACGCGCGCGCGCTCGCTCGCGCGCTCGATCGACGCGTCCGTCTTCTCCTCCGTCCAGCCTCGCGCCGACCTCTCGCGCGTCCGCCGTCCCGCGTCCGTCGTCCGTCGTCGTCGTCTCGTCTCGCGGGCCGGGCCGATGCGCGGGTGCGTGGGGGGGGTCTTTTACCGATCACGACCGGTCAATACAGAAACACGGGTCATGACTCACCACGGAGTCCCTCCCACGGCCCCGGCCTCGTCGCCTCGACCGTTGGCGATCGCGAGGACGATCGCGAGGTCGATCTTTATGGGGGGGGGTCTGTATGGGTCGTGACTCGTCAAATACGCCATATCGTCTCGCGCGACGCGCGGCCGTTCGAGGGACGCTCGACGTCGTCCCCAATCGTCGCCTCGCGACGCGACGCTTCGGCGCGCACGCGCGGGGTTCGCGCGCGCGTGAATACGTACCTCTCGATCGGGGCGGTCGTCGCGCGCGCGGTGCGGCGCGGCGCGGTGCGCGCGGTCGTTCGTCGATCGGCGCGGGCTCGGAATTGAACATCGTCGCGCGGTCGTCGTGCGATGACGCCGCCGACGCGCGCGGGAGGACGGTCTCGTCGAGGAGAGGACGAGAGTGAACGCGCGCGATGGATTGTCGCTCGCGACGATGGGTCGCGACGGCGATGGCGACGGCGACGGCGACGGTGCTGGGCGCGACGCGCGGCGGCGGCGGCGGCGGCGGCGGCGGCGTGCGGCGGCGCGAACGCGAGGATCGTGACGGGACCTAATCCTGTGTTTACGGGTAGCACGAACACACCCGAACTTGGCTTACCGCCTCAGGATTTGAGGGATACGTTTAATCAGTGCATTTTTAACGATGCCACCGGCGTGAACTGCGGAAGCGCGCCGTCCGGGACGGACGTCAGCAACCCGAGCGACTTGACCATCGCGCCGATGAACACGTGGGACGTGAGCGGTGTGCAATCGCTCAAATATCTCTTCGCGGATAGCTCAGCCTTGAGCAAAACTTTTACCATCACGACGAATCTGTTCAACGCCGATATTTCGAGCTGGAACACGAGTTCCGTCACCAACATGTGGGGGGCGTTCTGGGGTGCGGCCAAGTTCAATAAAAACATCGCTAATTGGAACACGCAAGCGGTGACGGACATGGATGACGTCTTCAGAGGCGCGACGGACTTCAACCAGGACATCAGTGGTTGGAATACGGCGGTGGTTCAATACTTGTCGAGAGCGTTTAAGGACGCGGTTTCTTTCGACGCCGATATCACGGGTTGGCCACGCTCATCCGCAACAGACTCGAACGCGTTTGAAGGCGCTACCGCATGGAAAAACAAATATCGTCGACGTGCGGGCGAAGTCGGCAGTGCTGACGATGGACCGCCGAACGCGTGGGAGTGGATACCGCGCGGGTTCCTCAATCTGCAAGAGCTGCGCAAGTACGTAGATTTATGTTTGGAGGCGGATCCGACGGGAGCTTGCGACTGCTCGTCGACGACGGTGAACTGCGGGCCCGCGGGGTCGTCGTCGATAGGAGGCTGGGACATTCACAGTGTGACGTCTTTGTACGCGGTGTTCAAGGATAAATGGCAGTTCAATCAAAACATCAACAATTGGAACACGCAGGCGGTGAGGAACATGAACTCGCTATTTCGTAACGCCTCGGCTTTCAACCAGCCTCTCGACAACTGGAACGTCGCAAAGGTTACGAGTGTATCCTCGATGTTCTGGTTAGCGACGTCTTTCAATCAGGCGCTCAACTCCTGGAATACTGCTTCAGTATCCTACGCATCCTACATGTTCTATGGCGCAAAGTCTTTCGACCAATCGTTGAACAGTTGGAACGTCGAGTCGATCCGATATGCTTACGGTATGTTTTGGGGCGCTAGTGCATTCAACCAACCACTGAATAGCTGGAATACCGCCTCGCTCGAAGGAGGAATGGATTACATGTTTTACGGGGCCAGTGCGTTCAATCAGCCACTCGATACTTGGAATACGAATTCTGTCACCAGCATGTACAATATGTTTGACGGCGCTAGTGCATTCAACCAACCACTGAATACCTGGAACACTACTGCGGTCAAAAGTATGCGTCACATGTTTCAAGGCGCAATCGCGTTCGATCAGCCGCTCAATAATTGGAATACGAATTCTGTCACCAGCATGTCCGGTATGTTTGACAACGCCAGTGCGTTCAACCAACCACTGAATACTTGGAATACTACTGCGGTCACAGATATGTCTTACATGTTTCGAGACGCCAGTGCGTTCAGTCAACCTTTGAATACTTGGAATACTGCTGCGGTCATAGATATGCGTTACATGTTTTACAGGGCCACTACGTTCGATCAGCCGCTCAATAATTGGAATACGAATTCTGTCACCAGCATGTACGGTATGTTTTACAACGCCAGTGCGTTCAACCAACCACTGAATACCTGGAATACGGCCTCAGTCGTAAGTATGCCTTTCATGTTTTACAAGGCCAGTGCATTCAATCAGCCACTCGATGCGTGGAACACCGCGTCTGTCACGGACATGTCGTACATGTTTGGTGACGCAGTTGCTTTTAATCGACCGTTGAATAATTGGAACACGAATTCTGTCACTAGCATGAACGGTATGTTTTACAGAACTCCATTCAATCAAGATATCTCTTCTTGGAATGTTAGTGGCGTCACAAACATGAATTATATGTTTTTTCTGAGTTCGGATTTCCTTCAAGATGGCATTCGCTCTTGGAATGTCCCTTCGACCGCTAGTGTCACTGGTATGTTTAACGGCGCCACTGCCTGGTTCACCAAGTATCGTCTGCTCGATGGCACCGCGTCTCCATCAGACGGGCCTCCTTCCAACTGGTATCCTCCGCGTCCATTTTTGAATCGTGATAATTTGAAGGCCGCCGTGGATAGTTGTCTCGCCGCCTCACCCTCCGGCGACTGCGATTGCAACAACACAAACGTTGATTGTGGTCGAGCGTTTTACGTCGCGTTCTCCGACTGGGACACATCGCTCGTGACCGACATGTCGAGCTTGTTCCAGGACAAGTCTGCGTTCAACCGCGACATCTCTCGCTGGAACACCGCTGCCGTCACTGACATGACCGCCATGTTCGAAGGCGCGCGATCGTTTGCTCAAGACATCAATGGCTGGAACGTGTTGGCTGTGACAAGCATGGACACGATGTTCAAGCGAAGTACGTTCAATCAAGATATCAGCGGTTGGAATGTTTCCCGCGTGGAGCGCATGGCCGGCATGTTTGCTGACAGTGCTTTTGCGCAGAACATCAACGGATGGAATACCGCGAGTTTGTGGAATATCGATAAAATGTTTGAGAATCACGCCGGCTTCAACGGACCTTTGAACAGCTGGAACACGGCTTCGTTGAAAACCATGTCGAACACTTTTGCAAGCGCGTCGGCGTTCAACCAGGACATCAGCGCGTGGAACACGGTCGCGGTGACGGATATGAGCGGTATGTTTAACGCTGCGTCGGCGTTCAACCAGGACATCAGCGCGTGGAAAACGGTCGCGGCGACGGATATGAGCGGTATGTTCAACGCTGCGTCGGCGTTCAACCAGGACATCAGCGCGTGGAACACGCAAAACGTGGTAAATTTCGACGAGATGTTCCGCGGAGCCAGCATATTCAACCAAGACATTTCAGCCTGGAGCGTAGGTAGCGCTACGAGCATGCGCGCCATGTTCAACGGCGCTGTCGTTTTCTTACAGGACAATGTTCGTTCTTGGAATGTCCCTTCGACCGCTAGTGTCACTGGTATGTTTGACGGCGCCACTGCCTGGTTGACCAAGTATCGTCTGCTCGATGGCACCGCGTCTCCACCAGACGGGCCTCCTTCCAACTGGTATCCTCCGCGTCCATTTTTGAATCGTGATGATTTGAAGGCCGCCGTGGATAGTTGTCTCGCCGCCTCACCCTCCGGCGACTGCGATTGCAACAACACAAACGTTGATTGTGGTCGAGCGTTTTACGTCGCGTTCTCCGACTGGGACACATCGCTCGTGACCGACATGTCGAGCTTGTTCCAGGACAAGTCTGCGTTCAACCGCGACATCTCTCGCTGGAACACCGCTGCCGTCACTGACATGACCGCCATGTTCGAAGGCGCGCGATCGTTTGCTCAAGACATCAATGGCTGGAACGTGTTGGCTGTGACAAGTATGGCGAACATGTTTAGACGCGCGTCCGCGTTTAACCACCAACTGAATGGATGGAACACTGCCACCGTGAGAAACATGAGCGGTATGTTTGAGAACGCAGCTTCGCTCGTATTCCCTGGAACTTGGAACACCATCTCGGTTGAAGACATGTCCTCTATGTTTAAGGATGCTTTGAATGCCTTCACGGGTGAAACCACGGACGATACTACCGGGGTGCGCGTTCACATCGGCAACTGGGACACATCATCCGTCAAGGATATGAATTCGATGTTCAACGGCGCGACGGCGTTCAATTTAGCTGAAATTGCCTCCTGGAACACGGTTTCCGTAACCGATATGGGCGCGATGTTCCGAAACGCTGCCCTCTTCAATCAAGACATCTCTGGTTGGAACGTTGCGAGCGTGCAGAACATGGCGGATATGTTTTATGATGCGGTAGCCTACAGCTCCCCCCTGTTCGGTGGATGGGATACTCGCTCGGTGACGTCGATGGCGAGAATGTTTGTACTGACCGCCTATTCCGACGCCACTCCGAGCGCGGCGCAAGCGTGGAATACGGCCTCTGTGAAAGATTTCACATCCATGTTTGAAGGCTCGGAAGGTTTCGACGCTGATCTTTCCCAGTGGAACACCGGTTCCGCCACGACGATGGAAGCAATGTTTAAAGGTGCGAGCAGTTTCACGTCTGATCTCACGTGGGATACCTCCTCTGTGACGTCGACGGCGTACATGTTTTACGGTGCGAGCAGTTTCCGCGGTTCGTTGATTTCGTGGAATGTGTACAACGTGAGAAACATGTCGGGAATGTTTGGTGGTACCGTAGGATTCAGCAGCGATTTATCCTCTTGGAACACCATGCAACTGGTCGATATGGGCAATATGTTCGAAGGGGCGGTGTCGTTTTCGAGCAGTTTGGATTCATTAAACACCGACGGCGTCAAGGATATGTCTAGACTCTTTTACAAGGCGTCCGCCTTCGACGGCGACATCGGTCGATGGAACACAGCCGGCGTGACGGACATGTCGTCGATGTTTGAGCTCGCGTCAGCGTTCAACAAAGACTTGAACGGCTGGAATACGGGCGCCGTTACCGATATGTCACGAATGTTCGCAAATGCGTCGGCGTTTAATAAAGCCATCGGGAGCTGGGACGTGTCCGCCGTCACGGACATGCAATTAATGTTTACCGAAGCGAGCGCCTTCAATCAAGATCTCAGCACATGGAACACGGCGTCGGTGACGAACATGCAGAGCATGTTTGGACGTGCCGGAGCTTTTGATAATGGGGGCGTGGCGAGTCTTCCTTGGAACACGGCGTCAGTCACCGACATGTCGTACATGTTTCATGGAACTTCGTCCTTCAGATCTGTGACTGTCTTGGAGTGGCAGACGTCGCGCGTACAGTCCATGGACTCGATGTTCAGAGAAGCGTCGCTTTTCAACGCCGATATCAGCACTTGGAATACCCAAGCTGTCACGAGCATGGCGTACATGCTTCAGGCGGCGAGCGAGTTTAACAGCGCCGGTCAGTCGCCCATGCCGTGGACCACGAACAACGTCGCCGACATGCGGTTCATGTTCGAAGGCGCGACGAACTTCGACAGCGACATCTCGTCTTGGAGCACCGATGCCGTCACGGCCATGGACTCGATGTTCTCCAACGCCAACAGTTTCAAAAGAGACATCACCGCGTGGAGTGCGTCTCCCACAAACGCAACGAATATGTTTCAGAACGCCGCCACTTGGAAGCGCATGTTTTACAATCCCAACGACCCAGGGTCCATCGATGGACCAGCGAAGCTGTTCGTACAGCAGTGTTCGAACGACGAGGGACAGTACGCGTCAATCGACGACTTTTGTGAAGTTCTCGGCGAGTGTCCATTTCCGTCGCGGTGTCCAAAGGGAAATATGGGCTGCACCATCGGCGCCACAGGTGACCTCTGCCGCGCGTGTGAGGAAGGTTATTACAAGAGTGGGTCGCTCTGTCTCGAATGTCCCGATAACTCCGTCGCTGCGGCGGGTATCGCTGCAGTTTTCGTCGTCATTGCCGGTCTCGCCGGTTTCAAAGCAGCAGAGGCGTTGGGCGCCGTCTCGACGAACATGATTAAAAAGGTTGTCGAGACGCTACAATTTTTCAACATCTCATTCAGCGTCGAGATCGGTTGGCCTCTGCCTGTGCTTAATTTCGCCGATTGGTTGAAGGCGTTCAACTTTAGCATCGAGTTTCTGGCGCCAGAGTGCGCGGGGGCTAACATCAGATGGCCCACGCTGTTTTGGTCGAGCACGTTGATCATCCCGCTCACAGTCGCGTTCTTGTTTTTTCTTCGCGACAAGTACGCGGCGCATCGATACAATAAAACCGTCGAATCCATTCGTGGAGAGAAGGTGGGTGATACGACGAACTTTTGGATCGCAAGGCACCACTTTTTGTTCGGAGATTACAAGACGCACTTGTCGGAGACTGGCGATAAAGTCGTCAAGGAGCTGCAACGTCAATACAAGAGTCGCGCGACGCTTCGAACGTTCGGCGTGCTCTGCATGACCATTCTGTACTTACCCGTGTGCCGCGTGTGTTTACAAGCGTTTGATTGTTTAGAATACGGTTCTCAGGGTAAGTTTGCGCTCGTGCACGACGTGGACGTCGATTGCGAAGCGCCGTCGCACAAAATCGCCATGGGCGCGGCGTGCGTCGTGCTCGCCTTCGTCGGCGTCGGTCTTCCAATGTTCGTGATTCAAAAGGTTCGACGCATTCGTCTCGATGGAAAATTGGACGATGCACGAACGCTCGACAGTTGGGGCTCATTGTACGACATTTACAGACGCGTCGAGCTCACCGAGGTGGATCGACTCGAGATTGCGGAAATTTCGAGGAACTTGTCGAAGACAAAT
>Ga0255754_10003416_pt1 | contig 11409 bp, 8 predicted proteins | sample 101ome_22_FD_179954 | JGI IMG/M metagenome (GOLD analysis project Ga0255754, IMG submission 179954) | Coastal salt marsh microbial communities from the Groves Creek Marsh, Skidaway Island, Georgia - 101412BT metaG (version 2) | ecosystem: Environmental > Aquatic > Marine > Intertidal zone > Salt... | reverse complement strand
GTTTGTTTTCTGGGATAACTAAATCATCTTTTCCAAAAGATATTCCAGCTTTAAATGCATGTTTGAAACCTAAATCTTTTAACTTATCACAGAAAATTACAGTACTTTTTTGTCCTGAAAATCTAAATACATGATCTATTACCTCTGACACTACTTTTTTTGGAAGTAATCTATCAACTAAAGAAAATTTGTTATTAACATTTTTTGGAATTAGATTAGATAATAAAAATCTTCCAGCTGTACTAATATGTTTTTCAAATTTAGTATTTCCTTTTTCATCGATAGTTTCAAATCTTGAAACGATTCTTGAGTGAACTTTTATTTGACCAATTTCTAAAGCATGCTCAATCTCTGAAGTATTGACAAAATACCCCTCTACTCTATCTGTTTGATAAGGTGGTTGAGACAAATAATATATACCTAAGATCATATCCTGACTTGGTACAATAATAGGCTTACCATTTGATGGGCTTAAAATATTGTTTGTAGACATCATCAGAACTCTTGCTTCTAATTGTGCCTCTAAACTTAGTGGCACGTGTACTGCCATTTGGTCACCATCAAAGTCAGCATTGAATGCGGCACAAGTTAATGGGTGCAATTCAATTGCATTACCTTCAATTAATTTTGGTTCAAACGCTTGAACACCTAATCTGTGTAATGTTGGTGCTCTGTTTAATATTACGGGGTGTTCTCTCACTATAAGTTCAAGTGCATCCCAAACTTCGTTTCTTTCTCTCTCAACTAATTTTTTTGCCTGTTTAATAGTCGATGCTAAACCTAATTTATTTAATCTTGCATATAAAAATGGTTTAAATAATTCTAAAGCCATTTTTTTTGGCAAACCACACTCATGCAATTTAAGATCTGGCCCTACAACAATTACTGATCTTCCAGAATAATCAACTCTTTTTCCTAGTAAGTTTTGTCTAAATCTACCTTGTTTTCCTTTTAGCATTTCAGCTAACGATTTTAATGGTCTTTTACCTGTGCCAGTAATTACTCTGCCTCTTCGACCATTATCAAATAGAGCATCCACAGACTCCTGAAGCATTCTTTTTTCATTTCTAACTATGATGTCTGGAGCCTTAAGGTCCATTAATCTTTTTAATCTGTTATTTCTATTGATTACCCTTCTATACAAATCATTAAGATCAGAAGTAGCAAATCTTCCACCATCAAGTGGTACTAAAGGTCTAAGTTCTGGCGGTATAACAGGTATTGTTGTTAAAATCATCCACTCTGGCTTATTTCCTGTCTCAATAAATGACTCTATTAATTTTAATCTTTTAATTGATCTTTCCTCTGAAACTTTTGACTTAGTTTCTTTAATAGCCTTGATTAGGTTATTTTTTTCTTCTTCAAGATCAATTGATTTTAATATTTCTAAAATTGCTTCAGCACCAATTCCAGCTGTAAAAGACTCTTCACCATATTCATCTTGATATTTAATTAATTCTTCTTCGCCTAATAATTGGTTTTTCTTTAATCCAGTTAAACCAGGTTCAATTACAATGAAATTTTCAAAATAAAGAACTCTCTCTACTTCTTTTAATTTCATATCTATAGCTAAAGATATTCTGCTTGGAAGTGATTTTAGAAACCATATGTGAGCAACTGGTGTTGCTAGGTTAATATGACCCATTCTTTCTCTTCTTACATTTGATTTTGTAACCTCAACACCACATTTTTCACAAATAATTCCTCTAAACTTCATTCGTTTGTATTTTCCACACAAACATTCATAATCTTTGATTGGACCAAAAATTCTTGCACAGAACAGTCCATCTTTTTCAGGTCTAAAAGTTCTATAATTAATTGTTTCTGGTTTTTTTATTTCGCCGTAAGTCCAAGATTTGATCTTTTCAGGACTTGCAAGAGTAATTTTAATACTATTAAAATTTTGCGCTTCAGATATTTCTGAACCTTTAAATAAATCTGTTAACTCTTTACTCATAATTAATTTAGCTCCACATTTAATGCTAAAGATTTAATTTCTTTAACTAATACGTTAAACGACTCTGGTATTCCAGATTCGAAGTTTTCTTCTCCCTTAACTATTGTTTCGTAAACTTTAACTCTTCCAGCAACATCATCAGATTTAACTGTTAAGATTTCTTGTAATGTATATGAGGCACCGTACGCTTCTAATGCCCATACTTCCATTTCACCAAATCTTTGTCCGCCAAGTTGAGCTTTTCCACCCAGTGGTTGTTGCGTAACTAAGCTATAAGGACCAGTTGATCTTGCATGAATTTTGTCTTCAACTAGGTGATGTAGTTTTAACATATAAATTGTACCAACTGTTACAGGTCTATCAAATTGCTCACCTGTTCTACCATCCCATAAATGTGTCTGACCTGAATTAGGTAATTCGGCTAAGTCCAGCATATTTGTTACATCTTGTTCTTTTGCTCCATCAAATACAGGAGTTGCTATCGGAACGCCATTTTGAATATTTTCACAAAGATCTTTAAACTCTGAATTTGATAGTTTATCGATGTTTTCATCGAAAACCTCATTACCATAAACAGATTTTAAAAATGTTTTAACTTTTTCAGTTTTTTCAATTTTCTTTTGGTTTTCATTTACTAAATTTCTTAATTTCTCACCTAATTCTGTACAAGACCAACCTAAGTGCGTTTCTAATATTTGTCCTACGTTCATCCTACTTGGTACACCTAATGGATTTAACACTATATCAACTGGTTTTCCATTTTCTCTGTATGGCATGTCTTCAACAGGAACAATTTTACTAACTACTCCTTTATTTCCATGTCTTCCTGACATTTTATCTCCAGGTCTTAATCTTCTCTTAATGGCTACAAACACTTTTACCATTTTCATGACACTTGGAAGAAGGTCATCACCTTGTCTAATTTTTAATACCTTATCCTCAAAACGATCCTGAATATCTTTTTTTGCGCTATTAAACTGATCTTTAAGTTGAGATAATGCTTCTAGTTTCTTTGCATCATCGATAGTGATTTTAAATAGATCTGAGACTAATAAGGAATTAATTCTTTCTTCATCAAGCTTTGTTCCAGCATCTAGATCTTTAATTTTTTTATTTAATGAAGCTCCAGATAAAATTGTTGAAGCTCTTTGTTTAATGCTTCTCTCAAGGATTTCTTCTTCTACTTTTTTATCCTCCTGTACACTTTCAATCTCAGCTCTTTCAATAGTAATTGATCTTTCGTCTTTTTCTATACCATGTCTATTAAATACTCTAACATCAACAACGATACCGCCACTTCCACTTGGCATTTTAAGTGATGTATCTGTTACATCGATTGCTTTTTCACCAAAAATTGATCTTAATAATTTTTCTTCAGGTCCTGATGCAGAGTCTCCTTTAGGTGTAACTTTACCAACTAAAATATCGCCAGGTTTTACTTCTGCTCCTATGTAAACAATTCCAGATTCATCTAAATTTTTAAGAGCTTCCTCATTAACATTTGGAATATCTCTTGTTATATCTTCTTCACCTAATTTTGTATCTCTTGCCATTACCTCATACTCTTCAATGTGAATAGAAGTAAATACATCATCTGTAACACATCTTTCTGAGATTAAAATTGAGTCTTCAAAATTATAACCTTGCCAAGGCATGAATGCTACAGTTACGTTTTTCCCTAGTGCTAGCTCACCAATTTTAGTAGATGGTCCATCAGCAATAATATCTCCAGATTTTACCTTATCTCCAACTCTAACCAGAGGTTTTTGGTTGATGCATGTATTCTGATTTGATCTTTTAAATTTTTGAAGGTTATAAATATCTACACCAGACTCTGAGTAGTCTTTCTCATTAGATGCTTTAATAACAATTCTCTTTCCATCAATTTTATCTACAATACCATCTCTTTTAGCTACAATGGTTACACCAGAATCTAATGCTACATCACTTTCAATTCCAGTTCCAACTAAAGGTGCTTCTGGTTTTAATAATGGCACTGCCTGTCTCATCATGTTAGATCCCATCAATGCTCTGTTAGCATCGTCATTTTCTAAGAATGGTATCAAAGAAGCAGCAACAGAAACTAATTGTTTTGGAGATACATCTATGTAATCAATATTTTCTGGTTTAGATAAAATGAAGTTTAAATTTTCTCTGCAAGAAACGAGGTCTTCTTTAAACTTTCCATTCTTATCTATAACAGAATTTGCCTGAGCAATTGTAAATTTAGTTTCTTCCATTGCAGACAGATATTCGATCTTGTCTTGTACAACGCCATTTTCAACTTTCTTGTAAGGGCTTTCAATAAAACCATATTTATTTATTTTTGAGTAAGTTGATAAACTATTAATTAATCCGATGTTTGGTCCTTCTGGAGTTTCTATTGGACAAATTCTACCATAATGAGTTGGGTGAACGTCTCTTACTTCAAATCCTGCTCTCTCTCTTGTTAAACCACCAGGTCCTAAAGCTGATACTCTTCTTTTGTGAGTTATCTCTGATAAAGGATTTGTTTGATCCATGAACTGAGATAATTGAGATGTTGCAAAGAAATCCTTTAAAGAAATTGTTAAGGGTTTAGCATTTATTAAGTCTTGAGGCATTGCAGACTCTACATCCAGAGTTGTCATTTTCTCTTTAATGGCTCTTTCCATTCTATAAACACCAATTCTTGCTTGATTTTCTACAAGCTCACCAACAGATCTAACTCTTCTATTACCCAAATGATCGATATCATCCACATCATCTTTGCCATCTCTTAAATCTAACATTTTTTGCACTATTGCTAAAATATCATCGTTTCTAAGGATAGTTATCTTGTCTGAACAATTTAGATTTAATCTAGAATTCATTTTAACTCTACCCACATCAGAAAGGTCATATCTGTCAGAGCTAAAGAATAAATTATTAAATATTTGAGTTGCAATCTCAATGGTTGGAGGCTCGCCAGGTCTTAAAACTTTATAAATTTCAGTTATGGCATCATTTTTAGTCTCATTCTTATCATTAAGCAGAGTTAGTAATAAGTAAGGACCTTTTGTAATTGAGTTAGTTTTTGAAATTTCAATAGATTTAATATTTGCTTCAATAATTTTTTCTACAATAGTTTCATTTAATTCTGTTCCAATTTTAAAAATATCTTCACCAATTTGAATATCTTTATGAAGGAATTTTCCATACAAAGACTCATTTGATACAAATATTTCTTTTAAACCATCATTTGATAGTTTTTTTGCAGTTAAAAAATTAATTTTTTCACCTTGTTTAACTATTACTTTATTATTTTTGGCATCTATAACCTCTTCAGAGAAATTTTTTGCTTTATAGTTTTCAGGATCAAATTTAGTTTTCCATTTATTTAATTTTTCATCAAAATTATAAACGTCTTTGTCATAGAATTCATTTACAATATCATTTTTAGAATAGCCCAATGCTTGAAGAAGTGTTGAAACTAGAATTTTTTTCTTTCTATCAATTCTAAAGTATAAAAAATCTTTTACATCATACTCAAAGTCTAACCATGAACCTCTATTTGGTATAACTCTACAATTGAATAGAAGTTTTCCACTAGCATGAGATTTTCCTTTATCATGATCAAAAAATACACCAGGACTTCTGTGCATTTGATTAACTACAACTCTTTGAACACCATTTGTTATAAATGTTCCGCTGTTAGTCATCATTGGAACTTCTCCCATGTAAACTTCTTGTTCTTTTGCTGAAAGAATATCTTTAGTATTGTTTTCTTGATCTATTTCGTAAACTACAAGTCTTAATGTACATTTTAGAGCAGCTGAATAAGTTAATCCTCTAGTTATACATTCATCAACATCAAACTTTGGTTTTTCTAATTTATAAGAAACATATTCTAGAGTTGCCTTGTCGTTTAAATCTTCAATAGGAAAAATACTTTTAAAAACTCTATCAAAACCTTTTATAAGATGTTGTTCAACATCTTCTTTAAACTCAGTTAACTCTTTGTATGAATTTTTTTGTACTTCAATAAGGTTTGGTATAGATAAACTTTCTTTTAGTTTACCAAAACTTTTTCTTATATTTTTCTTTTTAGTAAAAGATAATTGCATCACACCTACTGATTTAAAACAATTTTAAATCAGCAAAAATTCCTATTAAAATTATTTAAGTTCTACTTTTGCGCCCGCAGCTTCAAGCTTCTGTTTAATCTCTTCAGCTTCTTTTTTATTCACACCTGATTTAACTTCTTTTGGTGCACCTTCGACTAAGTCTTTAGCTTCTTTTAATCCAAGAGCAGTGATCGCTCTAACTTCTTTAATAACATTAATTTTTTTATCACCTGCTGAAGTTAACATAATTGTAAAATCATCTTTTTCTTCTGCTGGTGCTGCGCCTGCTGCTGCTGCCGGTGCCGCTGCAACTGCTGCTGCTGCTGTAACGCCCCATTTTTCTTCTAATTGTTTTGAAAGTTCTGCTGCTTCAACAACAGTCAAACTTGATAAATCTTCTATAATTTTATTTAAGTCAGCCATATTAATCTATTGTCCCTGGTTATTTTTTTGATTTTTCGAGCGCTAAAATAGCGATTTTTGACGCCGGCGCAAGTAAAATACTTGCAATTTTTTGGGCTGGAGACCTTAAAATACCTACTATTTTAGCTCTAGCCTCATCTAAAGATGGCAAGGTCGCAACATTTTGAACTCCGGCTACGTCTAAAACGTCAGCACCCATTATACCGCCTAAAATTTTTAGATTTTTATTTTCTTTTGAAAATTTTGTTAAAATTTTTGCAGATGTTATAGCGTCCTCTGACATTGCGACCGCTGTTGGACCGCTAAATAAATCTGAGATGTCCTTGCATCTAGTTTTTTCTAATGCAAGTTTAGTAATTCTATTATTTGTTATTTTAAACTTAATTCCATGTTCTCTCATTTGTTTTCTTAGTTCGTCTAACTGAGAAACAGTTAAACCCTGATAATGAGTTACAATTACAGCCTCAGATTTATCAAACTGAGATGACATATCGCTAATGTACTGTTTCTTTTGTTCTTTGTTCATCATAACTATATACTCTTACCTAACTTAACTTTGTACGAAACTCCCATTGTTGAAGTCATGAAAGCCTGTTTAACTAAATCACCTTTTAAAGTGTTATTAGATTTTTCTTTTTCTAACGCATCAATTATTGCATTAAAATTCTTAGTTAATTTTTCATCATCAAATGATTTTTTTCCAATACTAACACCAATATTTCCATCTTTATCATTTCTAATTTCTACTTGACCAGATTTTGCGTCGGTTACTGCTTTTTTTAAATCATTAGTAACAGAACCAAGTTTTGGATTTGGCATTAAACCTTTTGGACCAAGTACTTTACCTAATTTAGAAAGTTTTATCATCATACCTGGTGTACAAATAAGTTTTTCAAAATCTAATTCACCACCTTTAATTTTCTCTACAAACTCATCTCCACCAACAATATCTGCGCCAGCATCTTTTGCTTCTTGTGATTTATCTGCTTCACAAACAACAGCTACTTTGACTGTTTTTCCAGTTCCACCTGGTAAGTTTACAGCTGTTCTAATGTTAATCTCACTTTTCTTTTGCTTATTATTTATTTGAAAACTTAAATCAATCGATTCATCAAATTTAGTTGTGCAATTCTGTTTAACTAAAGGTAATAATTTATCAAAAGTATCTGATGGTAGAGTATTTGTATTCTCAGGTAATTTTTTAAATCTTTTTGATGGCATTATTCTTTAACCTCTATTCCCATTGATCTTGCAGACCCAGCTATAATCTTAGATGCTTCTTCAATATCATGAGCATTCAAATCTTCCATTTTCATTTTTGCAATATCCTCTAATTGTTTCTTCGAAATTGAAGCAACAATGTTTCTTCCTGGTTCTTTAGATCCACTTTTTAATTTAACAGCTTCTTTTATAAAATGTGATGCAGGTGGAGATTTAATTACAAAATCAAATTTTTTATCTTTGTATACAGTAATAATTACTGGGACAGGTTTTCCTGCTAAAGATTTTGTTTTATCATTAAATGCTTTGCAGAATTCCATAATATTAATTCCTCTTTGACCCAAAGCAGGACCAACTGGTGGAGCTGGATTAGCTTGACCCCCATTTATCTGTAACTTTATATATCCACTAATTTCTTTTTTTGCCATTAACTTGCTTTCTCTACTTGGTTAAATTCTAAATCTACAGGTGTTGGACGACCGAAAATTGAAACTGAAACTTTAAGTCTTAGTTTCTCTTCATCTATATCTTCTACAAGACCACTAAACGAAGCGAAAGGTCCATCGATCACCTGAACTTTTTCACCAACGCTGTACTCTATAGCAGATTTTGGCTGAGCTACACCATCTTTTATTTGTCCTAAAATCTTTTCTATTTCTTTATCTGAAACTGGGATTGGCATTCCTTTTGAACCTAAAAATCCGCTTACTCTCTTTATTCCTTTAATCATATGATAGAGCTCATTATCCATTTCGCTCTTTATTAATACGTATCCAGGAAAATACTTCTTTTTTCTTTGAATTCTTTTTCCTCTTTTTACCTCTGTAATGTCATGTGTTGGAACTATAATTTCCTCAATTTTGTCGGATACCTTGGCTTTTTCAGCTTCTTCTTTGATTAGGCCTGCAACTTTATTTTCAAAACTTGAGTGCGATTGAACTATGTACCAGTTTTTCATTATAAACTCACCTTAAGTATAATTTCTAAAAAAAACTTTAAAACTTGATCCAGCAGTAAGAAAAACAAAGATGCTATGATAGCCATAGCAACAACCATTAATGCACCTTGTAATGTTTCCTTACCCGTAGGCCAAGAGACCTTGAAGGCCTCTTGTTTTACATCTTGAATAAATTTCAAAGGGTTTTTCATAATTCAATAACTTATTGGCAGGAGCGGAGGGAATCGAACCCCCAACCTCCGGTTTTGGAGACCGGCGCTCTACCAATTGAGCTACACTCCTATGGAGTTTACTCTATAATCTTAGTTACTACTCCAGCTCCTACTGTTCTACCACCTTCTCTTATCGCAAAGTTTAATTTTTCATTCATTGCGATTGGTGTAATAAGTTTAACTGTAAATTTAGCATCATCACCAGGCATAACCATTTCTGTTCCTGCTGGTAACTCTACTTCTCCAGTTACATCAGTTGTTCTAAAATAAAACTGAGGTCTGTATTTTGTAAAGAAAGGAGTGTGTCTTCCACCCTCTTCTTTTTTTAATACATATGCCTGAGCTTCGAACTTAGTATGAGGAGTAATAGATCCTGGTTTACAAAGTACTTGACCTCTTTCAACATCAGTTCTTTCGACACCTCTTAAAAGTGCTCCAATGTTATCTCCAGCTTCACCTGAGTCTAAAAGTTTTCTAAACATTTCTACTCCAGTACATACTGTTTTCTTTGTTTCTCTAATTCCAACGATTTCAATTTCATCACCAGTTTTAATTATACCAGACTCTACTCTTCCTGTTACAACTGTACCTCTACCAGAAATTGAGAATACATCCTCAACTGGCATCAAGAAATCTTTATCTTTTGGTCTATCTGGTTGTGGAATAAATTCATCAACAGCTTTCATTAATTCCATAATTGAATTTTTTCCAATTTCATCATCTCTTCCTTCAACAGCAGCAAGAGCAGAACCTTTAACGATTGGCGTCTTATCACCTGGGAATTTATATGATGTTAATAAATCTTTAATTTCTTCCTCAACAAGATCAATCATTTCTTTATCATCAACTTGATCGACTTTGTTTAGATAAACAACGATAGCAGGTACACCTACTTGTCTTGCTAAAAGAATGTGCTCTCTAGTTTGAGGCATAGGACCATCAGCAGCATTAACAACTAAAATTGCTCCATCCATTTGCGCTGCACCTGTAATCATATTTTTTACATAGTCAGCGTGACCAGGACAATCTACGTGTGCATAGTGTCTGTTATCAGTTTCATATTCAACGTGTGCAGTTGAAATTGTAATTCCTCTTTCTTTTTCTTCAGGAGCCTTATCAATTTGATCATAAGCAGTAAATTGCGCACCGCCCGACTCAGCTAGAACTTTTGTGATCGCAGCTGTTAACGTAGTTTTACCGTGATCGACATGACCGATTGTACCAATGTTACAGTGCGGTTTATTTCTTACGAACTTTTCTTTTGACATTACTTGTTTACCTCTTTTTTTTCCTTTACATTTTTATTTAAAATTTTTGGAGCGGGTAAAGGGAATCGAACCCTTACATCCAGCTTGGAAGGCTAGCGTTCTACCATTGAACTACACCCGCATCACCCAAGTACACTCCTAGTCATTTAATTATTTATTGAATGGTGGAGGGGGAAGGATTCGAACCTTCGAAGACCGAAGTCAACGGGTTTACAGCCCGCCCCATTTGACCGCTTTGGTACCCCTCCGTAATCGCAGGGGAAGCGTCCCCTTGTTCAATAAAGCTTTAAACAACACGCGTTTTATATATTTTTATTGTACAAAAGCAATAGGTGAATTATTGGAAAAATAGTTAAAAAAGCTTATAAAAATCAATAATTATCATGAACAAATCATCTTTTTTTATAGTCGGAAAACATGCTGTTTTTGAAGCATTAAAAAATAACGATAGAAAGGTTTTAAGATTATTTTTAACTGAAGAAAGCAAAAAAAACATTCATAGATTAAGTCCAAAAAAAAATCTTCTTAAAGATACCAAGGTTTATTTTAAAACAAAAAAAGAATTAGATAAATATTGTAAGAACGAAGGGATTTTACACCAAGGTTATGTTGCTGAGGTAGAGCATTTAGAAAAGGTTGAATTAAAAGAATTTATTTCAAATAAAAATAATTTAACGTTTGCATGTTTAGATGAAGTTACTGACGCTAGAAATATTGGTTCATTAATTAGAAGTGCTGCATCATTTAATATAGATGGACTAATAGTTAAAGAAAGACATTTTCCTAAAGAAAGTAAACTAATGTACAAATCTGCCAGTGGATGTATTGAGCATTTAAATATATTTGAAGTTTCAAATATAAATACCACTCTTAAATATTTAAGAGATAAAAATTTCTGGGTTTATGGTTTTGATGCAAAGAGTGATAAAGATTTTACTGATGTTAAGTGGGATGGGAACAATATTTTGTTATTTGGCTCTGAAGGATCTGGAATAAAACAACATACAAACAAATACATCGATTTTTCAGTGCAAATTAATATCAACAAAAATATAGAAAGTTTAAATATCTCTAATAGTGCTGCAATAGTTTTTCATCATATAAATCAACAAAAAAAAATATCTTGATAATATAAAAAATCAGATTACAAAACCCTCAATGCCCTTGTAGCTCAGTTGGTAGAGCAATTGATTTGTAATCAATAGGTCCGCGGTTCGAATCCGTGCGGGGGCACCATCATTAAATTCAATTAAAAAAAATATTTTTTAATTAAGATGAGTAATTC
>Ga0255754_10003408_pt1 | contig 11418 bp, 10 predicted proteins | sample 101ome_22_FD_179954 | JGI IMG/M metagenome (GOLD analysis project Ga0255754, IMG submission 179954) | Coastal salt marsh microbial communities from the Groves Creek Marsh, Skidaway Island, Georgia - 101412BT metaG (version 2) | ecosystem: Environmental > Aquatic > Marine > Intertidal zone >... | reverse complement strand
TTTCTTTAAATCTTCAAGCTTTTCACTCGAAGGAAAGGCGACTTCAAAATCGTTCAGTGCTGTTCTCGCTTCGCGGTAACGCTCCTCCTGAAGTTGCTCTAGACTATTATCAGCGAGTTTGTAGGCTGCAATAGCTCTGTAGTACATCGCATCCTCGCGGTACGGTGTATCTGGGTATTCGCTCAAGGTGGTGGTGAAGGCAGTTATGGCTGCCTTGTAATTCCTTGTACGGTAGTATTGATAAGCGATTTCGTAGCTTTTTGTTTCCAATCGACTACGCAAATCTTCCATGTATTCATTGCACTCATCGATCTTATCAGAACCAGGATGCGTATTAATGAACAATTGTATTTCATTAATGGCCTTGTAGGTGTAGGCTTGATCTAAGCTGTGCTCCGGCGCTTCTAGGTAGTAACAGTAAGCCGTTAAAAACGCTGCCTCATCTGCCTTCTCGTTATTTGGGAACGTCTTGTAAAAATTCTTGAAATGGTATCCGGCCAAGATGTAATCTCTTTGCTTATATAATGTGTGGGCATAGTAGAAGTACACTTCTTGTGCCTTGTGCGTACCGCGATAGAGAGTGATTAACTCGTCGAAAATGGGGTAAGCTTTATTGTACTCACCAGCATCGTAATATTCGACTGCCTTGGAGAATTTATAATCCAAGTCTTTGCTCTTGAGCACTTCTTGGTATTCACCACAGCTCGTCAGCAACAGGGAAATCCCTACTAAATATGATATAAACGGTACCTTCATGAGGGTGCAAATGTAGTGTTTTTACCACACTTGTAAAGAGGAAATATCGTCGAGCGGTAGTCCTTTTTCAGCATTTTTAACAATCTCTTTTACGAGCTCGGCCGCGTAATCAGGCCATCTACTGTATTGTGGAGTTGTAGCGGATATAAATTCATTAATCTCAAACTTGAAATTTGCAGAGAATTCCGGGATCATTTTGAGTCCAATCTTCTCGGCAGCCAGTCCATTACACAACTGCTCGTATTGCCCTTTAATCGGAATGACTAACACCTTTTTTTTCAAGTGAACCGCTTCTGCTGGAGCTTCAAACCCTGCCCCACATATGATGCCTGTACAAGTACGTAAAGATTCCTTAAAACCTTCCACATTCGCGGGTTTCACACTGATGTTTTCTTCCTCAAAACTTGCCTTATCCTTGGCGAATATTTCAAACTTGATCGTTGGGAAATCTCGGAGGACCCTAGCAACGTACCTACTGTCATACGAGGGTAGATACACCGTGTAATGTCCACCATCCAAGGGTGTTAGTGATCGAATCTCAGCTCTAATAATGGGCGGCAGTACTTTTGGCCCATAGGCTTGGAAATGGAATCCAATGGCATAGGCGGCCGGAGACATATGACGCAATACCCATTCCCAATGCCAGATTTTTTTTGATGGTCTTGGGGCCTCTGGTGATAAGTAGGCTGCTTGATGGCTTAATTGTAACGCCTTTACGCTTCGGAGCTTAGAAGCATAGGACGTCACGGCTTCAAAATCTATGATTACAAGATCGTATTCTTTGACGGGTAAGCGGAGGACGTCCAAACAAAATTGGACCAATTTATTCTTCCATAAACTTCTCCAATAACTAACCGCTCCGTGCTTGTCGTATACCATGGTTAAACCGTGAAGTTTGTAGCGTATGGGGACCCCTACGTCCAAATCTGATTCTGTGCCCGCAATTAATACGTCCACCGCTCCGTGTGCAGCAAATCGTGGAATAAGGTCCCTAGCACGTGCGACATGCCCATTACCGGTGCCTTGGAAGGCGTACAGAATTTTCAATGGCTGATTCATGTGGCTAGTAACAGACACTCTCGCCGACCATTAAATCTCTAAGGCTGATAAAGCGGATTGTAATTGCTCTTTTAAGCTAGGGCTCGCTGATACCAATGGAAGACGTACGGTAGAACCGCAAACTCCTCGCAATTCGAGCAAGGCTTTAATGCCTGCTGGATTTCCTTCTGCAAATAAAAGATTTGTCAGGTCAAACAGCGATAAATGTGCCTCTCTAGCGGTGTAAAAATCACCATCGAGTGCAGCATCAACCATTGAACAGAACACTTCAGGAACGCCTTGTCCACTGACTGAAATAACCCCTTCGCCCCCAAGAAGCATCATGTGTAAGGTCAGGTTATCGTCTCCAGAAATGACTTGGAAGCCGTCCGGGCGATTCATTAAGATTTCAGTGATCTGATCCAAGTTTCCACTCGCCTCTTTGATCGCTACGATATTCCCAAAGTCCTTGGCTAAGCGTACAGTAGTTTCTGCGCTAATGTTACTGCTGGTTCGACCTGGTACATTGTACAAAATGATGGGCAAAGAGCTGCATTGACTCAACGCAGCATAATGTTGGTATATCCCTTCCTGTGTAGGCTTGTTGTAATAAGGACTCGCACTAAGTATGGCGCTCACACCCTCGACATCGAAATTGGAAATTTCATCCATCAAGGCCTGTGTGTTGTTGCCGCCGATGCCATAAATAACAGGTACCCGGTCCTGTGCTTGTGAAATAACCGTTTGTAAAATCAATGATTTCTCTTCCGACGTTAACGTTGGATTTTCCGCTGTAGTTCCATTGACAACGAGGTAATCTACCCCATTGGTGATGCAATGTTCGACCAATTTTTTTAGGCCTGCATAATCCACACTTCTATTGTCGTGAAATGGAGTGATTAATGCTACTCCAACACCTGTTAAATCGATGGTTCTCATTTGGTTATAACGTTCAAGGTCTTCTGTAAGGTATGTAATTTGTCGCTGAGTGTATCAGCACTTCCTGGGCCTATTCGAATATCTGCATCCTCATATACCCCGCACAAATCTACTTTAAAGTCATAGCTCCGTGCATACCAGTACCAAGTTAAAATTGGAGGATTAGGTTCAAGATTTAACAATAAATGGTTCCCTTCAGGCTCAGGTATAGTTCTTTTTGGGATGCCGCGGTAATCGAGATCATCCTTGTACACATGTGAAGTCTTTGTTGGATAGCCTTTCGGGCGCTTTAAATCTTCATAGAACACAAAATCTACTTTAGTGAAGTACTTCTTTACCACTTCTACTTCGACCATGTTTCTAGTGAGCACAGTGATTTTCGGATCGTTGTTCTTTAATCCCTTGGCACTGGGTTGTGCATGCCGTAATCCTTTCTTCAAAAAGTACTGCTGGATGCGTCTCATTGAATCAAGGTTTTAAACTCTTCTTCACTGAGCACGGGTATGCCGAGTTTTTCTGCTTTGGCCTTTTTGGATGGGCCCATGCCTTCTCCAGCAACAACATACGTAGTTTTAGAACTGATACTGCTCACATTCTGTCCCCCTAAGGTTTCTATCAATGTCTTGAGTTCATCGCGCGAGAACGATTCAAATACGCCGCTCACCACCACTTTAGCCCCTACTAACGGACCCTCAGAGGGTGTATTTACAACCTCCATTTCAAACTGAAGACCGGCTTGCTGTAACCTGGCCAATTCTTCCAAGTTTGCATCCTCATTAAAGTATTCCGTAAGCTGAAGTGCAATGACTTCACCAATATCGTCAACTGCTTTTAGCGTCTCAAAATCAGCCTGTAATAGTTCAGTCATACTTCCGAAATGACGTGCCAATTTCTTTGCCACGGTCGCCCCAACATGGCGAATGCCCAAGCCAAATAATACGCGATCAAAGGGGATTTGTTTGGAGGCGTTGAGGCCTTCGAGCAAATTGGTCACACTCTTTTCTTTAAATCCTTCAAGCGCAATAATTTGATCGTACGTCAGGTCGTATAAGTCCGCAATCGAGTGTATGAGGCCTTTCTCCACGAAAAGTTGCACTGTTTCGCTCCCCATGCCCATGATATCCATCGCTTTACGTGAAATAAAATGTTGAATACGACCGCTTATTTGTGGCGTGCATCCGCTGGCATTCGGGCAATAATGCTGGGCCTCTCCTTCTTTCCGGACCAATTCTGTTTGACACTCCGGACAGTGACTAATAAACGCTACAGGCACTGCACCTTCTGCTCTCGCATCCAGCTTAATACCTACTACCTTAGGAATAATCTCACCTCCCTTTTCCACAAAGACCTCATCCCCTTCGTGCAAATCAAGCAAGGCAATTTGATCTTGGTTATGCAAGGAGGCGCGCTTCACAGTAGTCCCACCTAGCCATACGGGCTTCAAGTTGGCCACAGGGGTTATGGCCCCGGTACGACCAACCTGGTAATTCACGTGCTCTAATCTCGTACTTACCTGCTCCGCCTTGAACTTGAACGCAGTGGCCCATCGAGGGGACTTTGCGGTGAAGCCCAAATCTTGTTGAGCCTTGTAATCATTGACTTTGATGACGATGCCGTCGATGTCGAATGGCAGATGATGTCGCTCGACATCCCAATATTCTATGAATGCTTTAATCTCTTCAATCCCTGCGCATTCAGCAATGTACTTATCAGATTTTCTTGGCACTTTGAATCCAAGATCGCCAGCTGCTTCTATGGTTTTACTATGCGTATCCGCAAGTACTCCATCCGGCAAGACAAAGTACAAGTAAGCATCTAGTCCCCTGGAGGCTACAACACTGCTGTCCTGAAGTTTGAGTGTTCCCGAGGCACAGTTCCGTGGATTTGCAAATTCAGGCTGACCCTCGGCCCTTCTCGCAGCATTTAAACGATCAAAAGCGGCATGTGGCAACACAATTTCCCCGCGAATTTCAAAACTCTCAGGCGCAGGTCCATTTAGCTGTAAGGGCACACTTCTAATGGTGCGCACGTTGGTGGTAATATCATCTCCTTGAGTACCGTCTCCCCTAGTCACTGCTTGGACAAGTTTGCCGTGCTCGTATCGAATGCCAATAGCAACACCATCATATTTGAGTTCACAAACGAAGGTTGATTCAGGGGCCAATTTCTCGACGCGCCCAATCCAATCGGCCAACTCCTCCCAATTATACGTGTTGCCCAGAGACAACATTGGATATTGGTGCACCACTGTGTTGAAGGACTTCACGACACTACCGCCCACTCGCATGGTTGGGCTGTTTTCATCATAGAACTCAGGGAACTGGCGCTCGAGTTGCTCTAATTCATTCAGTAATTGGTCAAATTCAAAATCTGAAATTGTGGGTTGATCCAGTATGTAGTACCTGTGGTTGTGCTCATGGAGCGCAGTTCTAAGGTCGGCAATACGTTCTTGTGGATTCATCGCTGTGCTAATATCATTCGGTCGCGCCCTTGCAGGTCCTTGCGCAGTTCTATTCGATCGAACCCAAATTTAGCCAACATCTCCCGCATTTCCTCGCCAAATTCCATGTGGATTTCAAAGAAAACTGTAGACGCCTGCTGAGCAATAATTCGGTAAAACAACAGCGGATCATTATCTGGCACGAATAGGGCCAAACCCGGTTCGTGATCTATAACATGAGGTTCCATCGATGTACGCTCCAACGACGGGATATACGGTGGATTGCTAATGATAATATCTGCTGCCGGTAAGCGTTGCGCCAATACATCAACCTGGATGAAATCTATGGTCGCGCCGCATTCATGCGCATTACGACGAGCTATATCAAGTGCTTCGGCATCCACATCAATGGCAATGACGCTACAATCCTGTCGAGCACGTTTTAATGCGATGGCAATGGCTCCACTGCCTGTGCCAACATCTAATAAGGTGAGTTTTTGCGGTGGTAGAGTATCTAGGACCCATTGGACCAATTCTTCCGTCTCAGGTCTCGGAATCAAAGTAGCCCCGCTTACCTCAAGCCAAAAGTCCATAAATGGAGCACGACCGCATACATATTGCACCGGTTCATGTTGCTGTAGGCGAGATAAATCCTCCTCAAAACTTGGGAAATCAACAGGTTCTTCTAGCTTCAAAACGAAATCCGTTCGACTAAGCCCTAGACGTTGCTCAAACCAGTAGGAAACCACATTCTGCGTCTCACGCTTGTCATAGAAGTCAGCGAGTGCGGACAACGCCGCGTTTCTGTATGTTGAAAGTGATTTCATAGTTCTCGAAAATAGCCACACTACCCTACCTTTGTTACATGTCAGATCGCAAGTTTCTCACACGTTGCTTACAATTGGCCAATTATGCTCGCGGCAACACCTCTCCTAACCCATTGGTGGGCGCTGTGGTCGTACACAAAGGTCGAATTATAGGCGAAGGCTACCACCACCGCGCCGGCGAACCGCACGCGGAAGTGATGGCCATCCGATCTGTGAAAGACCCATCGTTACTCCCCGAATCTACCGTTTACTGCAGTCTTGAACCCTGTTCTCATTTCGGTAAAACCCCACCCTGCAGTCATATTCTAGTGGAACATGGGGTACAACGAGTGGTCATTGGATGTCTAGACCCCAATCCCTTAGTTGCAGGTCGCGGCAAGGCCTACCTCGAACAACACGGCGTCCAAGTAGATACATACGAAGCCCCTGAAGCGTTTGAAGCACTGAATAAGGTGTTCTTTACTAACTTCTTGAAAAAGAGGCCTTATATCGCGTTAAAATGGGCGCGTTCACAAGACGGATATGTAGATCACGTTCGGGAAAGTGCTGAAATGCCGGCTGCATCTATATCTGGTCCCATAGCGGCCATTAATACACACAGATTAAGGGCTGAGTTTGACGGTATACTCATTAGCGCGAAAACGCTAGTGTTGGACCGACCTAAGTTGAACCTCAGGCATTTTGGAGGTAAAGCTCCGCGGCCAATTATCGTAGGATCGAGTTCTTTAACAATTGGACCCAAGGAATTATTGGCATTAGATGTTTCCCCATTGATCGTAACACTAGAACTAATCCCTGGATTTGATTGCATTCAAGCAGATCCAAGAGATGTGGCCCATTGGCTGCCTAAACTCATCGAACATAGCGTGTATAGCATATTGGTCGAAGGCGGTCCCACCCTGCAATCTTCATTCGTTAACGCGAACCTCGTGGACGAATACCACGAATACGTCAGTTCTGAATCCTTAGGCCAAGGGATACCGGCCATTTCGATACCTCCGAATTCCACCACAATATTGGGTTCGGACCAATACAATAAGAGCATTGGATAGTTATCGAACCATAACACAACCATGTGTTGCTGATATCAAAGAGAAAGGCAGTGTATTCAAGGCTTACATGCTTCCGGTGCAATCAACGGAGAGCTTTTTCAACCAATTGGCCCTTATCAAAGAACAAGAGCCTAAGGCAAATCATCATTGTTGGGCCTACAGGATTGACCCAGACGGCCTGTTGGAACGTTCTTCAGACGATGGTGAGCCCTCTAATACCGCCGGTGCACCCATACTCAGAGCTCTAGTATCCGCTGAATTGTACAATGTAGCAGTGGTCGTGGTTCGGTATTTCGGAGGTACCAAACTGGGGGTTTCTGGTTTGATCTCCGCCTATGGAGATGCTTCTAAGGCCGTTATTGATAGTGCGCCTATATTGAAATCCAAACTGACTTGGCCCATGATCATTAGGTTTGGCTATGATCAAATCTCCTTCGTGGAACGCATCTGTCAATTGCCTGCAGTCGAAATAATCGAGCGCATTCAAGAGGCAACGTTGACCTACCATATCTCGGTAATTAGAAGTAATTTCGAAGAAATCAAAGGTCAACTTGAAGCCAATCACCTCCTTACTGTTCGCGCTGATCTGTAGCGCCACTTTCGCGCAAAATCGCCCGGGCGTAGAATATCGTCATACCCTAACGAAAAAGACACCGTTCGCGACCTATGAGCGATATGCCATAGAATACAAAGGTTTGGCGATTGTTGACGGGCAGTATTTGGAGGCACGATCCTTCACTGGTCAAAAGTTGAAATCATGGAGAAGCATTTCTATTGAAATGTTGGACCAATTACCTGCTTCCCCTCAAGGTCCCGCATTATTATATGCCGATAATACTTGGAAGTCTGTTGAAATTGATACCGTTCTTTTGGGATCACAACACGAATTGGTGATTTCTCAGAATGGAAACATACTAGAACGACGTGATCTCACTGCACATGCCCTTGATACTACCGTAGCCGTTCGAGTATTTAATCCAGATCCGCTCACCCCTTTTGGATATAGTTATGGTGGAAGCTATGTGGACATGAACGATGGAAATGGAAGCGTTTTAGATTCCTTGGCCATCATAGATAGCATCACCGTCAATACCAACGCAGGTGGGGCTATCCTAGAGAATCAATACCTCAAAGTGGTAGATTTTGATGCCCCATATATTGCGCCTAGTACCAATGCATCACAATGGATGGCCAGCCGTTCTGATGATACCTTTGAACAAGTGATGGTCGTTTACCACATTACGCTCTGGAACCAATATCTAGATAGCTTGGGATATGATAGTGTGTTGAACTACGCCATTCATGTGGATCCACAAGCGCTAAATGGTCAGGACCAAAGTATGTTCAATTTTGGGTATAACCCTCCCCGCTTGTACTTTGGAGAAGGTGGTGTTGATGATGCAGAAGATGCTGATGTAATCATTCATGAGTTGAGTCATGCCATATCTCACGGTGCGGCACCAAATACAAATAGTGGTACTGAAAGAAGGACATTCGACGAAGCCTTCGGTGATTATTTTGCGGAACGCTATGGTCGCCGTCTAGGCATTACAAGTACTAGAGTATTTGATTGGGACGGAAACAATACGTTTTGGAACGGACGCTCCATCAGTTATGATGGATCCAAGAATTACAATACAATATTCTTCTCCAACATCTACCAACACACAGATTTGATGTCTAGTGCCATGCTCGAGTTTTCAAGTGCTGCGGGGGTTCAACCTGCGGTGGCTGACCAAATCATTTTAGAAGCAGTGCACATGTTAATGCCTAACCAAGGCTTGAGAAAAATTGCTCAAAACATTCTTTTTGCAGATTCTTTAATTACCGGTGGAACGTATCAATCTCAGATTCAACAGAGCTTCGGAGCACCAAAAAACATCCTGAATCAGAGCGACATCAAGGAACTGACGGAATCACAAGGCTGCCAATTATACTACACAGAAGATGGATGGTTATTGAAGCCTAAAGCAGCTACCAAAATGAGTGTAAGTGTATTCAATACCGCAGGTCAACTTTTGAGAACAACAAGCACAATGGAATCACTGCTTATCAATGATAATCAGGCATTTATGATTGTTGTGACGCTTGATTCGGGAGAGGTGTTGACCTTTAAAGTGCCTTAAGCAGGGCTTCTAAATCTGAAGGACAACTCTTAGTCTTGAAGGTATTTGTATCACAAAAAACAAGTACTACTTTACCGGTAACCAGCGTATTACCTGACCCATCTCTAAGGTGGTGGTAAAATGATATCTTCCTTGTAGGGAGCTCGATCAATTTGGTTTCCAAAAAGATTTGCTCATCATACTTCGCTCCACGCTTGTAATCGATACTCATATGGACCACTGGTAGCATCGTTCCAGTGGCTTCCATTTGCGCATAAGTCATTCCTATTTGACGAAGCAATTCTACCCTTCCTACTTCGAAGTAAGAGGCGTAATTTCCATAGTATACGACACCCATCTGATCGGTCTCCGAATAACGAGGTCGAAATTCTGTAATATTTGAAAAATTTAGTTTCATTCTAAGGGTCAATGTACCGCTAATTGATTTGGCAAAAGACGGCTATATGGGTTGCTTAAGCTACTATTTATGCACAATGAGGCTGAGTAGCAGTAATTTATACCTAATTTTTTTGGCTAAATATTTATATTATTGAAAATCAAGACATTAACACTCCCTTTAACAAAAACTTTTTATTAACACAACCCGCTAAAAATTTTTTTAAAAGGGAATTTATAAACACATTTGTAATGCAAGTAATGGCGGACACACTCACCTCCGTTTTGCCGCCCACATAGATTTTTGTTTAATCAACGAATAACGGAGGTATGAACAGCCTTCGATAAGATATTTTTGACCATGGATAAAAGCGTTAATGCCGTTTGGAACAACACCCTCCAATTCATTAATGATAACGTAGACGAACAATGTTTTTCAACATGGTTTGAACCGATCAAACCACTAAAAATTCAAGGGAATGTTTTAACTGTTCAAGTTCCCTCCAAGTTCTTCTATGAGTACCTGGAAGAAAATTACATTCAGTTACTTAAATCTGCCATTACAAAGTGTATCGGTGAAAATGCCAAATTGGTATACAGCATAGTCCTAGAGAATGCATACGACAATGCAACTCCTCCCACTATGAAACTCCCAAGTGCGGGACGTAAGAAGATTAGTCCACAGTCAATTAACATGCCTATGAAAATAGGCAACGAAAAGGGAATCAAGAATCCGTTTGTTATACCTGGTCTCCAGAAACTTAACATTGATAGTCAGTTAAATCCTAGCTACAACTTTGATAATTTCATCGAAGGTGATTGCAATCGTCTGGCTCGCAGTGCTGGTTACGCGGTCTCAAAGAATCCTGGAGGCACATCTTTCAATCCTTTGATGCTCTATGGCGGTGTAGGTTTAGGTAAAACTCACCTTGCACATGCAATAGGTGTTGAAATCAAGGACAATTATCCAGAAAAGACAGTATTATATGTAAGTGCAGAGAAGTTTACTCAGCAGTTCATAGATAGTATTAGAAATAATACTAAGAATGATTTTGTACACTTCTATCAGATGATTGATGTGTTGATCATTGACGATGTTCAAAGTTTCTCAGGTAAAGAAAAAACCCAAGATGTATTTTTCGAAATCTTCAATCATTTGCACCAAAACGGTAACCAGATCATCTTGACTTCGGATAGAGCGCCAGTTGAACTTCAAGGTATGGAACAGCGCTTGTTGAGTCGTTTTAAATGGGGCCTGAGTGCAGATTTACAAAAACCAGACCTCGAGACGCGAGTAGCTATTCTTGTAAAGAAGCTCTACAACGACGGTATAGAAATTGACCAAGAGATTATTGAGTACATCGCGTATGCCATTAATTCAAACATACGCGAATTAGAGGGTGCGCTTATTTCAATCCTTGCTCAAAGTAGTTTGAATAAAAAGCAAATTACTATGGAACTCGTAAAGTCAATGGTAGACAAGTTTGTCAAGAGCACGACTAGAGAGATTTCAGTTGATTTCATCCAAAAGGTAGTCTGTGATTACTTCGACATGCCCCTTGAATTGCTCAAAAGCAAAACACGTAAACGTGAAATTGTACAGGCTCGTCAGCTATCTATGTACTTTTCTAAGCAGTTGACAAAGAATAGCTTAGCCTCAATTGGCCAACAATGCGGAAATAAAGACCATGCCACAGTACTACACGCATGCAGAACAGTGAATAACCTACGAGAAACAGACAAGCGTTTCAGAACCTACGTTGAGGAGCTGCAAAAACGATTGACTTTATCGTAATCAAATACGAGCGAATGCTATTTAGAGTCAGTATCTTCGGGTACTGACTCTTTTTTGTTATGAAAATACT
>Ga0255754_10003391_pt1 | contig 11455 bp, 22 predicted proteins | sample 101ome_22_FD_179954 | JGI IMG/M metagenome (GOLD analysis project Ga0255754, IMG submission 179954) | Coastal salt marsh microbial communities from the Groves Creek Marsh, Skidaway Island, Georgia - 101412BT metaG (version 2) | ecosystem: Environmental > Aquatic > Marine > Intertidal zone >... | reverse complement strand
GTGAAAGTTTTCTCAACTCTATTTCATCTAAATCTTTAATCTCAGTGTATTTTTTTATGATTGTATCTTTTTGATTAATGTTTATGATATTGCTAGTTTGAATTGTAAAGCTGTTGTTTTTACTGTGTGCTGAAATTGTAAATGTGCCTTTAGACTCTCTTTTATTATTCCCTAGATCTTTTGTATCTATGGAGTAGTTTAAGATATTTTGTAAAACTTCAATCATAATGAGTGAAAGATCATCTATCTTATCTTTTGATAAATTTACTAGAAGATTCTCTATACTTTTAACAGTTTCTATAATACTTTTTTCAGTAATGATATTACTAAATTCACAAAGTTTTTTTGTATCTATTTGCAAAAATGACTTTGAGTTGTATAAGGAATGAGACATTGGAAGTGTTAGAATTCAACTGCTTTAAAATTTAGATCACTAAATTCATCTGCGTAATCTTCATAATCACGTAAAGAACCTTTTTTATCTTTCTCATAGTACCATTGAACCTCTAAGTTCTCTAGTTCACCTTCTACAACATGGTCAAAAAAATCAAAAAGAACTTGAGAAGTTGCAGAGTTAAAATAAGTTAACTTCATTTTGATTATTGTTTGTTTAGCTGATTCATTTTGGCAATATGTTTCTAGCCAGCTCAATATCGGTGCGTAGAAATCAAATGTATTTTCTGGATATGACTTTCCCTCAACTTCAATGATTCCATTTTCGTAATCCATAGTTATTTTAGGCGAGTTTTCTGTAGCTTCTATATGTAATGATTCCACGTATTGAGTCCTTATTAAATAAATTTAATTTATTTTAGTACATAGAAGCTGAGAATATTATTTTGTAGCATTTTTATGTATCAAATAAGGAAGGTTCTAGAGCTTTCAACTTAAAACTTCTACGGTGAAGGTCACAATATCCGTATTTTTTGATCATTTCGATATGAAGTTTTGTGCCATATCCTTTATGCTTTTCAAATTGGTATTTAGGGTGTTTTTCTGCAGATTTAATTATATCCCTGTCGTGTGTAACTTTTGCTATGATAGATGCTGCGCTCACTTCAGGAATTTTTCCATCTGCTTTTATCATGGTATTGAGATTTTTGACTCCAAAAGAGGTGTTGCCATCAAAAAGGTATTTTTCAGCATTAAGTTTCTGTAAAATCTCATTTAATGCGTCATGCATGCAGGCTGAGATTCCTTTCTCATCAATTATCTTTGGTGAAAATTTCACTACATGGTATAAAGAGTTTGCAATGATTTCTTCAAATAAGTTTTCACGTTTCTTTTCAGAGAGTTTTTTAGAATCATTGAGACCTTTGATTGGTGAAGATAAAATACATCCAGCAATTACTAAGTCCCCTGCAATAGGTCCACGACCAGCTTCATCTATTCCACATAAACTCATTTAATCTCCTAAAGCCCAAATATCAAAAGGGATCATCTCTACTTCTGAGAGTGGATGATTTAGTTTTGCTTCTCTACTCATAGTAACAGCAGTTATCTTTTGAATTTGATGTGTAAATATAAACGCTTCCATAGATTCTATTTTTTTAAATAAAGTTCTTTCATCAGTAAAGGGCATCCCAAGTATGATCTCATCACTTTGGGGCGTGTAAAAATCGATTCCATCATCATAAAAACATTCCCTTCGGGATTTTAGAAGTTCTAAATATAGCATATTCTCAAAGCGCCTACCAAAATGCCTATCTGAAGTAAGTGCTAATCGAATTGATGTGTCACATAGATAAACTTTTTTAGTAGCTTTTGAATGGTGAAGCTTTTGAAGTTCATGGATGTATCCTTTTGCATGAAGTGACTGATAAGATTTATAGAGTTTATCTTTAGAGACTTTTCTAGTTTGTTTAAGTCTTTCATAGATAGAAAATGGTGAAAGCTTTTGTGACATCATCTTTGCACATAAGATTAATATTTCAAACTCCATCTCTTCTAATGTGTACTGAAGTGATTTTTGAATGAAAGGGATTCTTTCGTCATTATGAAGTTTTTGCATTGCAGCAAAGCCACCAAGCTGAAAAAAATGATTTAAAGCAGTTGAGTCATATTTATGTTCATATGCTAAAAACTCTTCATAATCAAGTGGATAGAGTTTAATTTTTTTTAGATCAGCTACATCATAATCTAGTTCACTTGATATGATGATTTGATCAACGTTTACAAGTTCTATAGCTGGAAAAAAGTTGTCTAAAACTAAAGTAGTGATTTTATTGACAGTGCAGAAGTTTTGAAGCTTGTTGTTGAATTCAGAGATATTAATTCGGATATCAGAGCAATCTATATATAGATAAGTGTTTTTTTTAAGTCCCAAGAGATAGTTTTTGATAAGCTTACTTTTTCCACTTTGTGTTACACCGGTTATTTGATAACTATCATCATCTAGATAAACTTTACGATGGTGAAATTTATCAGCATGAATTTCATTATTGTAAAAATGTTCGAGTAAAATTTCCATTTTTTGACCTCATAATTTTGAATAAGATTTTATCATTTCCTTATTAAAAGGAAATAAATTTTAATCTTTTTCAGTCTTTACACGAAAAATCCTTGAATAAAAGGGGATGTTTGGGTAAAATTTCGCTCCCTTAAATAGTTGGGCTCAGGATCCAACGAGTTCTTTAGAAGGAAAATTATGGAAAAGATTCGTTTAAAATTGAAAGCTTACGATCATCGTGTACTTGATAGATCTGTAGCATCAATCGTTGAGGCTGTAAAGCGTACTGGTGCGGTTATCCGTGGTCCAATCCCTTTACCAACAAAAATTCGTAAATATACTGTACTGAAATCAGTTCACGTTAACAAAAAATCTCGTGAGCAATTTGAGATTCGTATGCACGCAAGAATGATTGATATTGTTTCTGCAACTCCAGAGACTGTTGATTCATTAATGAAACTTGATCTTGCACCAGAAGTAGACGTAGAAGTACGTTCTATGGACAAGTAAGGAGTAAATTGTGGAATATATTGTTGAAAAAATAGGAATGAGCCGTACTATCACAGTTCCTGCTAAACCTGTTACATTGTTAAGAGTTTTAGATCAGAAAGTTTGTGAAGTAAATGAAGGTACTGCAATCGTAGCGTACAGCAACGGTAAAAAAATGAATAAGTCAATTGAAGGTCAACAAAAAAAGTATAGCCTTTCATCTGAATTTAACCGTTTTGCAACTCTTGAAGTAGCAAACACTGAAGCTGGTGACTTAGATTTATCAGCATTAGAAGGTGCTACTACATTGAAATCAACTTTTAACACTAAAGGTCGTGGTTTCTCTGGTGGTATGAAACGTTGGAATTTTGGTGGTGGTCCAGGTTCTCACGGTCATAGATTTGGTCGTAGAATTGGTTCAATCGGTAATGCTGAGTGGCCAGGTCGTGTAATGAAGGGTAAGAAAATGCCTGGACAATACGGAAATACACAAAATAGTGTGAAAAATGAGATCGTTTCTTACGATGCTGAAAATAAAATCATTGCGGTTTTAGGATCTGTATCTGGTGCTAACGGTGCTTTAGGTCGTGTAAAGGTAGCTAAATAATGAGTGCAATCGTTTTAAATGAAAAAATGGAAAAAGCATCTGAGATAGCATTACCGGAGTCTTTCTCTGGAATTAACCCACATAACCTTTACCTTTATGTAAAATCTGCTCAAGCTGCACAACGTGCAAATACGGCGGTTGCTAAAGGTAGAAGTGATGTAAGCGGTGGTGGTAAAAAACCATGGGCTCAAAAAGGTGGTGGACGTGCTCGTGCAGGTTCAAGACGTTCTCCAGTATTTGTTGGTGGTGGACAAGCTTTTGGTCCTCAAAACAACCGTAACTATGATTTAAAAGTAAATAAAAAGCAGAAAAAACTTGCTTTAAACTTTGCTTTAAATGAACATGCACAAAACGGGACTCTTTTTGTAGTTGATTCTATCGAAGTTGCTTCTGGTAAAACAAAAGACGCAGCAGCGATGTTCAAAGCATTAGGACAAAGAGACACTCTTTTTGTAAAATCATTGTTAGATGAGCCAACATTTTTAGCTTTTGAAAATATTCAAGCTACTTACGTTATTGAGTCTAATGAATTAAATGCTTATTTAGCTGCTAACTATCGTTCTGTTGTGATCGAAAAAGCAGTATTTGAAGCTCTAGTAAGTGAGGCATAAGTAGATGGCAGATATTACAGATATTAAATCTATATTATATACAGAAAAGACTCTTGGTTTACAAGAAGATGGTGTTATTGTTGTTCAAACTTCACCACGTATGACTAAAACAGGTCTTAAAGAGGTGTTTCGTGAGTATTTTGGTGTTGTTCCAAGTAACATCAACTCATTAAACCAAAGCGGAAAAACTAAACGTTTCCGTGGTGTACAAGGGAAGCAAAATGACTTCAAAAAGTTTTATGTGAAGCTACCTGAAGGTACAGAATTAGAAAGTTTGGCGGTATAACATGGCAATTAAAACTTATAGACCAATAACTCCGTCTCGTCGTTTTTATACTAATGTTGATAGTTCTGATATCACTGCAAAAGCGAGTGTTCGTTCTTTACTTGTAAAACTTCCAACAACTGCTGGAAGAAACAACAATGGACGTATTACATCTCGTCATAAGCAAGCTGGTGCTAAAAAACTTTACCGTATCATCGATTTCAAAAGAAATAAATTCGGTGTACCTGCAACTGTTGCAGCTATCGAATATGATCCGTACCGTAACTGTAGAATTGCACTTGTAAATTATGCAGATGGCGAAAAGCGTTACATTATCCAACCAAAAGGTTTACAAGTAGGTGATTCAGTTCAATCTGCTGAAGCTGGTCTTGATGTAAAACCTGGGAACACTATGAAACTTAAAAACATCCCTGTGGGTACTTTAGTTCACAATATCGAGCTTAAAACTGGTAAAGGTGGACAAATGTGTCGTGCAGCTGGTACATCAGCTCAGATTATGGGTCGTGATGGAAAGTATGTTTCTTTACGTATGCCATCTTCAGAAATGAGACTTGTTCTTGGTGAGTGTTTAGCTACTGTTGGTGTAGTAGGAAACGAAGAGTATGGAAATATTGTTATTGCAAAAGCTGGACGTACTCGTCATATGGGTATCCGTCCTCAAACTCGTGGTTCTGCGATGAATCCAATTGATCACCCGCACGGTGGTGGTGAAGGTAAAACGAACTCAGGTCGTCATCCAGTTACTCCATGGGGTAAACCAACGAAGGGTATGAAAACTCGTCGTAAAAAAGCAAGTGATAATCTAATTATTACTCGTCGTAAACCAAATGCTAAAAGGGTAGGTTAATAATGGCTCGTTCAATTAAAAAAGGTCCATTCGTTGATGACCACTTAATGAAAAAAATCGAAAAGGCTAAGGCTGAAGGGAACAAAAAACCTATCAAAACTTGGTCTAGAAGATCTATGGTTCTTCCTGATATGGTAGGTTTCACTATCAATGTTCATGATGGACGTAAGTTTGTTCCTGTTCATGTATCAGAGAACCACATCGGATACAAGTTAGGTGAATTTGCACCAACTCGTACATTTAAGGGCCACAAAGGCTCAGTGCAGAAGAAGGGGTAGGTAAATGGCTAGAGCATTATTGAAATTTATCCGTGTTTCACCTACAAAATCTCGTCTTATTGCTAGAGAAGTTCAAGGTATGAATGCAGAAGAAGCTATAGCAGCTTTAGAGTTCACACCTAATAAGGCAGCTAAAATTATCTCTAAAGTAATTGCATCAGCAGTTGCAAATAGCGGTATGGAAGCAGAAGATTGTATTGTAACATCATGTCGTGTTGACAATGGTCCAGTTCTAAAGCGTTTCCGTCCACGTGCTCGTGGTATGGCTTCAGGTATTAGAAAACCAACAGCACATATCTTAGTAGAAGTAGAGGGTAAATAGAATGGGTCAAAAAGTTAATCCTATCGGTTTACGTCTTGGAATCAACCGTAACTGGGAAAGCAGATGGTTTCCTAATTTTAAAACTGCTCCTGCAGCTTTAGGTGAAGATCACAAGATTAGAACTTATTTGAAAAAAGAGCTTTACTATGCTGGTGTATCTAACATCATCATTGAAAGAACAGTAAAAAGATTACGTGTAACGATTGTTGCTGCACGTCCTGGTATTATCATCGGTAAAAAAGGTGCTGATATCGAGAAACTTAAAACAGCTGTTCAAAACTTAGTTGGTAAGCCAATTAGCATCAACATCAAAGAAGAGAAAAAAGCTCAAACTTCTGCTCAATTAGTTGCTGAAAATGTTGCTACTCAACTTGAGCGTCGTGTTGCATTCCGTCGTGCTATGAAGAAAGTTATGCAAGGTGCACAACGTTCTGGTGCTAAAGGGATCAAAGTTTCTGTAGCAGGTCGTCTTGGTGGAGCTGAAATGGCTCGTACTGAATGGTATCTAGAGGGACGTGTTCCACTTCATACTCTTCGTGCAAAGATAGACTATGGTTTTGCTGAAGCACACACTACATATGGAATTATCGGAATTAAAGTATGGATCTTCAAAGGTGAAGTACTTACTAAAGGTGTTCCTGTTGAAGTAGCTGAAGAGAAAAAAGAGCGTACACGTAAACGTGCACCTCGTCGCGAAAATAACGAAAAGGCTGAATAATCATGTTAATGCCAAAAAGAACTAAATACCGTAAGGTAATGAAGGGACGTAACCGTGGTTATGCTCGTTCTGGTTATAAATTAGCGTTTGGTGATATTGGGTTCAAAGCTACAGAAGCTGGTCGTATTGATTCTCGTCAAATAGAATCAGCTCGTATCTCTGCTACTCGTCATATCAAGAGAAATGGTAAGATTTGGATCCGTGTGTTCCCTGCGAAACCATTAACAGCTAAACCACTTGAAACTCGTATGGGTAAAGGTAAAGGTGGTGTAGATAAATGGGTAATGAATGTAAAACCTGGTCGTATCATTTTTGAAATGGCTGGTGTTCCACATGATTTAGCTCGTGAAGCTTTAACTCTTGCAATGCACAAGTTACCTTTTAAAACTAAGATAATCACGAAGGAGCAAAGCAATGAAATATTCTGATTTAGAAGGAAAAAATTCAGCTGAACTTCAAGCAATGCTTAAAGAGAAAAAGACTGAACTTTTTACTTTAAAAATTAAACAAAAAATGATGCAACTTCAAAACACGAGTGAACTACGCACTACGAAAAAAGATATTGCAAGAATAAATACTGCGCTTTCAGCAGTAGCAAACTAGGGGACGAGTGATGACACATAAACGTGAAATTCAAGGTAACGTAGTGAAAATTGCAGGAGACAAAACAGCAACTATAGTTGTTGAGCGTCGTGTAATGCACCCTCGTTATCATAAAGTTGTAAAACGTTTCAAAAAGTACTTAGTACATGATGAGCGTAATGAATTAAAAGTGGGTGATGAGATTGTTGCAATCGAATGTCGTCCAATTTCTAAGACTAAATCTTTTAGACTTAAGTCAGTGGTACAAGGAGCAGAGTAATGATTCAAGGTTTTACTCGTTTAAATGTAGCTGATAACACAGGTGCTAAAGAGGTTATGTGTATTAAGGTACTTGGTGGTTCTAAGCGTCGTTATGCATCAGTTGGTGACGTTATCGTTGCTTCTGTTAAAAAAGCGACTCCAACTGCTAAAGTTAAAAAAGGTAAAGTTGTAAAAGCTGTTGTTGTTAGAACTCATAAAGAGGTTCAACGTGAAAATGGTTCATTAATCCGTTTTGATGATAATGCAGCTGTAATTCTTGATGACAAGAGAGAGCCAATTGGTACACGTATATTTGGCCCAATCGCTCGTGAAGTTCGTTATGCTGGTTTCATGAAGATTGTATCTCTTGCACCGGAGGTTGTTTAATGGCAAAGTTTAAGTTTAAAAAAGGCGATACTGTAGAGATCATCGCTGGTGATGACCGTGGAACTAAAGGGACTGTTTTAGCAGTTATGCCTAAGAAAAACAAGGTTATCGTAGAGGGTTGTAAAGTAGCTAAAAAAGCTATCAAGCCAACTGAAGATAACACTAAAGGTGGTCATATCAATAAAGAGATGCCTATAGATGTTTCAAATGTACGTAAAGTGGAGGCATAATAATGGCTCGTTTTAAAGAAAAATATTTAGGTTTAAAATCTGAATTGCAATCTGAATTAGGTATTTCTAATCCTATGCAAACACCAAAAGTAGAGAAAATAATTATCTCTGTTGGTGCTGGTTTTGCTATGAAAGATAACAAGCTTATTCAAAATATAGAAGACACAATTACAAAGATCGCTGGTCAAAAAGCTTCTACTGTAATCGCTAAAAAATCAGTTGCTGGTTTTAAAGTACGTGAAGGTATGCCTGTAGGTGTTCGTGTAACACTTCGTGGTGAAAATATGTATAACTTCTTAGACCGTTTAGTAAGTATTGCTCTTCCACGTGTAAAAGATTTCCGTGGTGTTCCAAGAAATGGTTTTGATGGTCGTGGTAACTATAACTTTGGTCTTCAAGAGCAACTTATTTTCCCTGAGATTAGCTATGATTCAATCATGCAAATCCATGGTATGAACATTACTGTAGTAACTACAGCTGATTCAGATAAGGCAGGATTCGCTCTTTTACAAAAAATGGGTATGCCTTTTACAAAAGGGAGTAACTAATGGCTAAAAAGTCAATGATCGCTAAGGCGAAAAGAGAACCTAAATATAAAGTTCGCGGATATACAAGATGTCAAATTTGTGGTCGTCCACACTCTGTAATCAGAGATTTTGGTATCTGTCGTGTATGTTTTAGAAAAATGGCAAATGAAGGGATGATCCCAGGTGTTAGAAAGTCGAGTTGGTAATAACGCCGGATGAAGTAATTCATCCGACTACGTTAACAGTGGGTTTTACCCTGAGGGCATCGAGATCCTCAGCGGAGGGCTCAACGCACTAGTGTGTTTGTTAACTTACTGATTTGAAACTCCTAACAATAGCAGTTTACATTTGTAGACTAGCAAATAAGGAATGATTAAATGATAAATGATTTAGTATCAGACGCGTTAACTCGTGTTCGTAATGCTGGTATGAGAAGATTACCTGTTACAACTTTAGTACACTCTAAAAGTGTTGAAGCTGTGGCGAATATCTTAGTTGATAAAGGTTACTTAGAGTCTTGCAATGTAATCGAAGATGGTGCAAAAAAGACTATTAAAGTTGTATTAAAATATGATGAAAATGAAAAGTGTGTAATCAATGAAATGAAAAGAGTTTCTAAACCTGGACGTCGTGTTTACAAAGGTAGAGATGATATCAAACGTTTCAAAAATGGTTACGGTACTATTATTGTAAGTACTTCACAAGGCGTTCTCCCTAATGATAAAGCATATGAGCTTGGCATTGGTGGTGAAGTTATGTGTACGGTTTGGTAGGAGTTTAGCATGTCAAGAATTGGTAAAAAACCTGTAGAATTAGCTGACGTAAAAGTAAGCGAAAATGGCAATGTGTTAACTTTTACTAAAGGGAACAAAACTATGGAATTAGATACAAAAGGAAATGTTGGTTTCAAAATTGATGGAACTACTTTAACTTTTGAAACTCTTTCTAATGAACGTGAGCATAGAGCATTCTGGGGAACATATAGAGCATTGGCTGCAAATATTGTTACTGGATTAACTGAAGGATATACAAAACAACTTGAGATTAATGGTGTTGGGTATAGAGCTGCTGTTAAAGGTAAAGTTCTTAACTTACAACTTGGTCACTCTCATGATATAGATTATCCATTAGTAGATGGTTTAGAAGCAAGTGTTGAGAAAAATGTTATTACTTTAAAAAGTCATGACAAACAACTTCTTGGTTCAGCTGCTGCGAAAATCAGAAGTTTCCGTCCACCGGAGCCTTACAAAGGTAAAGGTGTTAAATATATGGAAGAGCATATCGTGCGTAAAGCCGGTAAAACTGCTAAGAAGTAAGGGAGGATATTAGAAAATGAATGCAAAAGTATTAAAAAATAAAATTGCTAATCGTATCAAACGTAAGCGTCGTATTCGTGCAAAAATATCTGGTTGTGCTTCACTTCCTCGTGTTTCTGTATTTAGATCAAATCGTTACTTAAGTGTACAAGCGATTGATGATGCAACTGCTACAACTTTATGTGCAATGCACTCAAAGACAACTGGTCATAAAGCAAACAAAGAAGGTGCAAGTGCACTTGGTGCTGAATTTGCTACAAAACTTAAAGAAGCAAATTTAACTTCTGTAGTTTTTGATCGTAATGGCTACCAATATCACGGTGTTATCGCTGCATTTGGTGATGCACTTCGTGCAAACGAAATTAAATTCTAGGATCAGAAGATGGAAATAAATAGAGACGATTTTGAAGAATCAATTGTAAATATTGGTCGTGTTACTAAGGTTGTTAAAGGTGGTAGACGTTTCCGTTTTACTGCACTAATTGTTGTTGGCGATAAAAACGGAACTATCGGTTTTGGTTTTGGTAAAGCTAAAGAGGTTCCTGATGCTATTCGTAAAGCAGTTGATAGTGCATTTAAAAACTTGACGACTGTAAGTATTAAAGGTACTACTATTGCACATGATATTGAGAACAAATATAACGCTTCTCGTGTACTTCTTAAGCCAGCTTCAGAAGGTACGGGTGTAATCTCAGGTGGAGCTATGCGTCCAGTACTTGAGCTTGCGGGTATTCAAGATATTCTTACAAAGAGTATTGGTTCAAACAATCCAGCTACAGTGGTTCGTGCAACAGTTGAAGCACTTGGGCGTTTAAAAGGATAAATGATGGGTATTGAAAATTTAACACCTGCTGAGGGATCTACATCTTCTCGCAAACGTGTAGGTCGTGGTCAAGGTTCTGGAACTGGTAAGACTTCTGCACGTGGGCAAAAAGGTCAAAAATCTCGTTCAGGGTACAAAGTGAAAAGAAACTTTATTGGTGGTCAATTGCCACTTGCTAAGATTCTTCCAAAAGTTGGTTTTACTTCTAAAATTGTAAAACCATATGTTATTAATGTAGAGAAAATCAAAGCTGTTGCAGAACTTGAAGAGATCACAATGGAAACAATCCGTAGTGTTCATAAACTAGGAGCTTCAGTAGCTAAGGTTAAACTAGTTGGAGCATCTGCAAAAGATTTAGCATCTAAAATTAAAGATGAAAACGTTACTACTACAGGTAAATAATTGTGAATAAGAATCTAGTTAATAAGATACTTATTACAATAGGGTTTTTATTTATCTATCGCCTACTGGCTTACGTGCCAGTTCCTGGCGTTGACACTGCTGTTATTGCATCATTCTTCGACTCACATCAAGCGGATGCACTTGGTTTATTCAATATGTTTTCTGGGAATGCTGTTGAGAGACTTTCAATTATATCTCTTGGTATTATGCCTTACATTACCGCTTCGATTATCATGGAGCTTTTAGCTGCGACTTTTCCTACACTTGGTAAAATGAAAAAAGAGCGTGACGGAATGGTTAAGTATATGCAAATCATCCGT
>Ga0255754_10003386_pt1 | contig 11465 bp, 14 predicted proteins | sample 101ome_22_FD_179954 | JGI IMG/M metagenome (GOLD analysis project Ga0255754, IMG submission 179954) | Coastal salt marsh microbial communities from the Groves Creek Marsh, Skidaway Island, Georgia - 101412BT metaG (version 2) | ecosystem: Environmental > Aquatic > Marine > Intertidal zone >... | reverse complement strand
TAAAAAATGAATGAAATGAATATTACTGATGCAAAGTATCTATATCACACCAATGATGAAGAAACTATTAAGGTTGCAATTTCAGCAACCATTGATGGTGAGAATATAACTGTTGCTGTTAATGCGGAGGGTAACAGGCATTACAATGAAATCATGCGCCAAGTAGAAGCAGGCACACTAACCATTGCAGACGCAGAATAAATAAAGAGAAACACAGGAAACGATAGATGGCAATTTCTAAAATTATATTAAACAGCCAACACAAAGATAATGTTGAGTTTACTGGAACTGAAGCGGTTCGTATAACTCAAGGAACAACCGCAGAAAGAGCAAATGCTCAAGCTGGCGATCTTCGTTTCAATTCTACCACATCATTGATGGAGTATTATGATGGGGTTCGATGGAAGTCTATTGACTCACCACCAGTAATCAGTTCTGTATCTCCTCAATACTTTGGTGCTGCTGGGGAAACGATCACTATCACAGGCGGTAATTTTCAGTCTGGTGCAGAAGTATATTTAATTGGCCAAGATTCAACTGAATATAAAGCATCTGTTGTCACTGTAAATAGTTCAACATCTATAACATTTACCACTACATCTGCAATGAATACTGCTGGTGGGGCTAATGATTTATTTGGTGTTAAAGTTGTAAACACCACATCAAGTCTGACCGCAACTCTAACTGATGCCTTGGATTATGGTGCAGATGCTGTTTTCACAACATCTCAAGGTTCTATTGGTAACATTTATGATATTGATCGTGGTGATAAAACTTTTACTATTGGTGCAACTTCTATTGATTCAGACGATACAATTTCACTTGCAGTAACTAGTGGTTCGCTTCCTACTGGAATGTCTATGAACACTTCTGGTGTGATTAGTGGAACACCATCTCAAGAGACTGCTGGATCCAGTTCCACATATAATTTTACAGTTACAGCAACGGTGACTGGAGAAATAGAAACATTTACTTCTACTAGAAATTTTTCTATAACAGTCTTTGGACTAATTGCTACCACATATGATGTAACAGGTGATGATCGAGATGGTGCATTGAATGTATTCACAATCCCTGCTGGTTTAACAAAACTTCAAACAAAAATGTGGGGTGGCGGTGGCGGTTCATATTATGATGGATCAGGAAATAACGGACAAGGTGGTTCTGCTGGATTCACTGATACTACATTTAATGTTTTAAGTGGAGAGGCATATTATACAATCATTACTGCCGGTGGCGGTGGGGCTAATGCTCGTGCCGGATATGGCGGTGGTGGTGGCGGCGTCAATGGTGGTTCTGCTGGTGGTGGAGCTTCCATGATTTTATCTGGCAATATTTCTACTCCATTTCTTCAACAAGATAGTTATGGCATAGGCAACCTCAACTCTGAACCCAGTTCGACCACAAGTTCATTAAGTCCTGTTACTGGTGTAATCGCTGTTGCCGGTGGTGGTGGCGGTGGCGGTTGGTATGTTATCAACAATCAACACGGCGGTAACGGTGGTGGACTTACTGGTGGTGCTGGTTCTGGATATTGGGGAACTGGAACAACTCCAGGCGGCACACAAACCGCTGGTGGGTCTGGAAAACCATATTCACAAGGTGGGTCGTATCTACTTGGTGGTAATGTCACAAATAACGCATCAAACGGCGGTTCTGGCGGCGGCGGTGGCGGCTTCTATGGTGGTGGTTGTTGGCAGGGTTCTACTGGTGGCGAGAACAACGGCGGAGGCGGTGGTTCTGGTTTTGCTGGTTATGTTGATGGAACATCATCGACAGTATTGACTGCAACAGGTTCTTACTCATCTTATACAGATACAACCACAAGAACAAACGGTGATAGAACATACACAAATACTAGTATTATAAGAAGTGCAGACAGATCAACCACGGCCGCCGGAACAAGTGATTCGTATTACAGTGGAACTATCGGTAATGGTGCTGCTATTGGAAGTAACGCTGCTGGTTCTCCTGGCAGAGTTGTGGTTATTTACTAATTAAAATCGCATATATCTTCCAAAGAGGTATTTTTCAATCATCGAACACACAATCCTTATAAATAGAAGGAAGAAGGAGACTGTGTTCGATGGCAACAATTTCTAATTTATTCATAGACCAAGATGCTGATTTCACTACTACAGTGACAATCAACGATAGCACTGGTTCTGCACTTGATTTGACAAGTTACACTGCACTTGCGATGATTCGTAAGACTTATCAATCGACAACTGCAACAACTTTCACATCTACATTTGAATCGCCTAGAACATTAGGTCAAATCACAATCTCACTAACAGACACGCAAACCGCCGCTCTTGAAGCTGGACGATATGTTTATGACTTGGTCATAACAGATGCGTCTGGTTCTAAAACAAGGGTGGTAGAAGGTATTGCAACTGTAAACCCAAGCGTATCAAGGTAGAACTATGGCAATCACTGCAACAGTAAATACTAGAAGAAGTGTGGTGGGTTCTGTATCACAGGGAAACCAACCACAAGTAACTCGTGTAACAGTGCCAGGCCCCAAAGGGGATACTGGTGCTCAGGCATCTGCTGCGTCAATTCAACTCTCTGCACTATCTGATGTTGATGTAACATCTTTTTCAGTGCAAGATGGTTCTTTGTTGCAATGGAGAGCATCTACTCAAAAGTGGACTGCCAGAAACGAACTTGATACAACCACTGGAAATCTCGTTTTGAGCGGTGGAAGTTTTTAACAAATAGGAAGATAAAAAATGGCATTAACATTACAAATCAAAAGATCTACTGGATCAGTAGCGCCATCATCCCTTGCAGACGGTGAACTCGCCTATACCCACGGCAACGAGAAATTCTATATCGGTGATGGTTCTACAGTAAAACTAATCGGTGGTAAGGCGTATAACGACCTTATCGACCATACCGCTGGAACTCTGACTGCTGGTTCTGCTATCCTTGTTGATAGTAACAAAGCAATTGATGATTTCATTGTTGGTAACAACTCAACAACTGGTGGTTCGATGAAGTTCAAAGAAGGAACTTCAAACGGAACAGATCATGTTGCTCTTAAAGCACCAAACTCACTAGGTTCTAGTGTAACCTTTACACTACCAAGTGCAGACGGTTCTGCTGGTCAGTTCCTTACAACGAATGGTTCTGGTGAACTATCTTTTGGAACAGTAACACAATCACTTTCAATTGCTGCTGACACTGGTTCTAACGATTCGGTATCTACTGGTGAGACAATTACCTTCGCTGGTGGAACTGGTATTGATACCACAGTAACAAACAATCAGATTGCAATTGATATTGATTCAACAGTTGCAACTCTTACTGGTTCTCAGACACTTACCAACAAAACAATTGATACTGCGAATAACACTATTACAATTTCTGAAGCAGACATTTCAGATCTAGGTTCTTATATCGAAAATATTACTGGTGAGAGTATCGGTGATCTTTCTGATGTTACTATTACTTCTGCCGGTTCGGGCGATTTCATTAGATATAATGGAACAGCTTGGGTAGACTCAACTATTCAGAATAGTGACATTTCTCAAGGTGCAGTTACACAACACGAAGCAGCATTGTCTATCACTGAATCGCAGATTAGTGATTTACAATCATACTTAACTGCTGAGACAAACGACTTGTCTAGTGTTGTTACTTGGGCAAATGTGCCAGACGCAAATATTACACAAAGTTCTGTAACACAACATCAGGCTGCACTTTCGATTGCAACCACACAGTTGACAGGAACAGTAACTAACGCACAACTTGCTGGTTCAATCACAAATGCGAAACTTGTAAACAGTTCTGTAACAATCGGTTCTGACACAGTTGCATTAGGTGGAACTCAGACAGACTTGAATGGTATCACTTCACTTGATGTTGATAATATTACAGTCGATGCAAATACAATTTCAACCACAGACACAAACGGTGACTTGACACTTGCTCCAGACGGAACAGGAACAGTCACAGTTCCTTCTGGTTATGAGGGTCGTGCTGGATTTGGTTCAGACTCGCTCGTAAACAAGTCTTATGTTGACAGTGTTGCAAACGGACTAGATGTTAAAGAATCAGTTCGTGTCGCTACAACTGCTGACTTGTCTGCAACATACGCTAACGGTGCAGGCACATTGACTGCAAGTTCTAACGGTGCAATCGTTATTGACGGTGTAACACTTGTATTGAACGACAGAGTTCTTGTTAAAGACCAAACTACACAGACTGAAAACGGTATCTATAAGGTAACAACAGTTGGTTCTGGTTCTGCTGCATTTGTTCTTACAAGAACACCAGATGCAAACGATGCCGCCGAACTCACTGGTGGTGTGTTCACATTCGTTGAAGAGGGAACTGCAAACGCTGATAACGGTTATGTTGCAACTCACAACGGAACACCAACATTTGGAACAACGAATATCACATTCGATCAGTTCTCTGGTGCTGGACAGATTTCTGCTGGTAACGGTTTAACAAAAACTGGTAACACTATTGATGCAGTAGGAACTGCAAACCGTATCTCTGTTAGTGCAAATGCAATTGACATTGCTTCAACATATGTTGGACAATCATCTATTACTACTTTGGGAACTGTCGCAACTGGAACATGGAACGCTGATACAATCGGTATTGCATACGGTGGAACAGGATTGACTTCTGTTGCAAAGGGTTCTGTCCTTGTTGCGAACTCTGCCAATACTCTGTCTGCACTTGACGGTGGCGGCGTTGATGATGGTATTCTTTTCTATACTGCAAACACTGACACACTTTCTTTTGCAACGAGTATTGATGGCGGCACATTCTAAGTAGTCATATAGGAGAACTTCGATATGGCTATTGCTATCAGACCAAAACGCTCGGAGACGGCACTATCAGTTCCTTCAGCGAGTGATTTAGAGGTTGGTGAACTTGCTATTAACATTGCTGACCAGAAGATCTATACCAAGACTTCTGGCGGCACTGTTGTAGAAGTTGCAAGTGCATCTAGTGGTGGCGGTAGCGGTGAAAATGTATCGTGGAGTATCACACAATCTTCACATGGATTTGCTGTTGCAGATGTGGTATACTATAACGGCACTAGTTATGCAAAAGCACAAGCAGATGACGATGAGACATTAGGTTTATTTGTTGTATCTGCTGTTGCAGACGCAAATACTTTTACTGCAACCTTTTCTGGTAAGATAAGTGGACTAACTGGTTTAACTGCTGGACAATATTATTATTTGTCTACAGGAACGGCCGGACTACTTACATCCACATTACCAACATCTGGTTACAGTAATCCATTGTTGTTTGCATTAAGTTCTACAGAGGGAGTTGTTCTTCCCTTTAGACCATCAGAAGTTGGTGGTAGTGGTATTCTTGCTATTTCAGATGGTGGAACTGGAGCATCAACTGCTGCAGGCGCAAGAACAAATTTGGATGTATATTCAACAACGGAAACAAGTGCTGTCGTTTCAGCATTTGCGATTGCATTGGGGTAAGATATGGCAGGCTCATCAAAAATAAAAGCACTTACATCTTCTGATGCAAATACATTGGCAGGGCAACCTCATAGTTATTATCTAGACGCAAATAACTTTACAAATATGCCTCCCTCTGATTTATCTGGCGATACAACGCCGCAGTTGGGTGGCAACCTTGACTTAAACTCAAACAATGTTACTGGAACTGGTAACATAAATGTTACTGGAACAATTACTGGAACATCTTTCTCAGGCCCACTCACAGGTAATGTTACAGGTAACGCTGACACAGCAACAACACTTGCAACCGCAAGAAATATTGCTGGAGTGAGTTTCGATGGTAGTTCTGATATTAGTCTTGCATCATCTAATCTAAGTGATGGTTCAAGTCTTGCAACATTGACTGATACACAGACACTAACAAACAAGACAATCAACCTCTCAAGTAATACTTTGAGTGGCACAACTGCCCAATTCAATACTGCACTATCTGATGGTTCGTTTAGAATTGGTTATCAGGCTGGAGAGATTATTGAAACGATTGCTTGTATGTGTGATGGTTCAACTGTATCAGTTCAATCTGGTAATTATACTATTACGAATTGCACTGCTGCTCAATCATCAACTGCATCCCATGTAGTAATGACAGGAAGTGAAATTGACTATACGCCACCAACTGGAACAAAAAGAGTTTTATATAGATACAATTTCAAATTTGCAACAACTGGTTACTCTGGTATTTCTCACTTTAAGATTCAAGTAGACGGAACAGATGTTATTCCCTCTTCTCGACAATATTCATCCAACTATGCATCAACGAATTGGAATCATGGTAATTTTGAATTTGGTGTTGAATGGGTATTTGATTGTAATGCTTCAAGTGATGATGCTGCAAACGGAAAGTTTACCAGTTGGACTACTGCAAAAACACTTAGAGGAACTCACAGACATTATGGCGGTGGATATTCTCATAGTTTACATCTAAATGAGTGGTGGGATGGCGGCGGCGCTACTGGTGCCAGGAACGCCCCAATAAAACCATTTTTATACATACAGGCAATAGCGTAATGAGGACAGATATAAATTCAATGACAGACGCAGAAAGAGAAGTTGATAAAAATCGTGCTTACGCATATCCAGTTATATCAGATCAATTAGATATGTTATGGCACGCCATAGATGCAAACGAGACTTTGAAAGTTCAGTTTGCAGACTTCTATAATGCGATTAAAGCGGTAAAGGATGCCTATCCTAAAGTGGATGCATAAATACTGTAAAAGGATGAAATAAATGGCAACACCTACAACAAGAACAGATTTTAAGGAATGGTGCTTAAGGAGTCTAGGTAAGCCTGTAATCGAAATCAATGTTGATCCAGATCAAGTTGAGGATAGAATAGACGAAGCACTACAATACTTTTCACAGTATCATTATGATGGTATCGAAAGAGTATATCTGAAATATCAGATTACCGCTTCTGACATCACTCGTGCAAGAGCAAACGATGCTGGAACAGTTGCAACAGATGTTGATGGTTCAACAACTGCAACTTGGTATGAGCAGAAGAACTATATTCCAGTTCCAAGTTCTATCATGTCTATCGTAAAAGTATTTCCTTTGACTGATAAACAGGCATTGAATATGTTTGACATTCGTTATCAGTTGAGATTGAATGATCTGTATGACTTCAGTTCAACATCTGTAATTCACTATGAAATGACAATGCAACACTTGGACTTCTTGGATCATATTCTTATTGGCGAAACTTCTATTAGACACAATCAACATCAAAATAGATTGTATTTGGATGCAGACTTTCAGACAGACTATGTAGAGAATGATTGGTTGATTATCGAATGTTATCGCAAACTCGATCCTGCTACATACTCAGATGTATGGGATGACATCTTCTTGAAGAAGTATGCAACTCAGTTAATTAAGAAACAATGGGGTGCAAACCTTTCTAAGTTTCAAGGTATTCAGATGTTGGGTGGTGTTGCACTCAATGGTGAACAACTATATACTCAGGCTCAAGAAGAGATTGACAAACTAGAAGAACAAATTCAACTTGCATATGAGTTGCCTCCTATGCATATGATAGGGTAAGTTATGCCAACAAATGTTTACTTTGATACAGGAACACGCCCAGAGCAATATCTCTATGAAGACTTAATCATAGAGCAGTTGCGTATCTATGGGCAAGATGTATACTATATTCCTCGTAAACTTGCAGGCACAGATTCTATTTGGCAAGAAGACATTAGTTCATCTTTTGAGTCTTCGTATTTAATAGAGATGTATATGGAAACAATTGATGGGTATGAGGGAGAAAAAGAACTCATGTCCAAATTTGGTTTAGATATACAAGACGATGCAACCTTTGTGGTTTCTAGAAGAAGATGGGAACAGTTCGTTTCTATTGATAATAACATTATCGAATCTTCTCGCCCGAATGAGGGAGACTTGGTTTACTTTCCAAAAGCAAACAAGTTATTTGAGATTACTTTTGTAGACAAGGATGACCCTTTCTACCAAGTTCATAATCTACCTACATACAAACTAAAGTGTAAAACTTTTGAGTATGGTTCAGAGGTTATGGATACTGGCATCACTGAAATTGATGCTGTTGAAGAAGATTTTTCTTTGGATCAATTGGCACACCAAATGACTTTAGAGGATGGAACTGGTTCTCTACTATTAGAGAATGCTGTAGAAGATGCAGAGGCGTCCTATATAATACTAGAAACTTATAATATTGCAACAATTGATAAGAACTCGCAAAACGATGACTTTGAACTTGCAGATGATAATATATTAGACTTTACCGAATCTAATCCATTCGGTGATGCTGGGATGAGATAATTATGATTGGACAACAATTTTACAACGAATCAACACGAAATGTCGTAGTGGCATTTGGAACATTATTCAACAAAATTCAGTTGAATAAGAAAGATGCGTCTGGAAATATTATTCAGACAATGAAAGTTCCACTTGCATACGGCCCAAAACAAAAATGGTTAGCGAGACTTACAGAAGACCCTAACCTAAACAAACCCACAGCGGTAACATTACCTCGTATTGGGTTTGAGATTTCTGGTATCTCTTATGACTCTACCAGAAAACAGAACAAAATTTTGAAAGTAAAAAAGGTTCTGGATGGAACAGATAGTTCACAGTTGAAATCTGGTTATATGCCTGTTCCTTACAATGTAAACTTTGAGTTATATGTTCTTGCAAAGAACTCTGATGATGCACTACAGATTGTAGAACAGATTCTTCCTTACTTTCAACCAGAATATACGGTGACTTTGAGAGAAGTTCCAGAATTAGAAATTATTCGTGATGTTCCAATCGTATTGAACAGCATTGGTTATGAAGATGATTATGAAGGAGACTTTACAAGTAGAAGAAGTATTATTTACACTTTGTCATTCACTGCAAAGTATTACTTGTATGGCCCTGTTACTTCTACGAATACTATTCGCAGTGTTCAAGTGGATCAGTATGCAGATATGCCTGTTAATGCTCCTGCTAGAGAACAGAGATATACTGTCACACCAGAACCAGTGAGTGCTGCTGCGACAGAATTTGACCCAGATGATGATAACTTTGGATTTAACGAAACTTCATCTTTCTTTGAAGATGCCAAAGAATATAATCCAACAACTGGTCAAGATGAATAAATATAGGTAAAGAATTTAGGATAAACGCAAATGGCAATTAGAAAAATTAGTTCCAGATCACTTGGAGATTCACAAGTTGATACAACAGATATTGCTGACGGTTCAGTTGACTTAGTAAAACTATCTGCAACTGGAACAAAAGATGCAACAACATATCTTCGTGGGGATAACACATTCTCTGCATTATCTACTACACTTGCTGGACTAGATGATGCAACGGTTTCTGCATCAGATCCAAGCCCCACTTCAAATAAAACACCAGTAGGTCATGTTTGGATAAACTCTACATCTGGTGAATCATATGTTCTTACTGACGCAACAACTAACGCAAATGTTTGGAAAAACATTGGTGATGGAACTGGAGCAGTGGAATTGCCGGTTATTGACGCCTTTGTTCTTGCTGGTGGCGGCGGCGGAGGTGGAACTGACTCTGATGCGCCAGGCGGTGGCGGTGCAGGCGGTTATCTTTATTCTACAAACATAACATTACAAGCCGCAACAACATATTCAATCACGGTTGGAACAGGTGGTGCTGGTGGGGTTGGTAAAAATTATGGTTCTGATGGTGGCGACTCTATCCTATCGGGAACAGGAATAACGACATTAACTGCTATTGGTGGCGGCGGCGGTGGCCACCCAGAAGGTGGAGCTGGAACTGGTGATCATGGCCGTGATGGTGGTTGTGGTGGTGGTGCTGGTTCTGGGACTGGTTCTGGACAACCAGGCGGTTCTGGAACTGCTGGGCCTCCAATACAAGGTTATGATGGAGGCGACTCTGTTAATTCACCAAGCAAAGAAGGTGGAGGTGGCGGTGGAACTGCTGAGGCTGGAAATACTGATGGACAAAGATATGGCGGCGATGGTATAAGTAATTCTATAACTGGTTCTCCTGTCACATATGGCGGTGGTGGCGCTGGTGGTATTTTTAGTTCTTCAACACAGGCATTTGGAGGTGACGGTGGTGGTGCAAATACAGCATCATCAACAAACTCAAATGGACAAAATGGAACTGATGGACTAGGTGGCGGTGGTTCTGGTGCTATGCGCTCTGCTGGCGGTGGATCGTGGAACGGCGGCGATGGTGGTGATGGAGTTGTTATTATAAGGATTCCAACTTCATCGTATTCTGGGGTAACTGTAACTGGTTCACCACTAGTTACAACTGATGGAACTGATACAGTAGTTAAATACACTGGTAACGGAACATTTGTAACGGCATAATAGGAAAGAACATGGCATATTGGGCAAAAGTATTAAATGGTAAGGTTTTGAATGTTAGTGTTGGAGATAATGCTCCAATTGACAATACTGTTGGCGCTTGGTTTGAGTATTATAAACCATGCGATGGAACACAGACACAGAAGTATAATCAGGCATATATTGGAGGAAATTACGATAAAGGTGAAGACGCATTTTATGATCCTCAACCGTATCCATCATGGACATTAGATGAAAATTTCAAGTGGCAACCTCCTATAGCAGGCCCAGTTAATGGTGGTGCAAATTGGAATGAAGAAACCCAAACTTGGGATGCAGTAGAGTGATAATATGTCTAATCAGACTGATATTCTAGATAATGTTCTTGGTGTTACAGATGTTGTGGAAACAACGACAAGAGAAGTAACGCCTCCGAAACCAGTTCTTGTTCCAGAAACAAAACTGAATGAAGAGGACATTGACAATGATTATAAATATCAGAGAGAAAACTTTTATAATCTGATAGAAAGAGGACAGGATGCAATTGATGGTATCCTAGACCTTGCAAGAGAATCAGAACATCCTAGAACCTATGAGGTTGCTGGGAACTTGATAAAACAGGTTGCAGAAGTCACAGAAAAACTTGGAGACTTACAATCAAAGATGAAGAAACTCAAAGAAGTTCCTAACTCTGCACCAAAGAATGTAACAAACGCATTATTTGTGGGAAGCACAGCAGAACTACAGAAGATGTTAAAAGGAAAAGAATAAGATGCCATTGACACGAATCAAGAACACGGCCATTGGTGATGATGGCATTACAACCAGAAAACTGGATGATACCGCTGGTGGTTTGACACTGCCTGGCGTAGAGTATGTAAAAGTTCCAGTAGGAACAACTGCACAACGACCTTCAAGTCCAGCAAATGGTTATATGAGATATAACACAGATTTTGAAAGACTAGAACAATATGCAGATGGACAGTGGCAATCTATTGATACACCCCCATCTATTACATCTCTTTCTTATTCTGGTTCTCTTACTGCCGCCGATCCTGCTGGTGGAGAAACAATTACACTTGCTGGTTCAAACTTTCAGGCTGGTGCAACAGTGACAGTCGGTGGAACT
>Ga0255754_10003364_pt1 | contig 11501 bp, 9 predicted proteins | sample 101ome_22_FD_179954 | JGI IMG/M metagenome (GOLD analysis project Ga0255754, IMG submission 179954) | Coastal salt marsh microbial communities from the Groves Creek Marsh, Skidaway Island, Georgia - 101412BT metaG (version 2) | ecosystem: Environmental > Aquatic > Marine > Intertidal zone > Salt... | reverse complement strand
CCCGCCATTGGTGATTGGTGACGACTCCGTATTGGCTGCCAAGCTGCGGCTTTTGCGAAAGGCCGCGCCGATTGTCGATGTGATGGTCAGCCATCATGCGGAATGGCCTGATCAGTTTGCCGATGATTCGGGCGCGCCGTCTTCGAACCGCATTTGGCTTTACCGGCGCATTGATTGCTGATGTTCATACCATCCCTGATCAGGCAGATTATCTGTTTGGCTGCGGCTTTACCCATGCGATGGTGACACCCGATCGGCTTTGCGACTGGCAGCAGGCGCGCCGCTTTATTCAAATCCATTTTCAGACCATGCCTGATAGCCGCCATAGCCGCTTTGATCAATGATCTGGTGCATGATGATTTGAACCCGTGATGGCACCCGGTCTCCGGCTTTGGGTCTTCGTCGCAACCTGTTTGGTTTTTCTGATTATTTTCCTGCCCGTCCCTTGACAAATCAGCGCCGATATCCCAATTAACCCTAGTGACTATTTGGCACTCTCATTCGATGAGTGCTAATCGACAGGTAACAGACTTTTTTGGAGGAGAAATAGGGCATGAAATTCAGGCCTCTTCACGACCGCGTTGTTGTACAGCGCACGGAATCAGAGCAGAAAACCGCTGGTGGAATCATCATTCCTGACACCGCAAAAGAAAAGCCAATGGAAGGCAAAGTGATTGCCGCTGGCGCTGGCGCGCGTGACGAAACTGGCAAGGTACAGCCGCTTGACGTTAAAGCTGGCGATCTTGTTTTGTTCGGCAAATGGTCAGGCACCGAAGTCAAGATCGATGGTCAGGAATATCTGATCATGAAGGAATCTGACATCATGGGTGTGATTCAATAGACCGCCAACGGTTCCCCGAAATTCAAATAAAGGAAGATTGAAAAATGGCTGCTAAAGAAGTCAAATTCGGCTCAGATGCCAGAACACGGATGCTTGAAGGCGTCGATATTCTGGCCAATGCCGTTAAGGTAACGCTTGGCCCAAAGGGTCGTAACGTTGTTCTCGAAAAATCATTTGGCGCACCGCGCATCACCAAAGATGGTGTGACTGTTGCCAAAGATATCGAGCTGAAAGACAAGTTCCAGAACATGGGCGCACAGATGGTGCGTGAAGTGGCGTCAAAAGCAAATGACGTTGCTGGTGACGGCACCACAACAGCAACTGTTCTTGCACAATGTATTGCGCAGGAAGGGTCAAAAGCTGTTGCCTCTGGCATGAACCCAATGGATCTGAAACGCGGCATCGACATGGCTGTCGAAGCTGTTGTTGAGTCACTGGTATCACGCTCACAGAAAATCTCAACATCTGACGAAGTGGCGCAGGTTGGCACCATCTCAGCGAATGGCGAAGAAGAAATCGGCAAGATGATTGCCGAGGCCATGGAGCGTGTTGGCAATGAAGGTGTTATCACGGTTGAAGAAGCTAAAAGCCTCGCCACCGAACTTGAAGTTGTTGAAGGCATGCAGTTTGACCGCGGTTATCTGTCACCTTACTTCGTGACTGATGCGGAAAAGATGCGCGCAACATTGGAAGAGCCATATATCCTTCTTCACGAAAAGAAGCTGTCAAATCTTCAGGATATGCTGCCAATTCTGGAAAAGGTTGTTCAGTCAGGCCGTCCATTGTTGATCATCGCCGAAGATATCGAAGGCGAAGCCTTGGCAACTTTGGTTGTGAACCGTCTTCGTGGTGGCCTGAAAGTGGCTGCTGTAAAGGCTCCTGGTTTTGGCGATCGCCGCAAAGCCATGCTTGAAGATATTGCCATTTTGACAAACGGCACTGTTGTGTCTGAAGAAGTTGGCATTTCGCTTGATAGCTTGACCCTCGAAATGCTTGGTTCGGCCAAGCGTGTTGAGATCACCAAGGATGAAACAACCATCGTTGATGGCGCTGGTGCAAAGACCGAAATCGAAGCTCGTTGCAACCAGATCCGCGCACAGGCTGAAGAATCAACATCAGATTATGACCGTGAAAAACTCCAAGAGCGTCTAGCCAAATTGGCTGGCGGTGTTGCTGTTATCAAGGTTGGCGGTGCCACTGAAGTTGAAGTGAAAGAGCGTAAAGACCGTGTTGATGATGCCATGCACGCAACGCGTGCGGCTGTCGAAGAAGGCATTGTCCCTGGTGGCGGTGTTGCTCTTGTCCGGTCAACAAGCGCGCTTGAAGGTCTAAAGCCGTCAAATCGCGATCAGGAAGTTGGTATCGAAATCGTTCGTCGTGCATTGCAGGCACCAGCCCGCAATATTGCCCAGAACGCCGGTGCCGAAGGCGCCGTGATCGTTGGCAAACTGCTTGAAGGCAAAGAGGACAATAATGGTTATGACGCCAAGAACAATGTGTTCACCGACATGATCAAAGCTGGCGTTATCGACCCGACAAAGGTGGTTCGTTCGGCATTGCAGAACGCAGCATCTGTTGCGGGTCTTCTGATCACAACCGAAGCTATGGTTGCTGAAAAAGTCGAGCCGAAAGAAGCAGCACCAGCAGCCCCAGATATGGGTGGCATGGGCGGCATGGGTGGCATGGGCGGTATGGGCTTCTAAGGCCAACCACCATTCATCGAAAAGATATCAAACCGGAGGGTGGCAACATCCTCCGGTTTTTTCATGGCCTATGTTTGATTATGAGTGGCCCATTATTCTGCGTCCATTATTCTGCGCCCATCATTCTGGGGCCATTATTGTGGGATCATCATTTTGGGGCTGGCGATGCGTCACGCCTCGCTTTTCGCCAGAAATTCCTGCGTTTGGGCAATCGCTTCGGCAAGCCCGATCCGCTGGATTTCGACATCCGGTGGAAAGGCGCTTGTCATGCGGGTTGGCAGACGGCTATCAAGCATCACAAACACGCCGCGATCATTGCTTCGCCGGATCAGCCGTCCAAAGGCTTGGCGTAGTTTCAGCCGTGTCTGGCGTTCGGTCCAGGCTTCACGTCCCTGCCATTTGGCACGAGCCGAAAACAGAATATCGCTTCGCGGCCAAGGCATCCGGTCAAACACAATGACCCGAAGCGCCGCACCCGGAACATCAATGCCGTCGCGCACCGCATCAGTGCCAAGAAGGCAGCTTTCCGGATCTTCGCGAAACATGGCAAGCAGGGTTTGTAAATTCATCTGGTCAATATGCTGGGCATAAAGCGGTATTTCGGCGGCTTCCAACCGGCTTACCAGTGCCGGATAAACGGCGCGCAATCGGCGAATGGCGGTAAATAGCCCAAGCCCGCCACCGCCGGCGGCAATCATCAACGCCGCCATTGCACTTGCCGTGGCTTCAGGGCGTTCACGATCTAGATCATTCACCACCAAAATGCGGGTTTGATTGGCATAATCGAAAGGCGATGAAAAACTGACCCGCATCGCCGCATGATCCATATGCGCTGCACCGGTTAGCGCAATCGCCGATTGCCAGCCATCATGCGGTGGTTTGCCGCTCATGCTTCTGGTTGTTGTATCAGTGCCGGATTCAGCATTTTTCGCCAGATCGGCTGTTTGACGCGGGGCGGCATAATCTTGCAAAGTTGCCGATGTGATGGTGACGCCATGCGCTGTATCCAGAACGCTATGGGCAAAGGGGATCGTGGGATCAAGCCAGTGCCGCGCCAGCCCGACATCACGATCTTGGCCATCCATCCGGTCGATCTGCATCCAGTCAACAAAGCCGTCACGCGCCCCGCCATCAACATCGGCAAGCATTGTCTGCCAAGCGCCAAGCGGCCCGCCAGCGCGCAATTCCAAGCCGCGGATTGCCCCTTCGATTCGCGCGCGTTGGCTGCTGTCCAATTGATCGGCATTATCATCAAGATGTTTGACAAGCCAATTGATCAACCGCGTCAAAGGCACGGCAAGCGTTGCCAGCGCACTGCCAAAATCACGCGCCGCAGCAACGACATTATCAGGAGCGGGATAAAGCTCGCATTGCAAATCATAAAGACTATCCGGGTCACTAACCCGAAGATAAAGCGCAGCACGAAGATGCATGAAAAAAGTTTCACCACTGCCAAGCGGTTGCGATGATGACAGGCGGTTTTCCCATCCCTGTCCGGGAAGGGCGCGTGCCGCTTCAAGCGCCGCTTCGATATCGGCAAGCGCGTTATCATCGCCGGCAACAATATCTTCAAGCCGTCGTTTCAACCCGCGGGCGCGGCCACGCCGCCCATCTTCGGCACCGCGAACCCAATGCCGCAGCTCGGCCGTTTCACGCCCGCTTAGATAGGCTGAAAATGCACTATCCGCCGCGTCAAAAACATGATGCCCCTCGTCAAACACATAACGTGTTGGGGTGCGCCGATCATCCTTGCCGCCATAGGCCGCTTGCACCATCACCAGCGCATGATTCGTGACAACAATATCGGCGCGTTTTGCCCCGCGGATCGATTTTTCGACAAAGCAGCGATTATAATGCGTGCAGGCAGCATGGATACATTCGCCGCGCCGGTCAGCCAGCCCGACAGTCTGTCCACGGCCAAGCAGATCAAGTAGCCATGCCGGAAAGCTAGAGCCGGTAAGATCGCCATCACGCGTCGCACCGGCCCATCGCGCCATTAGCCCAAGCGCGGTGGCATGACGTGGCCGCCCGGGCATTTGCGCCAAGGCTTCTTCAAGATTTAAAAGGCAAAGGTAATTTTCGCGCCCCTTGCGGATCACCACCTTGCTGGCGCGGGTATTGGCATCGGGATAGAGGCGCGTCAATTCATCAGCGATTTGATGTTGAAGTGTTCGCGTATAGGTTGATATCCAGACGGTGCCACCATTTTTTTCCGCCCATAGGGTCGCTGGTGCCAGATAACCGAGGGTTTTGCCGGTGCCGGTGCCCGCCTCGGCAAGCACCATTGCCGGACTTGGCCCCGCATCTGGCCGGTCAAAGCTGGCGGTGACTGCAGCAGCATAATCGGCCTGCGGCAAGCGTAATTCGGCATTGCCACCAAGCATTTCAGCAAGCCGCTGGCGCGCCGCATCGGGCAAAATTGGCTGGGTACCAGCTTCGGTTTGCGGGGTGTAATCAGTGTAATCGGCAAGCCGGTTCCAGATTACCGCAAGCCGGCTGTCAGGCGGGCCTGCGGCAGGTTGTGGCAGGCCAAGATGTAGCAGTATATAGGGTCCCCAATTCCAGCCGCCAGATGTCATCATCGTGGCGATCTGTCCGGCTTCTTGGCGGGCGGCATCAGGCGCATTTGCCAATTCGTCAAGAAGCGTAAAGGCAATTTGCGGCAATAGGGTTGCCATGTCTTCGCCATTTTGTGGCCGCGCAAGGCCAAGCTGCTGGGCAAGGCCAGCGGGTGTTGGCAGGGCAAACCGCGCTGGTCTGACAAAGGCGAATAATTCCATCACATCAAGATAATGATCAATCTCGACACCGGCACGAGCGCTGCTCCAGCGGCGATGGCATAGCAGCACAACGCCCAAGGCCAGCTCGGCGGCGATGGTCGCACGATTTGGATTGGTAATCTCGCCATTCTGGCTGATCCAGATCAGTTGGGTGCCATGCGGATAGAAGACCGGCACGCCATGAAGATCGGGAAGCGATATGGAAGTTGAATTTTGCATCAGGGCAGTTATAGCTTGCCGCAGGCGGCCATGCCAGCTTTGCGCATCTGTTTTGTGAAACTAAATGCAGGCAGGACGCAAAATCCAGACTGTCAGAGTGGCCTGTTTTCGGGCTTGCTTGCCACTTGACCTTGATCGCGGCTCGCCCTAGCTTGTCCGCATCTGGTGCGGTGCGATCTGCCCGCAAAATGAAAGAGCATGATGATGAGTGATCTGACCGCAAATCTACAAGAGATTGCAAGCAACGCCAAGGCATGGCCATTTGCCGAGGCGCGCGCGCTGGCGAGCCGCCTTGATAAAATGGGTAACGCCAAGGATGAAGTTCTGTTTGAGACCGGTTATGGCCCATCAGGCCTGCCGCATATTGGCACTTTTGGTGAGGTTGTTCGCACCACGATGGTTCGTCATGCCTTTGAAAGCCTGACCGGCCGGAAAACGCGGCTGATCTGTTTTTCCGATGATATGGACGGCTTTCGCAAGATTCCAGATAATGTGCCAAATCATGAAATGTTGGCGGCCTATCTTCATATGCCATTGACCAAGGTCAAAGATCCATTCGGCACCGCGCCGTCTTTTGGCGAACATAATAATTTGCGCTTGCAGGCGTTTCTTGACTCCTTTGGGTTTCAATATGAATTCATGAGTTCAACCGATTGCTATCTTGGCGGCAAATTTGATGCGGCATTGCTTCGCGTCCTTGAACATTATGATGCCATCATGAATATCATGTTGCCAACTTTGGGGCCGGAACGTCAGGCAACTTACAGCCCGTTTTTTCCGATCTGCCCTGATAGTGGCAAGGTGCTTCAGGCTAAGGTTATTCATTGCAACACTAGCGCTGGCACGATTACCTATATTGATCCTGATAGCGGGGCTGAACGCGAGGTTTCGGTCACTGGTGGACAATGTAAATTGCAATGGAAATGTGACTGGGCGATGCGCTGGTATGCGCTTGGTGTTGATTATGAAATGAGTGGCAAGGATTTGATTGATTCGGTAACCCAATCGAGCAAGATCACCCGCGCCCTTGGCGGCACGCCACCTGCTGGCATTTCTTATGAATTATTCCTTGATGCGAATGGCGAAAAAATTTCCAAATCAAAAGGCAATGGTTTGTCGGTTGAAGATTGGTTGCGCTATGGCAGCCCGGAATCATTATCGCTATTCATGTATGGCCAGCCAAAGCGCGCCAAAAGATTGCATTTTGATGTGATTCCAAAAACCGTTGATGAATATTACCAGCATCTTGGCAAATTACTGTCACAAGATGATGCCGAACAGCTGGAAAATCCGCTATGGCATATTCACAGCGGCTTGCCCAATCAGGCAGGTTTGCCGGTGAGCTTTACCTTATTGCTGAATCTGGCGGCTGTCTGTCATGCCGAAGATCCGCAAATCGTCTGGGCCTATGTCAGTGACTATGCTGGAGAGATCGACCCGAAAACCCATGCCGAGCTTGACCGGATGATTGGCTATGCGGTCAATTATTATCAGGATATGGTTCGTCCTTACAAAACCTACCGGCTTGCCGATGCCGCTGAGGCTGGTCATCTCGAAGCGTTGAAATCACAGCTTGTGGCGCTTGCCGATGATAGTGGCGCTGAGGATATTCAAACGGTTGTTTATGCCACGGGCAAAGCGGCCGAATATGAAAATCTGCGCGACTGGTTCAAATGTCTTTATGAGGTGCTTCTTGGCCAGTCTGAAGGGCCGCGTATGGGGTCATTCTTTGCGCTTTATGGCCGCGAAAAAAGCATTCAATTGATTGATGATGCGCTTTCCGGCAAGCTTGTCCAAGCGGCGGATCATGGCTGATGTGGGGCATGCTGGCAAATTTGGCGCGATGCCTGCCAGCCGAGGCAGCGCACCGTGTCGCGGTGACGACGCTTCATCATAATCTGGGGCCGCGACCAGCCGCACTGGCAACAAAGGCCAATTTAGGCGTAACAATTGCGGGTTTGGAATTTGCCAATCCGCTTGGGCTGGCGGCTGGTTTTGACAAGAATGCAGCTTGCTTTAATGGCGCGATGCAGCTTGGCTTTGGTCATGTCGAAGTTGGCACCATCACGCCGCTGCCGCAGCCGGGCAATCCAAAACCGCGCGTTTTTCGCCTGCCAAAACATCATGCAGTGATCAATCGTTACGGCTTTAACAGCCTTGGCATGGATACGGCGGCGCGAAATTTACAAAAAATGGCGGCGGCACGAACCGGTATTTTGGGGGTTAATGTTGGTGCCAATAAAACCAGCCAAGCGCCAATTGATGATTATCGCCGTGCAGTGGCGCATCTAGCGCGCTATGCCGATTATATCACGCTCAATATCTCGTCACCAAACACCCCCGGTTTACGAAATTTGCAAACCAAGGCGCATCTTGCCAATTTGCTGGCGGCGGGCCGCGCCGGACTTGATGAGGCGGCCGGTGATGGCGATGAATCGGCAAAGCCAGTCTTTTTGAAAATTGCCCCTGATCTGCATCATGATGATCTGGTGGCGATTGTTGAATCTTGTGTTGAGGCAGGGGTCAGCGGCATTATCGCAACCAATACCACCTTGGCACGCCCCGATGATCTTGACGGGGTTCATGCTGGCGAATCGGGCGGGCTTTCGGGTGCGCCACTTTTCGAAGCTGCCACGGCCATTCTTGCTGATGTGGCGCGTTTGAGTGATCGGCGGCTTGGGTTGATTGGGGCTGGCGGCGTTGCGAATGGCTGGCAAGCCTATGCCAAAATTCTGGTTGGCGCTGATCTGGTGCAGCTTTATAGCGGCTTGGCGCTTGAAGGCCCACATCTGCCAGGCCGTATTTTGCATCAGCTAGCGGCGATGATGGATGCTGATGGCATTAGCGCGCCGCATCAGATCAAGGGGCAAATCCCTGACCCTGTCAAAGCCATTAAATATGCTAAAGGCCTTTGCGAAAAGATTTCAGAACAATAGGTAAAAGCGAGATTGGCGGCAATTCTGGATCGGGTGCATTTAACTGATTCAAAGATGGCGTTGCACCGCTAAATTGCTGCTGCTCATGCGCTAATGTCCGATAATAGATCACCACAACCACCCGAATCGCCGATGTAAGGTTAAACCCGCGTCGGCGTTTATCGACCATCTGGCAAAATCCGTTCAAATCCAGATTTTCGCGAAGCAGAATTTCGCCAACAGCATCCCAAATTGCGCTTTGCTTTCAAAACCATGTTCCTTTGATCAAAATCATTCAAATGCACAATAGGCCACCATAGCGTATCTCTGAGAATGAAACCGCGAAGCGCACAAATACAAACCGCCAATCTGAAGCCACAAGCATTGCAATCTAGTCTATTTGGATTAACCAAAAGCATGATCAGGATAATCGCGCGGCTTGAAATGAGTTTGGCTCAACATTGCGTGGCCTTGGATAGATTGCATTGGCTTTGATTCCTTCGCTTGTTTGGATTCTTGCCGTGGCAAAGCCGGTTTTCCGGCTTGACCTTGGCCGCAGACTGGCCTATACCCAGCCTTCAATTTCTAACGCAGCACATCTGTGTCTGCTGATTATGGAGCCTTAGTTATGGCAAAACGCTGTCAAATTTCTGGTAAAACTGTGATGTCTGGCAATAATGTCAGCCATGCGAATAACCGCACACGCCGCCGCTTTCTGCCAAATCTGCAATCAACCCGTATGCATAGCGAAATTCTTGGTCGTGCGATCAGCCTTCGCGTTTCGACAAGTGCCATGCGTACTGTTGAAAAACATGGTGGTCTTGACGCTTATTTGCTGCAGGCACGCAACGCCGAATTGGCGATTGAAGCGCGCGAATTAAAGCGCGAAATCACGGCGGCGCAAACAACCGCATAATCGCGTATTAAACGCATAAAAACCCCCGCAAAATGATGCGGGGTTTTTTTGTCTTTGATCTGGAATTGAATGTGAAGGCTGAGGCCGGATATTAGCCAGCGCGGCGCATACGCTTATTTGCATCCTCGTCAAACAGGTCGGTCAATTGCCCGACAACAGCGCCGCCAAGCTGGTCAACATCGGTGATGGTAACGGCGCGCCGGTAATAGCGTGTCACATCATGGCCAATGCCAATCGCAAGCAATTCAACCGGTGACCGGCCTTCGATATAGCCAATAACTTCGCGAAGATGCTTTTCAAGATAGCTGCCGCTATTCACCGATAGGGTTGAATCATCAACCGGCGCACCATCAGAAATCACAAGCATGATTCGGCGATCTTCATGCCGTGCCAAAAGCCGGTCATGCGCCCATAACAGCGCTTCGCCATCAATATTTTCTTTCAAAATCCCTTCGCGCAGCATTAGCCCAAGCGATTTACGCGCGCGGCGCCATGGCACATCGGCTGGCTTATAGATGATATGGCGAAGATCATTCAAGCGCCCTGGCATGGCTGGCTTTCCGGCCTGTTGCCATAATTCGCGCGATTGCCCACCTTTCCATGCACGGGTGGTAAAGCCAAGAATCTCGACTTTGACGCCGCAACGTTCAAGCGTGCGTGCCAGAATATCGGCGGTGACCGCGGCAATCGTAATGGGCCGTCCGCGCATCGATCCCGAATTATCCAGCAAAAGCGTCACAACTGTATCGCGGAATTTTGTATCTTGTTCCTGCTTATAGGAAAGCGGGCTTAATGGCTGGGTGACAACACGGTGCAATTTGGCCGCGTCAAGCACGCCCTCTTCAAGATCAAAATCCCAAGACCGGTTTTGATGCGCCATCAATTTACGTTGCAGGCGATTGGCAAGCTTGCCAACGATTGAGGTGACATTTTCCATATGCCGGTCAAGCATCACCCGAAGCCGGTCAAGCTCTTGCGGGTCGCAAAGATCGGCAGCGGCAATCACTTCGTCAAATTTGGTATCAAAAATACGATAGCCTTCGGTTGAAGCGCCGCTTTTGCTATTATCTCCATTCATATCCGAATTGGGTGACTCGCCATCGCTGCTGCCGTCATCCGTGCCTTCGGAATCCATCATTTCGCCATCTTCAGACGCGCCAGCATCACCAGCATCATCCATGGATTGGCTGTCATCGCCTTCGCTTTGATCTTCACCAACAGCAGATTGTTCGCCATCCTGTTCGGACTGGCTGTCGCCGCCTTCATCCTGATCATCTTCATTGTCTGAATCTTGATCTTCATCAGATGATGCCTCACCAAGATCGGATTCAAGCGCGCCAATCAGCCGGCGTGATAATTCGGCAAAGGCCGATTGATCGTCAAGCGACTCACCAAGCTCGTTAATCAGATCACCGGCCCGGCTTTTCACCCATGGCCGCCATAAATCCATAACCATTGACAGGTTTTTAGGCGGCGGCGATCCGGTTAATTCTTCGCGAAGCAATAACCGCACAACCTCGGCAATACCGGCATCATCAGCGCTTCCCGGGGCGTCAATCTGGCGGTTTTCATAACGCTGATTCAAGGCGGCATCCAGATTATCGCCAACGCCTTTCATATGACGCGCGCCAATGGCCTCGACACGGGCGCGTTCAGCCGATTCAAAAATCGCCTTGGCACCATCAGGGGCAGGGCAATGTTTCTTATGGGTCATCGGGTTATGATGGGCAAGCCATAGCGCAGCACCATCGGCGGCACCGCGAAGGCTGGCTTTTTGCGCGGCGGTTGCCGTTGGGGGGAGCGCCGGCAGCCGCACATCATCCTTGCCAACATGCGTATCGGTGCCCGCATAGGTTACCTGATGCTCTTTGCCACCAGCAAGCGCTCGCATCGCTGCGGCGTTGGATTTCAGAAATTGTGCATCCTTGTCAAATGAAGACATGCTGGTTTCCTGCGATTGTTCCGTGGCTTATGATTTAGGCTGGCATGCTGCTGCGGGCGCTTGGCGCTTAGCTAGCAGTGGCCTGCCGGATCGGTGCTTCGGGAAGATCAATGCCAAAACAACGCTGATAATATTCAGCCACGGTCGGACGCTCGATCTCGTCACATTTATTCAAAAAGCTTAAC
>Ga0255754_10003359_pt1 | contig 11516 bp, 7 predicted proteins | sample 101ome_22_FD_179954 | JGI IMG/M metagenome (GOLD analysis project Ga0255754, IMG submission 179954) | Coastal salt marsh microbial communities from the Groves Creek Marsh, Skidaway Island, Georgia - 101412BT metaG (version 2) | ecosystem: Environmental > Aquatic > Marine > Intertidal zone > Salt... | reverse complement strand
TCTATAAGGAAATTCGGTTTTACAGTGTTCGCCCAGGATACGAATATTTTATCAAATAATGGCATCGTGGCGTAGTGCAGTAGAAGTGCAGTCATAAGCTTTTCACGCGAAAAGCCGCTCATGATCATTGTACAAGGTCCTCCTCGAGTACCAGCTTCATTGTACTGAGTTATTCGAGTACCGGTCTCATTGTACTGAGTTATTCGAGTACTGGTCTCATTGTACTGAGTTATTCGAGTACCGGCTTCATTGTATTGAGTTCCTTGTGTGAGCGAGACCACATGTACCACTACGAATATGCATAAACATAGTTTACACAGTCCTTTGAAAATCCGCAAAGCTCGACCGAAAAACTTACGTCGAACCACTCGTAAGGGTAAGCCCGAGCTGCGCATCTATTTCCCAGGAGCGACGACGGCTCGAGGTGCCAAAGTTCACAACACAGGTGAAGATTTTTTCAGCTGGACAAGGTAACCTGACAAGGCTGCGAAAGAGGTCGCGACTCGATTGTTTGCAGCCCCATGGGGCATGTCTTCACTAAAAGTCGATCTCAGACCTGATTCTTGAGTAATAACTCGTACAACTTGCGAAAAAACGAGAAAAGTTGGGGAATTTTGAATGCCGTTGTCGTTTTCGACGTGCTGTTTTTGGAGAAAACAGTTCTCGCTCACGCGTGGACGTTCGGGCCGGCAGCGACCACTAGACGGCGCGCGGGCGTCTGGCGCAGGCTGAATGGGTGCAAAAAGGTAACAGCTAGCGATGAACCAAAGAAGAGTGGGCACGGTGGCGCCCCTGTGGCGGCGTGGATCGTGCTTTCTCCTTCGGTCTGACGGAGAAGCGAGCTGTTCGCGGCGGTGGGTATTTATTGACGTCGCTGCGCAGAAACGAAGGCAACTATGTAAGCAGATCGGTCAAGGAGAGTGCGGGGTCTGTTGCCACGTGCATCCGGACGAAATGCACGGGACGAAGCTATGTGTGTTAATGCTCAGGTTGTTGAATCGCGATGACAAAGACGCGGGATGTCGCTGGTATGCCCCTTAGGGCAACAGATCTCTGTTTGAATATGGTGGACGATGACAACGCAGGGCAACGCCCAGAATTTCGGGGGATCTTCCTAAAACTTTAGGGAGATTTTGGAGTTTTAGGAATCTGTCTTTCATGTCAAGGAGTACGCAGCAATTGCATAGGGCACTTGGGGTGCGGAGCACGTCATACCTTGTAGTTTAAGACGAGAAAATCGCTACGGACATGGAAGGCATCACGGACTACGTCATCGTTTACAACAGTGCAACAGGGGCAAGGACACATGCGCATGCAGAAAACGTGGTAGTTCATGTCTACAACTTTCTCATATTTTTAAGTAACACCAAATGTCAGTAATAGTTCGCTTCTCTTCTAAACTATCGTAAAAGAGAGCCCAATCCTTTATGATGTTCGAATTTTTTCTGGGAAAGCCTGTGATAGGTATTTGAACGTCACGAACATCCAAACACATGAAGTCTGACATTAGACTGGACACGAGATTCCTAGTGGCATCGCGCATCTTGTCCCATCGATGTGGCGCGAACTCCCAGACAAGGTGCGTGAGACGCCCTTCCCTGAGTAACCGTGAAGCGCTTTCAAGGACACTCAATTCTGCACCCTCTACATCAAGATGGAAGAAAAGTACCTTTTGGGTGGGCACGATAGAATCTATCGTCGTACTCAAGACCTGAGTGTTTCCAGAGATATTCGCAACTACACCGCGTTTCACGCTCAGATTCGGTGTCTTCCCTAGAAATCTCGATCCTCCACCGCACACCCCATTCGGAATCAACATTCTCTTTTCTTCATTCAAGACAATGTTGTTCAATACTTTTACTTTCCTCCATCGGTTCACTGCCTTAGCAAAAGCAAATCGGCGTACACACTCAGGTTGAGCATCAACCGACACTACGAAGTAGCCATATGCGGCCGACAGTGCTGATATATATCCGTCATTGATACCCATGTCTAATACCACAATCTCGTCTTCCGGTTGATTTTCGATACTCAAGACGTACCTCAAAATTTTGATAATTTTTTGTTCGTTCGAATTTGTGTCATAAAATGTCAAGTGATCATTGTATGGCATGAAAATGGGCGAAGGATCGGTATCCCAAAGGTAAAGATCCAAACCAGAGAGGCGCGGTACCAATTGGTGTTTCTGCAAGTCGTGTTGGCTAACGTCTCTGATCGCTAGCTCAAAGAAACCGAAAAATTCGTCGTATGAGCGACAAGAGTCCAACTTGGCAACCTCTTGAGAACAACGGGAGGCGTGCGCACGCCCGCTGGCTTGAACACGGTTTCTGCTCATAGTTACTGCCGAGCATAATGACAGTAGGAAAAGTATTCTTAAAACATAAAACAGGCGTCTCTGAAATGATTTTCCCATCGCGTCGCCTTGTCTAGAATGCTCTTTTCACTTGAGAAACCAAGTACGACTGCATTGCAATGTGATATGCCTTGGCAGCTGTGATTGATATTTGGATGATCTTGTTCTTCCTATGTCCCACGGGACTACACATTACACCGGATTGTACTAAGTACTACAAGTACTTAAAGTATATAAATTCGAAAAATTCGTACAACTTAGGCCGACTAAGAGCACTGTAGATATGAAAAAGTTTTTTTCATAACTTTCGACTTAATAATGGTAAAGTCGCCGTCAATTCGACTAAGAGCACCGTAGATAACTGAAGTTATACCCCGAGTTGTGCGTGAACGACTAAGAGCTCATTTTCATAACTTTGATCATAACTTCGCCGTGTCCTTTAATCATGAACCGTCGCGTCGGCGTTGCATGATGGAAATTCGCGAGCGTTTGGGGAAATTACTTCAGTTATCGTCGAGGGACTCCTCTTAACAGTACACTTGGTACAGAAAAAGCTTGTCACAGGCGCTTGGTACAAGCGGGTTAGCCCACTCACAGACATCCATTGTCGCGCCATTAACTCGTTGCAGGGTACTATCGAGTCAGGATTCAGTAGACTATGGTTTCAAACCACACGTTTGGGTGCAGACGACGTAAAAGAAAGCACAACACAGCCTTTCTGGGAATGTTGCTAGTGTTTTTTTATGGATTGGTCAGTCACAGCACACGTAGAGGCAGTGGGGCCGTGACGACGAGATTCTACTCGGAAAACCTGTACAGGACTAACGTTCGCACAGACTTCATTAGCTCAGCGCACATAGCGTCAGTTGGACTCGGGAACTGCATAACGATATTTCTCACCGACGAGAGCTGCCCAGACGCTACACTCAGTGCCTTTTTGGAAAACACAGAGTTAACAAAAGTACAAATTATACACGCACGGACGCAGGGTTCCCAACCTTGCAGCACCCACGGTAGGTTATCGACAAAGATACAGCGCATCGGGGCTGGTTGTGAGAGCTCAAAATGTCAATTACACGCTCTGGGCACTTACCTGGAAAGCTCGATAGAAGAACATGATGGACTTTTTTTCTGCGTTGGGTGCAGCGAGCAGGAAGTTCATATTACGAAAGCGTACTACGATTTGCGAGTCATAGATATGAGATTACTCGATTTTGAGCAGTTGGTTTGGGTTCGATCGTTACGCAAGCTTGAAATGGTAGCGTGGAGGCACATACGACACGGGATTGTTATTGTCACCACCTGTAGAATGGATACTTTGCGTGCGCTACTTTTAGACATTCAGAGTGCATACTTTTTCGGCGATTCGATTGATTTACACTTCGCACTAGAAGCAGGTGCGTCTCGTGAATGCATAGAAGAGCTCGATGCGTTTGAGTGGTCACACGGTACAAAGTATCTAAACAGGCGCATAGTTCCATCTGGTGGTCCTCAAGTTGCCATACCGGAAGCCTTCGTTTTAGGCGGATCAACTCAATTTCAGATAATATTGGAGGATGACGTCAGAGTCTCAGATCAATTTTACTCTTGGTTGAAATTTGTGACACTACAAATGTTAGACTGCCAAATGTGCGAACGAGAGAACATATTTTCCGTCAGTCTGTACACACCTCGTGTAGTAGAAACTGGACTTGGTGCTCGATCGAGGCTCAATTTTGAGAGAACATCTGTGAATGTTGGTGATGTTTTTTTGTATGAAGTTCCCTGTAGCTGGGGAGCAACTTTCATGGAGAGTTATTGGTTGACTGCTCTGGAATACTTTCAGCAGCGCGCGGCGGGTGTAAACGTTTTTCCAGCAATTCCAAAAACCAGAGTCAATGGTTGGACAGGATCTTGGAAAAAGTGGCTGATTGAACTAGGTTATTACAGAAAATGGTCAACAATTTACGTAAGGTTTGCGAACGAGACGAGTTTTTCAACAAATATGCTCGGCAAGGGCAAACACATACTTCATGTCGATGAAGAAATGCGTTACAATTATTCCGTACCATTGGTGAAGGGTACAGACTGGTACGCATCGCTGCGCTATAAAAGGTTATTTGAAACTCGAATCCGTCGCATCAATTTGAGAGGCATCGCAGATGAGATATAAATGAGAGATAAACAAGACAGCAAGCACTCCCAGAGAGAGCGTCTTAAGCCTGGGCAGGCGATTTTCGTTACTATAACCTCCTCGTACCATTACGAATGTCTGCGTGTCAGCAAGATGAATGCACAACTCTTTCGCACACCAAAGTGCACCTAGCGTGTTGACCAAGTTCTCGGCGTACATGCGATGCTAGCTTCCTGCAACGTCCTCTAGGAGATGGTTATCACACCAAGAACTTTTCACTTTCAGGCTCAGTGTCGCATGTTTCCGCATTAGCGTCACCCTCGGTTCTCATATTGGGAGACACAAACGTGAAATACATATATGTGTCGATTCGGTGCATCTAGCACAGAGTTATGCCCAAGTCATGAAGTTCTATCTTAGTCAGCCTAATAATACCGGTCCAAATTTTATCGGGAAAATTATCGGCTCTCGACGGCCAATGCTCGCGAGAAATGGCACGTGCACCGGTGCGATGAAAGCTCTGGAGCGTGGGCGTCTCGTCTAGCGACGTCCACAATATCGTGTAAAACACGCCGTGGTGTGCACGTGACGGGTTGGTTCCATATGTGTAAACATTATGATCATATGCGGGTGGTTGGCTCGTTCGTTGGCGATCGCCGTCACGAAACACATTCTTCGATCACACTTTGGTTGCGATGCGACAAGATTATCAACCCTCAACCTGGCTCGAAGCGAGCACAAAACATGCAGAAATCGTCGCAGGATCTGCTTTTTTACCGTTGGAAGTGTATTTCACATGGTTCACTCGGGAAACATGTTTGGGGAACTGGAATAAACCCGCACGGGCAACAAAGTTCCCACCAACTGTTCAACTTTATGCCGTGCGTGGTGAGCTAACCGAAAGCACATTGATTCAGCATAATTTGCTTAGAAAGGATGCGGTGACCCTGGTTTGTTTGTTTCAGAGATCGTGCGAAGTACGTAAGTCTGGCGTAGCACTTCTGCTTTGTACCACCCGCCAAAGATTAGGCCTTTACCAGAACAGTCTAGTGGTGGTGCTACTTTCCCACGATCTTGGGTCGCTTGACGCCCGACACAGCCGCGTCGATGATTGTCGCGCGAAATCGGGCTCGAAAACGGTGGTGTTCGCGCGATAAATTTATAAATAAGCGATCGCGCATTAGAATACGAGATTTCGATTACGGACGTTTAACTTTCGTAATCGTCAAAACGTTCATAATTTGGCCGATGAAGAGATAGATTAAAATGGCCTATTTTTAAGGATTTACTATCAATTACTTGGCTGCGACGGCCGTGATCACGTTTACGAACAAGACGCACGCTTGCTTCGTCTCCACGCGCTACAACAACCGGATCAATGTGCGCGCACACGACAGCTACACGATGGCGACGGTTACAACGTGCGCCAGAGGCGCGCTAGAGTTTTTTGTTCAGATCATCTCTTCGTCGCTAGTAAATATACTAACATGAAAAAACTACTTATCGAGACTCACCTGACGCTCCACTCGACGTCACGTGAAAACTAGAGAACAGCCTGAGGCTATGGATGCGCGTGGCGTGAATGCAGTTTTCGACCGCTGCTTGCAGCTGCGTGCACAGTGTAAAAGTGCTCACGGTTTGCGAAACACTGCAAGATTTGTGCTATTATCAGTCGCGATCTTCTCAACTGGGGTAGGCAAGTTCACGCTTCTGAGCTCATTTAAATCAGGTGCTTTCAGAGAAGTGCAAACTTGCGACGGTGGAGCGTGCAAGGACTTACAAGCTGAGGGAACCCAAGCTTCAATCATTCAAGGGGCATATACATCGTGTGTGAATACTAATAGCTACGAAGTAATCGATCGTTCTTCGAAATCTTGGACCATGCAGTCATTAAAGAGTGTATACGGGCAGTTACTCCCCAAGCAGTTAGGAGGTGATGAATTTTATATGACTATTGTTTGCCAGGAACAGCAACATCCCCTCGTTGCACACGCTGTTGACATGAGAGACGGCAGATATTCGGTCGAGTTCCACACAAACATGGGCGCAAACACAGCTATCATACTGCAAAGCAGCTGCCGTGTGGTGCTGACCCTACAGTATACTTGTGGCTTCGGAAGTTCACCACCGCCACTGAAAGCGAATTTCTCCGATGGTCGATACATCAATAAAGAGCTTCTTGTGAACAGTGCATACGCTTTAGGTTATCGCATTCCGACAACGGAAGAATTCCAACCAAAACGCCTCAACCTCGCATCTTTTGACTCGCTGCACTTCATTGGTGATTCACTGATGCATCAATTTGTCTCAGGACGAACTTTGAATGTTGCATATACACGTATACAGGCACCGCTAGCAACCGATACCGTGCAGAGATACTTTCACGTCCCAATTCAAAATGCAATACGAGCAGAACTGAAAAACAACACTCAAAGTCGAGTTTTAATCATATTAAACTCTGGAATGTGGGACTTACTAGAAGACGGAACAAATTCTTCACACCCTTACATGTCGCTAGCGTGCTGCCGTAGCGACCATTGGTTCAAAGATCATGTCACCGCTTTAGATGGTCTTTTGAACCAGCTCACCTCCGAGTTCAGGCATGTCAAGTTCGCCTGGAAAAGCATGACAGCTGCACATGTACACAGGATTGGCAGCTGCAAAGATGTCTCGTGCCGCAAACGCTCAAAGTATATGAGCAATTCTCGCGCCTTTCGTATTTTTGAATCACAGAGAAAACTTCTGGCAGAAAAATACGCCAGTGTACATTTTATCAACTTATATAACCTCACTTTCAATTCAGCGCATTTGACAAGGGAAAAAGACGGGCGTCACTACGTGTGTGACAGGCTCTCGAAACAACGTGACATTTGCGATGAGATGTGGAGCCATTCATTTCTCCTAGCGTAGTGCAAATCTCTAAAATCCTTAAATTTAGGCCGCTGCGGTCCAATGCTGACCCGGACCAGTGTGATCCGGTCAACCGGTCAACGGGCCGATCCAACTCAGTTGACGCTGGACGTCAGGCAGTTGACTCATCTACTTCTAAAGTACTAGGGTTTAGGGTTTAGGACACCCTCTTTTCCACCGACGATCATAACTTGAGCGCGAGTGCGATTCTCGGCATCGCGCTCGTCATCGGCTCGACGTCTCTGTATTCAGACGCACTACAGTACTCTAGTAGCCTAATGTTATGAATTGAACGCGTGTGAGTATTGACAAGAACAGACGCATGTACATGAGACGATGCACTCCTCGACGCTCTGCCACTTAAATCCAAATCGCATCACGTCACGTCACACAACGACACCGATGATGACTACAATTCCCGGACTCGTTTCAACACCGCGCACCCACGAGTGTGGGTGTACGTCTTCGTCGTCCTCATCTCGATGTGTCGTGCGCACGGCATTCGACCGTCATGTTCATCATCACCAACTTCGTAACCAAAGACGCACCGACAAAGCATGACCCATGCATCACTACTATCGTACGACGACGCAAACGACGCCGTTGACGTGGCGCTCGGACAACTGATCGTCGATGTGTGTCAGTGATGTCGGCGGGTGCGACCAGCGCACCCGGGATCCGCTGATTGAGACGCTGTTGTTTCAGGTTGGTTTGAAAGCAGAAATCCATCTCGCCACTTGCGTTGGCGCTACCAGAATGTTTCACGAAGCGTGCTGGCGATCAAATCTTCCCTGCTTTGATAAGCTCACCATAGTGAGCAAGTCCTCAGAGTCGGCAGAGCCAGCCAGGAGTGGCAGACAAATCAGTGGAGCGTGGTTGGCAGCTTATCAGCATGAAACTGCGCAGAGTCCGATATGGCTAATAACAATTTCTCAGCATATGCGAAGTCTAGTGCTGCTGTATGCATATTCTTAGCGTGGCTGGTATATGCCGCGAAATATCGCCTTTGGGCCATCAGTGCACCTGACGTTTGTAGTCTGCTGCATTTCTGACACGTTGAATGTTTACGCACTAAGGGTTTGTCATCTTCACCATAATGAGATTCGAGGAAAGCAACCCGATCCGGTCGCTGAAGATATTCGCCATGCAGCTGTTCAAATTCGACTATAGAAATCCTCTCCGGGCGGAGAACAATAGCAACAACACTGGACGCGGCACGAGCAGCGGCGCTCCAGAGCGCATTTGGCAAAGCGTCGTCAGCGTGCATCAGTCTAATTGACACGGTAGTATTTTTCAGAACCATTTCATCCCAATTCATTCTTTCCACAACCACAATTATTTCTGCCAAAATCTTGCGCCATGACGCCAAACGCAGTATGTCTTCAATTTCACTTCTGCTTTGGCAGAGAACAACGAGTGAGGGCAATTCAATATCTTGCACAGGATCACGTTGTTTTGACCATGTGTTCGAGTATCCTGCCGGATGAAAAAACAACTGCGGGGTTCGCAGAAGGTACGTTGTCATATTGTGAAAGTGCCCACCAGAAAGATCAACATCAGGACTGAGCGCTTCTAAGAGTTCATCCTGGAGCAAACTCTTCCAATAGCGCCGAAGAATTTCAAAGCTCGGGCGATTGATAGCCCAAGCATATGAGCCGTAATGCCTATCGATAGCTTCGAAAAGGAAGTTTCTACTCTCCACAACTGAGGTTTTCCGAGTGTTGTGACCGGCAAAGATAATCACGAAAGTATCCCGTGGTGCTTCTGCCCACAAGACCTGCCGCAAGCCTCGATCGCAAAATAATGTGTTCATCAGGCGCACGTCATCTTCGAATATATAAATTTTCTCAAGTCCCTGTTCGATGCTGATATCCAATATGTCGACAAAAGCTCGAGTCAAGCCGAAGCCTCTACGCTTGTCCACATATCCCGTTGCTGTTGACACAATGAGAGCAGACTTTCCACACACAGCGCTGACGTGCGTCTTAAAAACGTCTAATCGTCCATGATTTTTATAACTGGCTGCTTTCACGCCCTGGAGAGAGACGACAAAAAAGCCCTCTTCCAAGACGTTCAGAGCTCTTCTAAAATAGCTTCCAAGGCAAATGAACAAGCACACAATGAGAATGAGCCTGGCTAGAATAGCCCGCTTCATGGATATCGCCCTCGGCTTGATTAAAGCCCGAGACGGCGAGGATGACAGCCGCGGAAGAATTAACTGCCGATAGTTGGCGGCTTTCAACATATCAAGAAAGCCTGGGGACATCACTTGGCAAAGCGTGGCTGATGAACTTGGCCCAAGCTCGCAGCTAGAAGCCCAACGACAGCTCGCTGTAAATTTAGTTCGTCTCGCGGTAGTGGCTAGGGATGGTCATCTATGTACGCACTCTGTCACTGACTAAACGACTACGAGCGGCCGCGACCGGGACTAGTGGTAGTCCCAACAAAATTGTGACTGAAAGAAATGGTCTTGATTCCTGGGTTCATATCCTACTTTTTAGTAGGACTACATGCAGTGAACAAAAAAAGTTTAAAATTTTTATGCACTCCGTGTTGCGCAGAATCCGCCAATCGCGCTCTCGCGCGCCGCTTGGAGCCTTGAAAGGGGTCAACAGAGGATCGAGTCTTGTGCGCGAGGATGTTTTCTGACGCTTCCACAGTCCCTCGCTCGCCGGACGCGTGCGTGCGCCGCCGTGATCCTCCAACTTCGTCAGTCGACGCGCGCGATTCGAAAAAAATCAGCTGCTTTCATAAACAATGCTTTATTTACTCTGATTAATCATATCTGAAAATTTAGACTTATTCTTGCGACTAATGTGTACTTAAAAGTAGCACGACAAAAGAAGACCCCCATACGAAGTTATCATCGCCGTGTCTGAAGCTCCAAAAGAACGTTGGGATAGTGTGAGACTATTGCTACAGGAGGAAGGTAAGGGGTTGGATATTGTAGTCCTACTAACCAATGTCGTTCAAGTACCTGGACAGAATAAAAAACAGAGTAATGCACGTTGCAACGGGGGGAGTGATATCACTCATTGATGCGGGTGATGAGATGAACCCGAGTCGAATCCAGTTGTTGACTGCGGCGATTGTACAGAATCCGGCGCTCAAACTCGAAACAAGGCGTAATGGCATCTTGTATCTTGATGTCCCGTTGACGAGGTATGAAACTCAAAAAGAACTAGTCAATTCGTTCACACAGTTGAACAGTTTCCCACGAATGGACCAACAGCAAGTGTAATTATTCGGCAAACATCACCATTCTACTACTTTCGACTGCCTTTCAATTCATATGGCCTTTCAGTCGGACCTTTCATGGGACCTCTACTTGGGAGTGTGTGCGTTTGTTGTAGTGCAACAGAAGAAAGCGAGCTGGCGATTGATGTCATTTCAAGATGACACAATATGGAAATATAGTGATTCAAATTCGGATTTTACAGGAATCCGCACGATTTTGCCATGATTTAAGGCCGTCCTCAGTGGCTGAGCAATGTCTTGATAGTCTAGAGCCTCTGCTGACCACCTTGACTTTTGACATAGGGAAAAGTGTACCATGTTGGATGATGTGACCGGTAGATCGGATATCGGGTCTTCATCGTAGGCATTCTCACAGGGGCACATTTGAGTGATCATAAGATCTTTTTCAAGCCACACTTATGCACATAGGGGTGGAGGTAACGTGAACAGTCACTACAATCAAGTGTTGGCTGTCGGTGTCGTGTTGCATCCTTCGCCGTTGCGCCTCATGAGTAAAACAAGTGGGGCGTGCACTGGTAATAGATTCAAATACGCTGTACTTGGCGTTTGAAACGTCGCGTCCCGTAGTCTGCATTTACCAGACAGTTGCCAGATTCCTTCCTTTTCAGCGATTCACCACTGGTTGCGAGAGAACAACATTTCTCAAAAAAATTTATGCGGTTTCTCAAAAGAAACTCCATGAGTGTAGTGCGTGTATATGGGTCACCTCGCGTGGCCCTTCTAACTGTTAGTTTACTCGCAACATCCGTCACGCAAGTATTTAGTACTTAAGTACTAAACTTCGAATGGTATTGCGTAGTTCACCATCCCCAATATCGACACGTAAAGAAAAGAAATCTGATATAGTTTGTTTGCCATTTGCTAGTATTGGCTGTGCCCTCA
>Ga0255754_10003338_pt1 | contig 11574 bp, 10 predicted proteins | sample 101ome_22_FD_179954 | JGI IMG/M metagenome (GOLD analysis project Ga0255754, IMG submission 179954) | Coastal salt marsh microbial communities from the Groves Creek Marsh, Skidaway Island, Georgia - 101412BT metaG (version 2) | ecosystem: Environmental > Aquatic > Marine > Intertidal zone >... | reverse complement strand
CTTGGTGCAGCAGCGCTCGCATCATTATTGCAAGCGCGCGGATACTCGGTTCGCCTTCGTAAACTCGATCCCTATTTGAATGTCGATCCCGGCACCATGTCGCCAACACAGCATGGTGAAGTGTTTGTCACTGATGACGGGGCGGAGACCGATCTTGATCTTGGTCATTATGAACGTTTTACCGGTGTTCATGCCAAACGCACCGATAATGTGACGACCGGACGTATCTATTCAGATGTTCTGGCCAAAGAGCGGCGCGGCGACTATCTTGGCGCCACCATTCAGGTCATTCCGCATGTCACCGATGCGATCAAGGCATTTGTTCTATCCAACCATGATGATGAAGATTTCATCCTTTGTGAAATCGGTGGAACGGTTGGTGATATTGAATCATTACCCTTTCTTGAGGCCATCCGGCAAATTGGCAATGAGCTTGGCCGCGAATCAACCTGTTATTTGCATGTTACTTTGATTCCCTATATCGCCGCTGCGGGTGAATTGAAAACCAAGCCAACCCAGCATTCGGTCAAAGAACTGCAATCAGTTGGCATCCAGCCCGATATTCTGTTGTGCCGTACCGAACATCCATTGCCAGCCGAACAGCGCGCCAAAATCGGCCTTTTCTGTAATATCCGGCAATCGGCCGTGGTGTTGGCGCGTGACGTTAGCAATATTTACGAAGTGCCGCTTGCATATCACGATGAAGGGCTGGATAGCGAAGTTGTTCGCCATTTCGGGCTTGCCGATACGACGCCGGATCTGTCGCATTGGAAACGAATTTGCCATGTTGTTGCCAATCCTGAAGGCGAAGTGAATATCGCCATTGTTGGAAAATATACCAGCTTGCAGGATTCCTATAAATCATTGGGCGAAGCGCTTGTTCATGGCGGCATTGCCAGTGGGGTTAAGGTCAATATCGACTGGATTGACTCGGAATTATTTGAACAAGAAGATGCCGCCATTCAAAGCTTGCAGCATGTTGGCGGGATTCTGGTGCCAGGTGGGTTTGGCGAGCGTGGATCAGAAGGTAAAATCCGCGCTGTCCGGTTTGCGCGTGAACAGAATATTCCCTATTTCGGCATTTGCTTTGGCATGCAGATGGCGGTTTTGGAGACGGCGCGTAATTTGGCTGATATGCCTGATGCCGGATCAAGTGAATTTGGCGATACGAAATTGCCACTTGTCGGTTTGATGACCGAATGGACCGTTGGCAATGAAACCTTGCAGCGCAGTGCCGATGATGATCTTGGCGGTACCATGCGTCTTGGCGCTTATGAATGTCATCTGACGTCGGGATCAACCGCAAGCCGTCTTTATGGCGAGCAGGTGATTTCTGAACGTCACCGCCATCGTTATGAGGTGAATATCGCTTATCGTGACCAGCTTGAGGCGGCTGGCATGGTCATTTCGGGTCTGTCGCCAGATGGCAGTTTGCCAGAAATTGTCGAGCGGGCTGATCATCCATTTTTTGTGGCGGTTCAATTCCATCCGGAATTAAAATCAAAGCCGTTCGATCCGCACCCGCTATTTACCGGTTTTGTCGCGGCATCAATGGAAAAATCGCGTCTTGTTTAATCCGCGCCGCCGCGTGATGATCGCGATATCGAATATAATAGGCCTCTATTTTTTGTGGCCGGTGTTGAATGGGACTTGCGTTTCATGTGATGTGCTGCTGGCCATAGTGCCTTTACCGTGATTGGGGAGATGATGCCATGCAGATTGTAACCATTGGAAATGTGCAATGCGGCGGCGAGTCGCCATTGCTGTTGATCGCTGGCCCCTGTCAGATTGAAGGGCTGGATCATGCGCTGTCTTGTGCTGAGTCGCTTGCCAAAATGGCCGCAGATGCCGGAATGGGATTTGTCTATAAATCATCATATGACAAGGCAAACCGAACATCGGCTGGTGCTGCACGCGGCGTTGGCATGGATGAGGGGTTGGAAGTGCTGGCCGAGGTAAAGGCGCAAATTGGCGTTCCGGTGTTAAGCGATGTTCATCTTCCCGAACAATGCGCTGCGGCTGCCGAGGTGCTGGACATTATTCAGATTCCTGCTTTTTTATGCCGCCAAACCGATTTGTTGGTTGCAGCGGCAAAAACCGGGTGCGTGATTAATATCAAAAAAGGGCAGTTTCTGGCGCCGTGGGATATGAAACATGTTGCCGAAAAAGTTACCAATGCTGGCAATCAAAAGCTGTTATTGACCGAGCGCGGCACGTCATTTGGCTATAATACGCTGGTATCGGATATGCGGTCGCTGCCAACAATGGCGGCTTTTGGGCATCCGGTGATTTTTGATGCAACACATTCGGTGCAGCAACCGGGCGGCCTTGGCGGCAGTTCTGGTGGTCAACGTGAATTTGTGCCAGTTTTGGCGAGGGCAGCGGTTGCTGTTGGCGTGCAGGGTTTGTTTATGGAGTCACATGAAAACCCTGATCAGGCACCATCTGACGGGCCGAATATGGTGCCATTATCTGAAATGCCATCCGTGCTTGCCAAACTGATGCAGATTGATCAGGCGCGCCGCGCCTAGCAAGCTAATCTAGCGCCTCAAGATCAGTTGCGCTAATCGGCTATTTTCGCTATTGATCGCTCATCTCAACCCTTTAAGACCGAAAAGAGCCAAGCCCATGTCAACGATCGTAGATATTCAGGCGCGTGAAATTCTTGATTCCCGTGGAAATCCGACTGTCGAAGTGGATGTTATTCTTGAAGATGGCGCGGTTGGCCGTGCGGCTGTGCCGTCGGGCGCGTCTACCGGTGCTTATGAGGCGGTTGAAATGCGCGATGGCGATGCAGATCGTTATGGCGGCAAAGGTGTGTTGAAAGCCGTTGATGCGGTGAATTTCGAAATTTTTGACGCCTTGACTGGTGCTGATGCTTTTGATCAGGCGGGTCTTGATCAAGATTTGATCGAGCTTGACGGCACGCCAAACAAGGCGCGGCTTGGTGCTAATGCCATTCTGGGTGTGTCGATGGCGGTGGCGCGCGCGGCGGCGGATTCGGCTGAAATGCCATTATGGCGCTATCTTGGCGGCGTGCATGCGCATCTTTTGCCAGTGCCAATGATGAATATCATCAATGGCGGCGCGCATGCTGATAATGCGCTGGATGTTCAAGAGTTCATGGTGATGCCGGTGGGGGCAAGCCATTTTGCTGACGGCTTGCGCATGGGCGCAGAAATTTTTCACGCGCTGAAAAAGCTGTTGTCGGAGGCGTCACTATCAACCGCGGTTGGTGATGAGGGTGGCTTTGCACCAGCCATTAATTCAACCGATGAAGCGCTTGGCTATATCACCAAGTCGATTGAGGCTGCCGGTTACAAGCCTGGCGATGATGTGATGATTGCGTTGGATGCCGCCGCAAGCGAGTTTTGCACTGATTTGAAATATAATCTGGCGGGTGAGGGGCGTGTCCTTGGCAGTGATGAAATGAATGCAATGTGGCAAGAATTGACCGGCCGCTATCCGATCGTGTCGATTGAAGACCCATTGCATGAAGATGATTGGAGCGGGTTCCAAAACCTGACCAGCGCTATTGGTGGCGATGTCCAGATTGTTGGCGATGATCTATTTGTTACCAACCCCGAGCGTCTTAGCCGTGGTATCACCGAGGCTGCTGGCAATGCTATCTTGATTAAGGTGAACCAGATCGGCACGCTAACCGAAACCATGCAAGCTATTGATATGGCACAGAAAGCGGGCTTTGGTGTCATCATTTCACACCGTTCAGGCGAAACCGAAGATAGCTTTATTGCTGATCTGGCGGTTGCGACAAATGCCGGTCAGATCAAAACCGGTTCGTTATCAAGATCGGATCGTTTGTCGAAATATAACCAACTGCTTCGCATCGAAGAAGAATTGGACCGCACCGGCCTTTATGCGGGCCGATCAATCTTGCGCGCCTAGGTTGGTGATTCTTTAAAAACAAGGAAACACGGCGATTCGCTTTTTGCTTGACGCGATGAATCAGCTCTGATTCACTGATGTTGTGATCATTCATGGGGGTGATTATAAGGCAGCGTGTTAACGGGGGCGGGATTCATGTATGTAATGCGAAAATCATTGGCGTTTGCGGGCAGCTTCTTTCTGCTTGGAACGATGGTCGTGTTTTTCGGGGTTCATACAGTGGCTGGTGAACGTGGTATGTTGGCGCGCCCACAGCTAGAGCGCAAAATTATGCTTGCCGAAGAACAGCTTGCCTTGCTTGAAAAGCATCAGACATTTTTGAGTCACCGCATTGGCTTGATGCATAAGGGCGGTGTTGACGCCGATATTCTTGCCGAAACGGCGCGTGCCGAGTTGGGGCTTTACGCACCAAATGATGTGATTGTTTCAATTGATCTGTCAGATTTGAAATTTTAATATCACAAGTGGCATATGGTCTGTTAACTGATTTTCAGTTTATACTTAAAAAAACCAATAAAAACAGAATAATAAAATTGTTGCAAAAATAAGAAATTCGCTGAATTCTCGTCTTGTGATCATGTCACGCGGGTGTTTTGCCTTTGGAGGCTGGCACATCGGACGGGGATTTGGTGAACCGGCAGCCTTGCCTGCGTTTCACCAAATGTCCGGTTCAAACAGACCATGGATGGGCTGGCGATAAAGCGCTGTCTGCCGCGGTCACAAAAAGGTGAGACAAATGACGGCGAAATCAGAAACCAAGCGCAAACGTGGCCCGGGACGGCCGCCAAAGACAGTCGGATCAGGCGTGAATGACATGCCGCCAACCGAAGATTTGGTTGCCATGTATAAAGACATGCTGCTGATCCGCCGGTTTGAAGAAAAGGCCGGCCAGCTATATGGCATGGGTCAAATTGGTGGATTTTGTCATCTCTATATCGGGCAAGAAGCCGTTGTCATTGGGCTTCAGTCAGCCTCAAAACCGGGTGACAGTGTTGTGACGTCATATCGTGACCATGGCCATATGCTGGCTTGCGGCATGGATGCTGATGGTGTGATGGCTGAATTGACGGGCCGCGAAGGTGGTTATTCGCGCGGCAAGGGCGGTTCGATGCATATGTTCAGCCGCGAAAAGAATTTCTTTGGCGGTCACGGTATTGTCGGCGCGCAGGTGCCAATCGGTGTCGGGCTTGCATTTTCCCATAAATATAAGAATGAGCCAAATGTCTGCATGACCTATCTTGGTGATGGCGCGGTGAATCAAGGCCAGGTTTATGAAAGCTTTAACATGGCGGCACTGTGGAGCCTTCCGGTCGTGTTTGTTATTGAAAACAACCAATATGGCATGGGAACCAAAGTGACGCGTGCGGCCGCTGGGCGGGCGCTTGCCGATCGCGGCATGGCCTATGGTATCCCTGGCAAACAGGTTGATGGCATGGATGTTTTGGCGGTTCGCACTGCCGCGCTTGAAGCCCTGGCACATTGCCGTGATGGGAATGGGCCTTATATCCTGGAAATGAAAACCTATCGCTATCGCGGTCATTCAATGTCAGATCCGGCAAAATACCGCACCCGCGAAGAGGTTGATGCCATGCGCAAGCAGCATGATCCAATTGACCAGATTCGCGATCTTTTGAAAAACCAGCATGTTGACGATGCGCGGCTAAAGGAAATTGACTCAGCCGTTAAGGCAACCGTGACCAAAGCAACCGAATTTGCCCAAACCAGCCCTGAGCCAGATCCATCTGAGCTTTTTACCGATATTCTGTTGCCGCTGACCGACAACAAACTTGTTGCAAAGGTGTAATCATGGCCATTGAAATTAAAATGCCGGCTTTGTCGCCAACCATGGAAGAAGGCACGCTTGCAAAATGGCTTGTTGCTGATGGCGATGACGTGCGTTCGGGCGATGTGATAGCCGAAATCGAAACCGATAAGGCAACAATGGAAGTCGAAGCCATTGAAGATGGTAAAATCGGCCAGATTTTGGTGCCTGCCGGAACCCAGCATGTAAAGGTGAATGCGGTGATTGCCATGTTGCTGGAAGATGGCGAAAGCGCCAGTGACATGAAATTACCAACGCCTGATGCGCCTGCTGAACCGGTGGCAGCGCCTGTTGCCGATGATACGAACCCGTCTGCCGAAACAGCACCAATGGCGGAAACAGTGGCAACCCCGATGGCAGAAACCGAATGGTCAGGCAGTTCGACGTCGCTTACTGTTCGCGAGTCACTTCGTGATGCGATGGCCGAAGAAATGCGCCGCGATGAAAATGTCTTTATCATGGGTGAAGAGGTTGCCGAATATCAGGGTGCCTATAAGGTAACACAGGGGCTTCTTGACGAATTTGGCTCAAAACGGGTGATTGATACGCCAATTACTGAACAGGGCTTTGCCGGTCTTGGCGTTGGCGCGGCCTTTGGCGAATTGCGGCCGATTGTCGAGTTCATGACGTTCAATTTTGCCATGCAGGCGATCGATCAGATTATCAATTCAGCCGCTAAAACCCTGTATATGTCGGGTGGTCAAATGGGCTGTCCGATTGTGTTTCGGGGGCCAAATGGCGCGGCAAGCCGTGTGGCAGCGCAGCATTCGCAATGTTTTGCCAGCTGGTATGCGCATTGTCCGGGATTAAAGGTTGTTGCGCCTTATTCGGCCGCTGATGCCAAGGGCTTGTTAAAAGCCGCCATTCGTGACCCAAATCCGGTCATTTTCCTTGAGCATGAAGTCTTATATGGCCAAAGCTTTGACGTGCCGGATGATGATGATTGGATCGTGCCAATTGGCAAGGCCAATATTTTGCGAAGCGGAAGCGATGTCACCATCGTTGCCTTTTCGATCATGGTTGGCCGCGCACTTGAGGCGGCTGACCGTCTTGCCGAACAGGGCATTAGCGCCGAAGTCATTGATTTACGGTCAATTCGCCCACTTGACAGTGCAACCATTGTTGAATCGGTCAAAAAGACCTCGCGTCTGGTTACATGTGAAGAGGGCTTTCCGTTTGCTGGTATTGGCGCTGAGATTGCCATGCAGGTTATGGAACAGGCCTTTGACTGGCTTGATGCGCCAATTACGCGTGTGACCGGCAAGGATGTTCCAATGCCTTATGCAGCAAATCTCGAAGCGTTGGCATTGCCGCAAATCGACGACATTGTTGCCGCGGCGCGCACCACTTGTGATGGGTTTAAGGGGTAGGGCTGATGGCGATTGAAATTAAAATGCCGGCCTTGTCACCAACCATGACAATCGGAACCTTGGCAAAATGGCTTGTTGGCGAGGGCGACCGCGTCAATTCGGGGGATGTGATTGCCGAAATCGAAACCGATAAGGCAACAATGGAAGTTGAATCGGTCGATGATGGCGTTATGGCCAAAATTTTCGTTGATGCTGGTACCGAAAACGTCGCTGTTGGCGCGGTGATCGCAGTTCTGGCAGAAGATGGTGAAACCGCAAGTGATGTTGCCAAAGCCGGCCTTCAGGAACCATCATCGCCAGTGCCTGTAACGTCAGTCGCAGCCGAAGCAAAAGAACGAGCCGAACCAGCACCAGTAACCGCCGCACCAGTAAAAGCAGTACCGGCCCCCCAAACCAAAAGCAGCAACAAGCCGCGAATATTTGCCAGCCCGCTGGCGCGCCGGATTGCGGCTGGTCGGAATATTGCGCTTGAGGGCATTACCGGAAGCGGCCCCTATGGCCGGATTTTACGCCGTGATGTTGAATCTGCCGCCACCGCCCCAATCGCGCAGACAACCGCAGCATTAGCAGGGGCGACACCGGCAGGGGCGACCCAGCAAGGCGACAGCTATCTTGTTGCGAATAGCCAGATGCGCAAGGCCATTGCTAGCCGTCTTCAAGACTCAAAGCAGCAAGCGCCACATTTCTATCTGACCGTTGATTGTGTAATCGACAATTTGCTCGAAGCGCGCAAATCATTGAATGCCAAGGCAGCCGAAGGGATCAAAATCTCGGTCAATGACATGATTATCCGCGCCGCGGCGATGGCATTGATTGCTGTTCCTGAAGCCAATGCGTCATGGGAAGGCGAGAATACACGGCTGTTCCGCCATGCCGATATTGCGATGGCAGTGGCCATTGATGGCGGGTTAATCACGCCAATCGTTTGGGCTGCAGAACAAAAGGGGCTTGCCGCCCTATCGCAGGTGACTACCGATCTGGCTGCCCGCGCGCGTGATGGGAAATTAGCCGCCAACGAATATACCGGTGGCAGCTTTACAATTTCCAATCTTGGCATGTTTGGTGTTCGTGAATTTGCCGCGGTCATTAACCCGCCGCATGGTGGTATTCTAGCGGTTGGTGCCGGTGAACAGCGGCCAATTGTCATTGATGGCAATCTTGCCGTGGCAACAGTGATGAGCGTTACCCTTTCGGCCGATCATCGCGCTGTTGACGGGGCGGTTGGTGCTAGATGGCTTCAGGCCTTTAAGGGGTTTGTTGAAAATCCCGTTACCATGCTTTTGTAAGGCGCGATGTTTTTGTAAGGCAGGATGCTGTTGTAATGCGCCGTGCGATTGACCAATTGCAAGCCGACCAGTTCGCCGATTAGGAGACTAGAATGACCGATACCCAATTTGACATTGCCGTGATTGGTGGCGGGCCTGGTGGCTATGTTGCGGCCATTCGGGCAGCCCAGCTTGGGCTAAAGCCGGTGGTGATCGAGCGTGAGAATCTTGGCGGTATCTGCCTGAATTGGGGCTGTATTCCAACCAAAGCCTTGCTGCGCGCTGCCGAATTACGTCATTCAATTGATGAAATGGCCGATTTCGGCATCACGGTTGGCGAGGTGAAAGTCGATCTTGCGGCGGTGGTGAAACGGTCACGCAAGGTTGCCGGCCGCCTATCGATGGGGGTTAAGCATCTGCTGAAAAAGAACAAGGTGACAGTGATTGCGGCCGAAGCCAAGCTTGGCGCAGCAAAAGACGGTTTGCGCCAGATCAATCTGTCAAATGGGGATATGGTATCAGCCAAGCATGTGATTATCGCCACAGGTGCCCGCGCCCGCGCTCTGCCCAATATCGAGGCTAATGGCAAAACCATCCTGACCTACCGCGAAGCAATGGTTCCCGAAACCATGCCGGAAACGCTTATCATTGTTGGTTCAGGGGCGATTGGAAGCGAATTTGCCTCATTCTATCACGATATGGGTGTCAAGGTGACGCTGGTCGAGGCGCTTGACCGTATTTTGCCGGTTGAAGATGAAGATGTGTCTGCTTTTGTTCAAAAATCATTCGAAAAGCGCGGCATCACGATTATGACCGGCGTCAAATTGCAGGCGGTGACAAGCGATGCAAACGGGGTTCAGGCCAGCATTGAAGGCCAAGACAAGCCATTGCAGGCAAGCCGGATGATTCTTGCGGTTGGCATTACCGGCAACACCGAAAACCTTGGCCTTGAGGCGACCAAAATCAAAGTCGATCGCGGCCATATCGTGACCGATCAATGGGGGGCGACCGGCGAGGCTGGCATCTATGCCATTGGCGATGTAACCGGCCCGCCTTGGCTGGCGCATAAAGCCAGCCATGAAGGCATTATCTGTGTCGAAAAAATCACCGGTCAAAAAGATGTTCATGCGATTGGCGCGGGGGCTGTGCCCGGATGCACCTATTGTCGCCCACAAGTCGCATCAGTTGGCATGACCGAAGCGGCGGCAAAACAGGCTGGCCATGATCTGAAAATTGGCCAGTTCCCCTTTGCTGGCAATGGCAAGGCGATTGCCCTTGGCGATGATGGCGGCTTTGTCAAAACGATTTTCGATGCGAAAACCGGCGAATTGCTGGGGGCGCATATGGTTGGGCCTGAAGTCACCGAATTGATTCAAGGCTATGCAATTGCGCGGACATTAGAAGCAACCGAAGCCGAATTAATGGCAACGATTTTCCCGCATCCAACCCTGTCTGAGGCAATGCATGAATCGGTTCTTGATGCCTATGATCGCGCCATTCATTTCTAAAATTGTAAGGCTGATGATGCTGGCTGTCTTGTCTTTGCATTATCTGTTTTTTGGCAAAAGCCTTTTTGCCAGCCGTTAATCGGTTGTTCTTTATCTGGTTAGTCTGCTAAGAAAAAACCATGCCACAGATGAACACAAGCAAAGGGGCGGAACGCCACCCCGAAAAACGCAAAAATCCGGATCGGCCGCAGCCGCGCCGTCCTGAATGGTTGCGCGTAAAAGCGCCGGTTTCCGCTGCCTATGCTGAAACAAGATCATTGATGCGTGATCTGAATCTTGTGACCGTATGTGAAGAGGCGGCTTGCCCGAATATTGGTGAATGCTGGGCACAAAAACACGCCACCATGATGATTTTGGGATCGGTTTGCACGCGGGCTTGCGCCTTTTGCAATGTTGCCACGGGGCGACCTGATCTTTTGGATCCGCATGAGCCGGAAAATGTTGGCAAAGCAGTGGCAAAGCTTGGGCTTCGTCATGTGGTGATAACCTCGGTTGACCGTGATGATCTGGATGATGGCGGCGCACAGCATTTTGCCGATACAATTCTGGCCATCCGCCAATTGTCACCTGGCACCACAATTGAGGTTTTGACGCCAGATTTCCTGCGTAAAGAAGGCGCTGTTGAAATTGTTGTCGCGGCGCGGCCTGATGTTTTTAACCATAATATGGAAACCGTACCGCGCCTCTATCCGACAATTAGGCCCGGTGCGCGCTATTTCCACTCGCTATCCATCTTGCAAAAAGTCAAAGAACTTGATCCAACCATCTTTACCAAATCGGGCATTATGGTTGGCCTTGGTGAAGCCGATGGCGAGGTTGGGCAATTGATGGATGACCTGCGAAGCGCCGATGTTGATTTCATGACGATTGGTCAATATCTGCAACCAACGCCAAAACATGCGGTTGTCGACCGGTTTGTCGAGCCTGCTATTTTCGCACAATTTGCGAACATAGGCGCTGGCAAAGGGTTTTTGCTGATGTCGTCAACGCCTTTGACCCGATCCAGCTATCATGCCGATGCCGATTTTGCCGCATTGCAAGCGGCCCGAAACGCTGTGTATCTTGGCGCATAGGTATCGGAGCGCGCAAGAATGACAATCCATAAGGAAAAACGGGTGATCCATCACCGGCCACAAGACCTTTATGCGCTTGTTGCCGATGTGCGGTCATATCCTGAATTTCTGCCATGGTGTCTGGCGTCACGCATCCGGCAGGAATCAACCGATGCTTTGACCGCTGATTTGATCATCGGCTTTAATATGTTTCGCGAAAAATTCACATCCTATGTCGAGCTTGATCCTGCAACGCTGGAAATCACTGTGAAATATGCCGAAGGGCCGTTCAAACATTTGACCAATCACTGGCGGTTTCTTGATCACCCTGATGGCTGTGAAATTGATTTCTATGTCGATTTTGAATTTAATTCGCGGCTGTTGCAATCGGTCATTGAGACGCTATTTACCGAGGCGGTTAAGCGCATGGTGCGGGCATTTGAGACCCGCGCCGATTCACTGTACGGCAAAAGATTGATCAATAAATAATAAATTATTTCAATTCATTATAAATCATTGCTAATGAATTAAGTAATGACTTATTGCGAACTGTATCGCGGTCGCCAGTAAAGATGTGATGATCATGAACCGCCGGTTTGCCGCGCCATTGACAGCTAAAATGCACCAGCCCAACAGGTTTATCTTGGCTGC
>Ga0255754_10003307_pt1 | contig 11646 bp, 10 predicted proteins | sample 101ome_22_FD_179954 | JGI IMG/M metagenome (GOLD analysis project Ga0255754, IMG submission 179954) | Coastal salt marsh microbial communities from the Groves Creek Marsh, Skidaway Island, Georgia - 101412BT metaG (version 2) | ecosystem: Environmental > Aquatic > Marine > Intertidal zone >... | reverse complement strand
TACATAAACGGATAGTACACCAGAGGGAGAGGTGAACGAATCGGCTGCTCAGGCTATCATATCATACAATAGGCCAAGGCCCATCATTTCACAAGCTTAGAGCGATAGCCAAATATATGCTAAATGTAATGTTGGAGGGGTTGGGGTTGCTGGCACAGATTGAACTCCTACATATGAAGGTGCTTTCGAAACCTCGAAAAGGGGTTTTTTCGGAATAGGTAATTGATTCTCAATGGTTTTAAGGCTGGAAGCACCTGACGCATTTGAATGAAAAACTTTTTTTGCTGCTGTTTTCATCCAATACAACGGAGAGAGTTTGGGACGGTTTAGTTGATGACTTGCAATCTCGAGCGTGGTGAGAGTCACAGGCAAGATTACTTTCATTGACTTCAAAGTCTTCAAAGTTACGTAAGAATTTTGAACTTTTGTTAAATTTACATTTTTATTCTGTTCTGAAATCAAGCGTTGTTTAAGTTGACTAATTTCATTCTGATACGCAGTCTCTTTTGCTTTGATTTCCTCGAGTTCATTTTTGGCACTATAGCGCTCGCGTTCCGCAATAGACCATGACAGTAATATCTGCTGGACATTAAACTCAATGTTGGGGTTTTGCGTGTTTAACGTGTCACGGTCGATAATAATACCAGACTGAGAAAGCTGACTGAGAGAGAAGGCCCATTCATGCCCTTTAATAAAATCGCGACCGTTGAAACGAAATGTATCAAAAAGGCTGGCATTTCTAAATTGCTCTGTCTGCATCGCGTGCACAGTCGGCAGATCGAATCGCGATGCAGACAATAAGTGAAGTGGAGCGTATGGTAATTGGATTGGTAGTTGAATAGTCGGCATTGTATTGTAATCGTAATAATCGTAGGTTTAATCAAATTAACATTTCACGTGATGGCTTTTCATTTTCCAGTTTGCTCTATAATATAAACTGAACGACTGTTTCCACACCAGCCAGGCTCTTCTCGGATTAAAAGATTCCGAAGGGTTTCCACACCCCCTATCTATAAGATTAAAAATTGGATCACTTTTAATAAGTGATCCAAAATACGTTAATAGTAATAAATTTAAAGAAATAATAAATCTAAATTAGGGAAGTTTTAAAAACATCCCACTTTAAAAACGAATTCATTTAGCGTTTATGCACTGTCGAAACATTGATTAACGCGATATGTGAGAACCGACCAAGTAGATCAAATTACTTTGCGATACGTGGGGGTTCACGGAAAAAGATTGCGAAAAAGAGAATTCCAAGGCACCCAACAAGTAAGAAAGTATAAACAATAGCTTCCATAATATTTTTTCCTCGTAATTATACAGTTTGACGGCGAGTTGTTACATCACCAAGTTTAGCGAATGCACCAAACTCTACTTGCTCATCTAAATCTGGATCAATACCAGCAAATACATCTCGGAAGATTGTACGAGCTCCGTGCCAAATGTGACCGAAGAAGAAAAGAAGGGCAAAACTTACGTGCGCAAATGTAAACCATGCACGTGGACTACTACGGAAAACTCCATCAGATTGAAGTGTTGCACGGTCAAACTCGAATACTTCTCCAAGTTGAGCACGACGTGCATACTTCTTCACTGTTGCTGGATCAGTAAAACTTAATCCATCAAGCTCTCCACCGTAGAATGTTACACTTACACCTACTTGCTCAATACTGTACTTAGATTCAGCACGACGGAATGGTACGTCAGCACGCACAATACCATCACTGTCAATAAGAATTACAGGGAATGTTTCAAAGAATGTTGGCATACGACGTACAAAAAGCTCGCGCCCTTGCTTATCTGTAAACACTGCGTGTCCTAACCAACCTGCTGCAATTCCATCTCCATTATCCATAGGTCCTGAACGGAAAAGTCCACCTTTCGCTGGGTTATTTCCGATGTAATCATAGAATGCAAGTTTTTCTGGAATTGCTGACCATGCATCTGAAAGTGATGCACCACCGGCAACACTCTTCTGTACACGCTTTTCAATTTCTTGTTGGAAGAATCCTTGATCCCACTGGTAACGTGTTGGCCCAAAGAGTTCAATTGGTGTTGCAGCACATCCGTACCACATTGTTCCACCAACAACAAATGCTGCCCAGAATACCGCTGCAATACTACTTGAGAGTACTGTTTCTACGTTACCCATACGTAACGCCTTATAAAGACGTTGTGGTGGACGTACACTAAGGTGGAAAAGACCAGCACAAATTCCAACGATTCCCGCTGCAATGTGGTGTGATGCAATTCCACCTGGGTTGTAAGGATCAAATCCTTCAGCTCCCCAAGATGGTGCTACTGGTTCAACACCTCCAGTAAGACCGTACGGATCAGAAACCCAAATTCCAGGACCATAAAGACCTGTTACGTGGAATGCTCCAAATCCGAAGCAAAGAACACCTGAAAGGAAAAGGTGAATTCCAAAAATTTTTGGAAGGTCTAATGCTGGCTGTTGTGTACGTGGATCACGGAAAAGTTCAAGATCCCAGAATACCCAGTGCCAAATAGCTGCAAGGAAACAAAGTCCTGAAAGGATAATGTGTGAAGCTGCTACTCCTTCGTAACTCCAAATACCTGGGTTACTTACACTTTCTCCACTAATACTCCAACCACCCCATGAGTTTGTTACTCCAAGGCGAGTCATAAATGGAAGAACGAACATTCCTTGACGCCACATTGGGTTAAGAACTGGATCAGATGGATCAAAAATAGCTAATTCATATAATGCCATTGAACCAGCCCAACCAGCTACAAGTGCAGTGTGCATAAGGTGCACTGCAATTAAACGTCCCGGGTCATTTAACACAACCGTGTGTACACGGTACCATGGTAATCCCATACGCTACCTCTTTTTAATATTATAAAACGTATTAACTTTCTGACCGAAGTATACCATACATTTTGATGAATGCCAAAATCAATGCAATATTTTTTTAATAAAAATAATGGGGCTAAACGGACTCGAACCGCTGACATCATCGGTGTAAACGACGCGCTCTACCAACTGAGCTATAGCCCCTTCTAAACAAAGTATAGACGACAAGTCATAGTTTATGCAACCATTATACTTATGCGCAGAGCATATCTACGCATAAAGGTGTTGTTACTCTTATCCTTGGCGCTGTTTATGCTTTGGATTTACACAAATTACCATTACACGCCCATGACGACGAATTACGCGACATTTGGGACACATTTTCTTTACTGATGAACGAACTTTCATAACAGGCCTCATTAGAATTTAATTATTGAGTCTGAAACGTCATACACGTGAGTTTCACGTGAAAGATCGCATCATTCTCCGGGCGAACGACGGGGATCGAACCCGCGAGTGATGGAGTCACAGTCCATTGCCTTACCACTTGGCTACGCCCGCCAGACACTTATACATGAGGATATCAAATCTGAGTGCCTCTGTCTAGCCACTTTTTCATATCTCTATTTTTTAAGCGGGTAACGTGATTCGAACACGCAACGTCCAACTTGGAAGGATGGCACTCTACCATTGAGTTATACCCGCATACTTATATCATAACAAAAGATATCAATTTGTCTAGAGACTTTCATAAAAATTTTATGAAAAGAATACATTTATTTTCAATGTAAACCAGGCATAAATAAATAAGCCGAATTCTGTGTATGTGGTTATTTATCTGGAAATATCATTTTTGATATTTTCTAGCAAGTCATTATATCAAGATACTCAAATCAAAATAATTACTCTTTTGCTCTCCATAAGGGTCTACCAAAATGTATTTTTGCAAATACACACGTATTGCACCTCCACTGACTTATACATGTTTTCCCATGAATACAATCAGCAAGTTTGATTTCTGTGGCACTTTCCTCCCAGTACTTACGTACGATGTACACGACCTTATCGCGTTATGTGAGTTGGGTTTCGTGAGAGTTCGGACTTTCCTCAAGATTCTACATCTTGCAACCACCTTATTTATACCCTATTGGTCTCTTTCTTTGAAGATAAACGGGGTTTACATCCTGGTACGATTCCACGTAACAGAGTGAATGACTCAGAGATATCTACGCTTGGTACATACGAATAAGTGTACCAAACGATACTATTGTAACAATAAAGCATTGGCGGGAACAGGATTTGAACCTGTGACCTTAAGATTATGAGCCTTACAAGCTACCAGACTGCTCTATCCCGCTATATATTCAGTATAGCGGAATGAGACTAAAATGACAGCTAAAGACAGGTGAAAAGTCATTATGAACGTTTGTTTCCCCCTGGAAAAACTTTTGACATAATTGTTTCACGCGCTGTTTGTTTTGGCATTTCCATATCGGCTTCAGTTACGAAATCGCTTCCAAGCCAAAAACGACGTGCTGCATTTGGCACACGTAATTCAGCAATATCGGCTGGCAGATCGGTCCAACGCTCATCCGTTTCTGGAAGTGGGTCATTGGCTAAAAAGCGGGTATTTAATGCAATTGGATCAAGGAACCAAACATTTTTATTTTGCACTTCATTACGTTGAGCAATTACCTGTTCATCCGAATCTTCTATACTCGGTTCCACTTGGGAAACATTTGGTGCGTGAACAACTGGAAAATCCCAAGGAAAATTCACTTCTTGTGGTAAATCTTGAAGTCGTACGATTGAAAAATCCATACGTTGTTGACCACCACGGTGAACCATTTCATACGTTTGATTAAAGAACCCACTGTCTGTCACTTTGGTATTGCGTTTTAATGATTCAAGAGCAATGGCATCATCTTCAAGAACTTCGCGTGATTGTGCAACATCTTTTGGATCAAGATTATAATCTGATTCATATTCTAAATTGAATGGAAGATGTGGGCGAGGTTCATTTGACGTCGGTGCGTATTGCATACGAAGAATGTCATCCATTTCAAAGCGCACACGTGTGAGTTCTTTTAACCAACGACTATTCATTTCATTATATTCACCCCAATCTGGTTTAAATGTTGAACGAAGCTTTGTCTTGTGCCACCATTTTGCAATATACGGATTTAATCCCCCTTCATCATAATTCTCAAGTTCGAGTAGTTTAAGTTCATCTTTAATTTCATCACGTTCGAGTTTCGTATTCAAGGCATTGTATTTATGAATTGTATGCCATGGTCCTTTTTCGACTAATGGTGGATTACGATCTTGTCCAAAAAACTCCGTACTAAATTTATTTGTACTTGGATGTGATTGAAGTTTCCAGACTTTCACTTCATCTTGATCTTCATCAACATCTTCAGACGATTCATCCGGTTGTTCTGTTGATTCAACCCAAACAAAATCACGCTTTGGAACAAGTTTTTTTGCTGGTGTTGCTCCAAACATTGTATCCGCATAATATGTGGTAAATGAAGTTGGAATTGAATGAAGAAATTGAACAGTTAAAGTTAAAAATGCAAGAACGGATACAATTTGCACATTTCTTGTTCGAAGACCGTACAAAGTCACACTTGGTTCCTCACGGTTCCGCATACGTGCAATTGACCAAGCTCCAAAACATTTTTGACCCAATGGTGAAAGGCAAACAATGTAAACAAGACTTGCCGCAACAATTCCATAAATAAAGATAAATCCAATTAAATAAAGAAATGTATTTTCGGGGAGTGTCGTAAGAAGTAAGTCACCAAACATAATTCCGCCTGGATTACATACGGCAAAGAACATTCCAGTTGTAAAATACATAATACCTTCTTTACGTGTTGCTAATGCAACAGGTAATTCTTGTGGAGCCCAGGTGAAGACCAATGCATTGATCATAGCAAGAGTTCCACAGATAATGAGTACCGGTTCAAGATAGTACCAAAGCCAAAGAAGTTCAGTACCACCAAAAAAAGCAATAAGAAGAAGACATACTTGGCCAAGAAAAAGACCACCAAAAGTTAATAAGCCTTTTGCCTGGCCTTCAAATACATAACGTTTTAATCCAATAAACCATGGAGTAATAGGTGTAATGCCATAAAGTGCTCCATGAAGGAGTCCTAAGCTAAAAGAATTTTGCATACTTTATTAATTATTTGCTTTCCTCATGTTTGATAAACATAAATATTTCATGTGTTCCGAAAGATATCTAACGATAGAGATTGCAAAACTTTCACTCTTTGCTTTGCATTTGTTTCTATTATACAGCTTACGTCTTTACTCGTCAAAGGACTATAAAAAGTATTATGTCTCTGTTTGGCAGTGCACTTTTGCCTTTTTAGGCACCATAGCGTGAGTCTATACCTTATCTTTCTATGGAACGTGTATTTCCAGTTTAGTTGTCTTGCTAGTTAAGAGAACTAGCAAGGATGGTTTTTACTCTTCCGCTTGCGTTGAATTTCCAAAACCTTGTACGTTTTCATTTAATACACCTGCTACAGGTGAAGGTGGATAGTAAAATCCTTTTGAATTACGTGTTGTGAGTGATTTCCCTAATGATAATGCATTACGTGCTGCATCAAGAGCTTTACGTTGCCAATGTGATTTACGCATGGCTGATTTTGCTCTCGACATTCGTCTTTTTGGAACTGCCATAAAAAGTATTTGTGTAGATAAAAAACTATATTTGTATTATACGAGCCTTTTCTGTCTTTGTCTAGATCCTTTTCTCTGATACTATAAGAAATGATCACATATTGATTGTATGTTTAATAACATATTAAATTAAAATTTAAATATTTTTTATGCCAATTGGAGTGCCTAAAGTTGCTTACCGTTTACCAGGTGAAGCAGTCCCACAATGGGTCGATTTATATAATAGATTATATCGTGAACGTGTTTTATTTCTTGGTTCAGCACTTGATGATGAACTTGCAAACCAGTTAAATGGTATTATGTTGTATTTAAGTGCCGAAGATTCGAATCGACGTTTATTTTTATATATCAATTCACCTGGAGGGTCAGTAACTGCGGGTCTTTCTGTATTTGATATTATGAATTATGTTGATGCCTCAGTTACAACAATCGGTATTGGGTTTGCTGCTTCAATGGCATCCTTTATCCTTGCTGGTGGAGAGCGTGGAAGTCGTATCGCTTTACCACACTGTCGTATTATGATTCACCAACCACAAGGTGGTATGGAAGGGCAAGCTTCTGAAATTGTTTTAGAAAAGGACGAGATTATTCGTTTACGTAAACTTATTGGACGACTTTATGTTGATTTAACAGGACAGTCGGCTTCAAATGTTGCGCGTGATCTTGACCGTGATAAGTATCTTTCTGCACGTGAAGCACGTGAATATGGATTAGTTGACCTTGTTGCTTCAAATGAGAATTACAATATCTAAGATATTGTAATATATAAGTAAGGTAATCTATGTATCTTACTTATATATTTTATACATCATAAATTATTTCACTTAATTTTTTAATTTTTTAGTAAAAGCTAATTCTATCAGACAAGGAGGGATTCGAACCCCCGACACTGTAGTTCGTAGCCACATACTCTATCCAACTGAGCTACTTGTCCTTATTTATTAGTATAGCAAAACTTTAAGCGAACTGTATACTTTTTTGTTTCCCGTCTCGAATACTGGGCCCGAAGGCCCATTAAGTTAGATACGACTATTGTTATAGTTTATCCACCAAATACTGGAGCACCACCAGCTGAGTTTTTCCACATTGTGTGTGCTTCAATACGTGCACGTTCGCGATCAAATGTAAGTTGATTTTCAATGTAGATTTTACGTGATTCTGCTTTTTCCATACCAGTGCGTGCTTCCGCTACACGGCGTTCTGCTTCATCAACGTCAATTTCAGATGCATCCTCAATATCACGGCAAAGAATGTTTACACGATTCTCTTTAATTACACCAAACCCTCCAAGGAGAGCAAGGATTTTCCATGATGTTCCTTGGCGAAGTGCAAGGACACCATTGTCTAAACCTGTTACGAGTGGTGCGTGTTCTTTGAGGATACCGATGTATCCTGTACTTGTTGGAAGAAGTAATTCTTCTGCATCTTCCTTAAAAAAAATTCGATCTGGTTTTACAATACAAACTTCCATGTTTTACCTCTGTTTTTCTTCAGATTTTTCAATCGTATGTAAAATGAGCTAAACTATATCCTTTTTCAAGGTATTTATGACTCATACTATGGATAATGTTGCATTTATGAATGCAACAGAACGCATGTTGATCTTTTTTTCTCAAATTATCAGATAATTTGTTTCGAAAAGATTATAACTTTGCTGCTTTTTCTACAACTTCATCAATGTTTCCAACAAGGTAGAATGCCTGCTCTGGAAGATCATCTAATTCACCACCAAGAATCATTTTGAATCCTTGGATTGATTCTGCAAGACTTACATACTTACCAGGTGATCCTGTAAATACTTCAGCTACAAAGAATGGTTGTGAAAGGAAACGCTCTACTTTACGTGCACGTGCTACTACTAAACGGTCCTCTTCTGAAAGCTCATCGAGTCCTAAAATAGCAATAATATCTTGGAGTTCCTTATAACGCTGTAATGTGTTCTTTACACCTTGTGCAGTGTCATAGTGCTCGTTTCCAAGAATCCATGGCTGGAGCATTGTTGATGTTGAGTCAAGAGGATCTACAGCTGGGTAGATTCCTTTTGCTGCTAAGTTACGTGAAAGCACTGTTGTTGCATCAAGGTGAGCAAATGTTGTTGCTGGAGCTGGGTCAGTAAGGTCATCAGCTGGTACGTATACCGCTTGAATTGATGTAATTGATCCAGTTTTTGTTGATGTAATACGCTCTTGGAGTCCACCCATCTCTGTACTAAGAGTTGGTTGGTATCCTACTGCTGATGGCATACGTCCTAAAAGTGCAGATACTTCTGCACCCGCTTGTACAAAACGGAAAATGTTATCTACGAAAAGAAGTACATCTTGGTTGTTTACATCACGGAAGTACTCTGCCATTGTAAGAGCTGTTAAACCAACACGCATACGTGCTCCTGGTGGCTCGTTCATTTGTCCGTACACAAGTGCTACTTTTGATTCACCAAGGTTACTTTTGTTAATAACCTTTGATTCACACATCTCTTCGTAAAGGTCATTTCCTTCACGTGTACGCTCACCTACACCTGCAAATACAGATACACCACCGTGTGCTTTGGCAATATTGTTGATAAGTTCCATGATGAGCACAGTCTTACCAACCCCAGCACCACCGAAGAGACCAATTTTTCCACCACGACGGTATGGCGCAAGAAGGTCTACTACTTTAATACCACTTTCAAAAATTGAAAGCTCAGTATCAAGGTCTACGAATGCAGGTGCATTACGGTGAATTGGAAGTGTTCCTTCTGCTTCACATGGTCCAAGTTCATCTACAGGGTCTCCAAGAACGTTAAAGATACGCCCAAGTGTTGTTTTTCCTACAGGTACAGAAAGAGCTGCACCAGTATCAACTACAGTCATTCCACGCATTAATCCATCAGTAGCGCTCATTGATACTGCACGTACAAGATTATCACCAAGGAGTTGCTGTACTTCAGCTACGATACGTAAGTCTTCACCGGCATCGTTTTTCCCTTCTACAACAAGTGAGTTGTAGATGTTTGGCATTTTGTTTGGTGCAAATGCAACGTCAATTACTGGTCCAATAATTTGTGTAATGCGACCGAGGTTTGTATCCGTTTTTGTTGAAGGAGTCATAATGAAGAATAAATTCAATAAGAATAATATCAACTCAATAGTTAACGTCAGACACAGTGTGCTGCGTATAAAAGCTATAGAGTGTAATTTGAAAATACATCGGGCACAATAATGTGCTGATCTATTAAAAGAGCTCACTAGCTAGTGTATTTCTATGCCAGAGTTGGCATAGAAATATAATGATCATCGCATGATCGTAAATGTTTTTATGCTATACGCATAAAGAAAATATTAGTATGCGAGTCCCATACTACGTGTTGTTTCTGATCCAAGGTACACACGTACACTTAAAAAGTCTGTTGGACACGCTGCTTCGCAACGCTTACATCCAACACAGTCTTCTGTACGTGGTGCTGATGCAATTTGCCCAGCTTTACATCCATCCCAAGGTACCATTTCAAGTACATCAGTTGGACAAGCACGTACACATTGTGTACATCCGATACATGTATCGTAAATTTTTACTGCGTGAGACATAGTAAAAGAGTAATAATAGGAACAAATTTATCGATTAAACGACGTAATCAAAAAGTGTTTACGTTGTACCAAGAAGTATAGCATATTTCAGTTTATTCCGTATATGGCTATTTCTGGTTAGAAATGGGTCAGGTGGGATTCGAACCCACGGCTAATCGGTTAAAAGCCGAATACTCTACCACTGAGTTACTGACCCTTTGAAAATATGTTTTCATCGTACCGGGTTTATGCGAAGAATACAAGTTTATTTCGTGTTGTCTTTTTCTTATCGTTATGCGCAGAGCCACTCTGCGCATAAAGAGAGGACGTTATTTATTGTCCGATTTGGTCTCTTTAGAGTGGTCCTGAGATTCCTTGCTTACGAATCATAAGGAAGTGCATAAGCATAAATACTGCTGCAAGAAGTGGGAGTACAAATGTGTGTAAACTGTAGAAACGCGTAAGTGTTGGTTGTCCAACTCCTACACTTCCACGAAGAAGTTCTACAACAAATGATCCAATTACTGGAATTGCATCAGGTACACCTGTTACAATTTTTACTGCCCAGTACCCTACTTGGTCCCAAGGAAGCGAGTACCCTGTTACTCCGAATGATACAGTAATTACTGAAAGAATTACTCCAGTTACCCATGTAAGCTCACGTGGCTTTTTAAACCCACCTGTAAGGTACACACGGAATACGTGAAGAACCATCATTAATACCATCATACTTGCTGACCAACGGTGTGTTGAACGGATAAGCCATCCAAAGTTTACTTCAGTCATAATGTATTGTACTGATGCAAACGCTTCTGTTACTGTTGGACGGTAGTAGAATGTCATTGCAAAACCAGTTGCAACTTGTACAAGGAAACATGTAAGTGTAATTCCACCTAAACAGTAGAAAATGTTTACGTGTGGCGGCACGTACTTACTTGTTACATCGTCTGCGATTGCTTGAATCTCAAGACGCTCGTTAAACCAATTATATACTTTACTCATAAAATTTTCCTAAAAAATAAATGCCGTAATGGCAATGTGATTCTATCTGTGCATTGTTTGGTAGATAGGATCGAATTGTCTTTGATTTTTTCAAACTTGACAATTGACACAGTTGGCCAGTTTTTTCGTAACAAAATTTCGTATTCATGCGATGGAAATGGTGACATTCATGCACATAATATACCTTTTTCCAGCAGGATGCTGGTCAAAGGTTTTGACGGTTGTTTTACCGTCATTGATATGTTGCATTCAGGAATGCAACATCAATGTTCAGGCTGGTGTCTTAAAGTGAAGACCCGAGACCTGTATATGAACCATAAAATAAAATGGCTAAAAGACCAAGTGCTGCGAGTCCAGCTACTGTTCCTACGAACCATAATGGAATTCGTCCTGTTGTCGTGTTTGACATAGATCTTTCCCCTACAAATGTGTTTAGTTAAAAATATAGCTTGAAAAAAGAACCGCAAGCACAAAAATGAGAAGTAAACCCCAGTAAAGACTTGTACGGTTTAACTCAACAGTTTGCTTGTTTGGATTTGGATTTGTCATACAACTCTCCTCTTAACGTTGAATAAACTGCATTGC
>Ga0255754_10003306_pt1 | contig 11646 bp, 20 predicted proteins | sample 101ome_22_FD_179954 | JGI IMG/M metagenome (GOLD analysis project Ga0255754, IMG submission 179954) | Coastal salt marsh microbial communities from the Groves Creek Marsh, Skidaway Island, Georgia - 101412BT metaG (version 2) | ecosystem: Environmental > Aquatic > Marine > Intertidal zone >... | reverse complement strand
ATAACCGTCTGTTTCCAATTGAATGGATTGTTTACACAGAACGCTCTTACTGGCTCAGAAACAAAGATAGGTGATGAGTTCTGACCCATCGTATTGTTTAACTTCGCATCAAAGTAAAACCCATCAGAACCAAGACCATTGGAACCATTAATGTTATCAATACCACCAGGTCTACAACATTGTTGCCACCAAAACGTAAAATCATTACAGTTACCTGGCAAAGTGACAATACCTTTGTAAGCATAAATCTCCAAAGTCTTTGTGGTTGAAGATGGGACCACACAATCAAACAATGTCGGAGCAATACCACCTGAACCAGCCATCAATGTTACCGTTAAACTCTGTTGACTATAACAAGACGAGTTAATATATACCGTCTGAGTGTTTCCCATGGGAATTCCTGAGTTATCTCTATATATGCGGAGTAAGACCTCATATTGACGAGCAACGTTCGTAGAATCACCGATATAACGGTATTGAATATCTCCACCCGAAAGGTGAGAACCCATCATTCCAAATGAAATGAGGAATAAGAATAAAGTTAGAAACTGTTTCATGTTGTTATTAATTAAAAATAATAATTAAAAATTTTACAATCAGGGTTAAGTCTTTTTAAGTTTGGAAACGTAACATCTCCAATCTGATTGTCTATTATGTGTGATATATGTAGTTCAGTAAATAAATGGCAATAATCCTCATAAGTTTTCTTACCACCAATACACCATTCTGCATCTTCGTAATGATAAGTATTAGAATCCCTTCTGTCAACTACAATCAATTCTCTATTTGTCAACTTTGGTAAACCCTGTGCGGTACGATAACCCACAAGTAGTGTAGAGTGTTGAGTCATCTTTTTAAAGTGTCTTAAATCCTCTTTATTGTGCCAAAGTAATTTGTCTCCTTTACCTATAAACCCTAAATTGTTGACTGCAACAATTGCTTTCATTTACCTTTTTCGTCTTTTTCTGATATGATAACCTTATCAGTATATTGATTAATTATTTCCTTAACTTCGGGTACAGTTTCCCACACTATTGAATGTTCTGATTCTGGTGAGTAGTCCCCTTTTACTAAATATACAACAATAGTGTTAGGTTCTAATGTTAAAAATCCGTGAGCATACCCATCATGTAAATAAACCGCATTACCCTCATCAACTCTTTCGCTATAAGTTTGTTTGGTGTTTAAATCGTAACCTATATCAATAATGGAACCTTTTACCACCTTGACATATTTGTGTTGTGGTGGGTCCGTTTGGTAGTGCAAGCCTCTGAAAGTAAATCTACCATCATTAATTGATATAGAACACTGAGTCCACTCTTGGTCCATAATATCTAAAGGAAATGGTGTATAACTTCCTCTACTGTCTTTGTATGTATTGTGTTGTATTAATTCCATAATTATTCAGGACTAAAACATCCTCCCTCTGTCATCTTACCTTCCTTAACCAACTTAACTTTTAAGTTACTCAAGTATAAATTAATTTTATCTTTATCCTTATCTAAGTAATAAACGTATAGGCTTAACATGTCCAAATATTCCACAATGTCATCGTTGGATAAAGTATTTTTTACAATATCTGTCGCCTCTTTGAGGCAATCCTTATCAACCATCTCATCCAAAATGGGTTTTATGTCAATCTCAACATCGCTCGATAAAATTATTTTCATGTCACTCACACATTAATAATAATAAAAAACATTTCATAAAACAACTCTATTTATAGTATATTATTCTAAGAATGGAGACAATTAAAAAATTACTTGACCAATTAGTATTTTACCCAAAAGGTATCACTTATAATATAGAAAAGTATAATCACCCTTATGGTATTCCAGATGAAGAAACTAAGGATTGGTTTAACGTAGTTGTTGATGTTGATGCTGAAAAATACCACGCATACAGTGACAAATATGATGAACAGTATTATAATTCATTCGAATACCTTGAAGATTCTCTATACTCGGCACTAAATTACATACAAAAAACAAATAACTTAAGAGGTATTCACTACAACCATCGCAATACAGGAATTATTTTTAATGACCTTAAAAGTAAGTTAGATAAAAAAATGGATGAACATCTATTAAAAGCCTCAAGAGAAAATAAAGAAGTCTACATGGGTGAAGTTGAAATCTTTTATGATAAGAGTCAACCATATCCTTCTATCCTATTAACCACTAACATGCCAGAAGAGTATAGTAACGCCCTGTTTATCGATATCACCGATACTTACGATTTAGATGATACATATATCAACACTAATGACTATGACGAAGAATAAAAAACCCCCACATTTCTGTGAGGGTTCATAACAATTAAGTTTTTATATTAGTCTACGATTGATTCTTCTTCTTCAATACTGTAAACTGTTGGTTGGTTTCTTCTACCCAAATCTTCAGGTTCCGCATCAAATCCTTTAATGGTGTAATCTTTCCAGAAGAACCCATCTTTGGTTGTCTTCCAATCGTTGAAGTTCTGCAACGCTTCAGCCATCTGTAAACTGAAGTCTGTCGCTACCGCCTCTTTATCAAATCTACTGTTACATTCGTAGTTTGAGAACCATCTCATCCACTCAGGACTACCAGGTTCATATGATGATGTAGAAGCATCAAACAATGGACTGATAGGTGAAATCTGTGGGTATTCCGCAGTTGAGTGACAGCTATAACATGAACTCATCGGGTTATCCATAGGTCCATTCAATCTACCGTTCCACCCCAAGTGTGAAGGAGGTAACTCATTTCTGTCAGGGTTGATGATAGTTTGTTTCAAATCTAAGTTGATGTATGTGCTATCAGGAACAGGGTTAGATGTGTTCGTAGTATTCTCAGGGTCGTCTCCCCACATGATACCAACAGGAACTAAGTTGTAGAACTTATCGCTCTTGTTCATCGCACCATTGTATTTGTAGTTACCCAAAACCCATCCACTCGGAGCACGGAAATCTTTAACCATCACATCCATTTGGATTAATACCACTTCAATCTCTTCTCTGTCCAATGTGTTGAAGTCATACGTTGCATATGCTTTCCACCACAATCCATTCTGTAAGTAAGGAACCTGCTCTTCAACAATATCCTTTGGGACAGATAAGAACAATAACTTAAACATTACCGTTCCTTCAGGGAAACCTCCCATATCTTCCATCTTCTCAGCACTTGGATGTAAGTGGTCTTCCCATACTTTACCGATGGTGTAACCACCTTTGTCGTTGTATAGACCAACTGCCCATGCACCACCTGTAGAATAAGTGTAGTCAGGACCCAACTGACCAACAGCCACAGGTGCTTCTTTCGTCAATCCGTGGAAACCTTCTCTACCGTTAGCAGAATAGTGTTGCCATGGCATGTGATACCAGTCTCTAACTTTATTTAACTCAGGTCTGAAAGCAACATCAGTGTTACCTTCAAAACAATACCTTTGTACCGCCAATAGATATTCCTTCCAATTCTCTTGGTAGTCAATCTCAAAGAACTTAGGTAATTCCGTCTCAGGCATCGTAGTAGGATAGTCCTGACTTAATCTGAATACAGGAATATTATCTTTCTCCACTGTACCAGGGTCAACCATAAACCCGAAATCAGGAAACGGTTGTTGTTCTTTTTCATTTTGTCCAGATATGAAAATCATAGCTACAATAGCAATTACTATAACTGCTAATACGGACCATTTTTGTTTACTCATAATTTATTTTTTATTGTGTTTATTTATTATAAGTATACATTACTTAATATTAAAGAAAAGTATTATGGCACATCCTGTAGACCACGCAAAGTCTTCCGTTAGAAAATGGGGAGGACAATTAGAAGATTATCTTGAAATACATAAATGGTTCGATGAATCCAAAGGATGGTTGGGCACATCATTACATAGAGTTTTCCGTCACCATTCTGAAGGTATTTTTGAATGTGAAAGAGTCTTTGGTGAATCTTTTATTAACTCTGATGGTAAACAAATATTCGTTAGATATGTCGGCGAACAACACGTTCGTGAAGATTGTAATAACTATATTCCATCAGCAAAAGAATGGGTTGATGCATTACAAGCTGAGAAAAAACCTATATGGATGATGAAAACAATGAAATTAAACTTCACCGACTAATATTTATAAAATAAAAAAACATGGACAAAAAGTATAAAGTATTATTTAACATCCTTAATCAATATCTTTTAAAAAGTAAATGTGAATCTTTCGGTATCGATACAGACCAAGAATTTGATATTTGGCAAGATGACAGATTTTATTGTCATAAACAAGGTGCTGGAAGCTCCATAATTAACCCACCTATTCCTATAAAAAGAGAAATTAGTGAATACGTAGAGGAAATGGTTAAAGATGGTGATTTTTATTATTCCGATACAGGTGAAGAATTTTATTCTTTTGAATTTGAAATCAAACCACAAGAAAAAGTTGTAAATGTATACGGTATATATACAATTTACGAAACTGAAGATGGTGAGGAAAAAGTATTTGAGAATACCGATGAGCCAGACGTATTTGACCCTATATTTGATTACCTAAGAGACCAAGGTTCTGATATTATTGAAGTAGGTGTAGACGCTGGAGGTGACAGTGGTTGGGTCCATGACGAAGCTAGAGACGTGAATGGTAAAACTATTAAAGTAAGTGAGGAAATGCAAGACCTTTGTTATAGATTATTATCTGACAAACCAGGTTGGGAAATCAATGAAGGTTCACTAACACACTTTACATTTGACCCTCATAGAAATATTTTAGTTTGGTATTTCGCATACCACACTGAAGAACAAGGCCGTGAACACATAAGTAAAGAAACATTCTAATCGTATAGACCTAACTCTTGGTCTTGTTTTACCATATCACTTAGGGCAATTTCTCTATTTTTACGAATGTCTTTTGATTTAAACTTCAAATAACTTTCTACTCCTTGTATTATGGCTTGTTCATAACTTTGATAGTCCACGTCTGAGACACCTAAATGATGTTCGTTACATAAGATGTCATCTTTTTCATCAAAGTCGTTTAAATCAATCACAGAGTAGTAATAAAACAATTCAGGACCTTCATCGGCATCTCTAAACGGAAGTGCAGTAATAAAAACATTTTGTTCTCTTAACCAAGATAACACATCCTCCATAGTAGGATAATGTTTAAGAACTTTTTCACCTTGAACCTTTACCGTCTCAAAAGGATAGTGACACATCTGAAGAAGTGTGAAGATTGTCTCTGAAATTTGCATTGATTATTTATTTTTAGACAAACGTAAAAATAATAAATTATATTGTCAACTACTTGATGATACTATCGTTGAATTTTTGTGAACTGACAACTTGATAGTCGACCATGTCACCCATCACATTATATTTTTCACCTATCTTATCAAAATAATCTCTAATTACATCAGATATCTCATACGATATTTCATCTACCGTACTAGAATCTAAGTCAATTTCATCATTATTAAATTTATAAGATAAATCACTAAGGTTATAAGATTCACCGTTGGTTAATAAAGTAACCTCAGAGGTATCACCATTTATTAAACCTGTCATCTCATAAAATATTTCACCATCATTAGTGTTATTACCCCAACTACCAGGTTTAATAATATCCACATCTACACCTGTAACAATATAATCTATAGAATACCCACCTGCCTCAATATGTACAGGTACTCCCATTGGTATTTCAGACAAGAATCTTTCTCTTAATTTTTCATATCCACCGTAGTAGTCTAAGATGTATTTGAATATTTTGGCTCTGTCTTCTTTGTTTTTAGGATTGAGACCTAAGTAGTGATATATTGGTTTAGAATCAAACCCTTTTTTATCCCAATAGTTAAACAATAATGATTTTTTGTAGTCTTCTTTAAGGTTTGATTCTTTCTCCTTAATAAAATGGTCTTTATTCTTATTTAAAAAGTTATAGAAATAATCTAACGAAACTCTTTTACTACCTGTATACACATCTGCCAACTCATCATATACCTCATCCATATTACCTGATTTTAATCCGTAATATAGTTTGTCAAAGACCTCAGCAAAAAGTGCAAACATCCTAACATCTACACCTTTTACATCTTCATTAATCATATTCTCAAGTAGTTGTAATAGTTTCATTACATATAAATATAATTAAAAACTAGTTTGCCACTCTTTAAAATCTTTTCGGTCTTCCTTACTAATCCACAACGGATGACCCTCTAAACTCTGATGTCTAACTTCTATCCAATTAGGTATTAATTCTCTTTGGTGATTTTCCCATATGTGGTAAGTTAACTGCTCCATAGATTTACGTAGATAAGTTGCACTTTCAGGGAAATCCTCCATCACCATTTGACGATACAGACCCCATTCATACTTGTGACTTTGTTCCCTTACAAATGGATTTCTTTCTGTGTATCTTTCAATAGTGTTTAAATCTTTATACATAAAAATCACTAACACATCTTCCAATTGAGGTATGATTCTATGTAAGTGTCCTGATTGTGAAGGTCCAAAAGCAACATATTCTTCATCTTTATTATTCTCATGAAAGGTAACCAAACCATCTTCATCATAGTAGTCATCTAATCCCCACGCATATTCACCTCTAATTTCTTTTAAATCAAAATCATGAGCAATTACTTTGGTAGTTATCTTATTACCAGCACCGTGAGGTCCTGTGACTACCACCTTTTTAAAATTAGATATGATAGATTTTAACTCACCATATTCTCGCGTACCGTTTGAACTTTTCATTTTAACTATGTGACTTAACTATAATATGTTTACCATTTAAATTGATAAGTTTTTTTATACTCTCAATTTCATATTCTAATGCCTTTTCGATTAAAACATTAGTGATTTTAAACTTTTTACTTTCGACAACAGATTCATATCTTACATCAATATTAATGTACGTTGAATATTCTTCGACATCCTCGTAAATTAAATTATATTCCAAACCATTAGGTTGTGGGTATTTAAACCTCAGGTTCGGTAGTATTTTCTGAAATAATTCTCTGTAAGTGTTCTCCATATAAATTAGGAAATTCTTCTTTAATTTCTTTTATTGTTATTATAATATCTTTTGACTCGTCCTTTAAGAACTTATAAAAGTCTATAGTTTGTTTTCCTCTGAATACTTCTCTTATTATTTTTGGTAAGTGATTATATTCTTTAGAATATAGATTTATTCCTGTTACTTTGCTAGCCCTTCCCCAAAAGAATTTAACATTTGGTGTGATATCCACGACATACGTTTCTTTATCACCAGTGTCAAAAATATCTCTTAAGTATATATCATTAGCTCGTTTTTCAATAATGTAATAACGTTGTATAAATTCTATAATCTTTTCCTCCATCCATCTTAATTACTTAACGGTGCTTTGATTGATGGATGACTTTCGTACCCAATGATTTCATAATCGAACTCACCATTTAAAATATCCACGTTACTCAACTTAATCGTTGGTAAGTTATACGATTGTCTACCACATTGTGTTGTCGCTTGTTCAATATGATTACTGTATAAGTGAGTATCACCTAAGTTACCCACCAACTCACCAGGTTCGTAACCTGTTTCCTCACACAATAATAGAAGTAACGTTCCGTAAGATGCAATGTTGAAAGGTAATCCCAAGAATGTATCTACACTTCTCTGATTCCACATCAACGATAGTTTACCATCAGCAACATAACATTGGAATCCATAGTGACACGGAGGTAACACCATACCATCCATCTCCGCAACATTCCACGCAGATACCATCAACCTACGACTGTTTGGATTGCTTTTAATCTCTTCAATTAGATTTTTAATTTGGTCTATTGGTTGATGAGCACTACATATCATAGAACAACACGCATTCCAACTTCTCCATTGTTTACCATAGATAGGACCTAACTCACCCCACTTCTCTGCAAAGTGGTCTTGGGTTTTAATCTTCTGAATAAAAGATTTCGGACCCATAGCCAAGGTTCCCTTATCTTCCTTATATCTCTTATACGCATCACCATTCCAAATGTTACACCCATTCTCCACCAAATACTTGATGTTGGTATCACCTTTGAGGAACCACTTCAACTCAGTCATCATGGTCTTAATTGCCATCTTCTTCGTGGTCAACAATGGAAATCCTTTACTCATGTCGTGTCTTATCTGACGACCAAACACAGACACCGTACCAGTACCTGTTCGGTCACCCTTCTCAACACCATTCGCCATGATGTCCAATAGTAAATTCTGATAGTCTTTGTCTAAATTATTCATGAATGTATTCTATTATAGTACTTGGAATAGGTACCCTGAAAATAGGTGCATTTTTACCTGTAGACTTTTGAGATTGTCTCACCTCATAAAAACCTTGGTAAACGTTGTTATTCATTTCTTTAATTGTCGTCACGTTAGGATAATCCCTAACCACACCATTATCAAACTTAATAGTCATCGAATGTTCTTTCGTGTTAAATGTAATATGTATCATAATTTTAATTTTTTAGGCAATAAAAAACCTTTCCCCTAATAATAGAAGAAAGGTTAATTTTGTCAATTAATTTTTTAAATTACATTCCGATAACTAAATCGTCATAATTCAATTTTTCCATACCTTTTAATTCGTCCTCAACCTCATCATACATGTAAGCTTTAACAGCGGCAACTACACCCTGTTCAGCTTGGGCTATCTTACTTTCCATCCAGTCTTCAATCTGTTCACCATCTTCCATTTGTTCCCACATCTTATAAGCCAATGTGGCAATGGTAAACAACTGTTGTTTAGCCATGTACGACCCATCTTTATTTTCTTTAAGGTTATGTTTTAACCTTTTTAGTTGAGCTTCAGTAATAATAATGTTAGCCATAATATTGTTGTTTACTTATAAATATAATCGCAACCAAAAAAATCGCTAATCCTTTTTATATAATTCACCCTTGTGTCTGATATATGTTGAACCTAAATATATAGATTCATCCGTTACTCTGTACCAAGTCTCACTCTCACCATTTTCGTAAGTTAAGACAATCTTCTTATTTTCAAATCTAACTGTATTCATAATAATTTTGAATATAAATATAAAAAGGTAAGAAGAAAACACTTCTTACCTTTTTTAGGGACCGACCAGTATTTGGCTCAGTCAACTCCACCACCCTATTTTATCTAACAGGGAAATCTATTCCTCCTCATCGTCATTGAAGATAAACAACTCGATGTTATCTCGGTCATCTAAAGTTGTTTTTATATCTTCAGGGTCTCTTTCTTTATCAATCATAATAGTAAATATAAAAATAAAAAAGGGACCGTCAAGTCCCTTTTATATTAGTTTATGTTTATTTATTTAAAATGCACCGTTTGAATAAGAATAAGTCCATTCGAATAACATTTCATTAACACCTACGACTAAGTCTTCAACTGTCACGTTTGTTCCTGAATCGTGTTCAACATTGTAAATACCACTCAAGGATATATAACCTTCAGCACCATCCCTAATGTGAATTTGTGCAGTATCGGGAGAATAAACAGTACCGTACTCCATTCTAAATGGGTTGTTCATGTTACCCTCACCACCGTCAATTTCTAATGCGTGGTCAGAATCTGCAGTACAAATAGCTAAGAAGTTCGTGATTGTTCCATCGTAAGATTGGTCAATATCAAAAGCATCGTCTCCTTGACCCCATACGATTAAGTTCTGACAATCTACAGTTCCACCAAAGAATTCAATACCGTCATCCAAGTTTGCTACAACTTCAATATCTGAGATTGTTGTTCCGTCACCAACACCACCTAATGTTAAACCATTAAGTTCGTTACCGTCACCTAATAAAGTTCCAGCATGTCTGATAGAAACAAACTTAAAGATACCTGAGTTATCGTGAGGACTTTGACCTCCGTAAAGACCGTAACCTTCATTAACAGGTATACCTTCAATAGATGCTTCCGTAGCATCTGCTGAGATTGGTGCATTACCTAAGATAACAACACCACCCCATAATCCTTGGTCAGAAACATCTAAGTTACTACCATCATCATAGATGGATGTAAATACGATTGGATTATCAGCAGTTCCTTGAGCATCAATCATCCCTCCTCTTGCTACGATAAGTGCCGTTGATAAGGACCCTTGACCGTCTCTTGCCAAAATACGAGTACCTGCTTCAATAGTTAATTTAACACCATCACTAACAACAACTCTACCTACCATTTCGTAAGTAGTGTCTGCATACCAATAAGTGTCTTCTGTTAATTGACCTGAGATAACTTTTTCTTCAGGTTGTGGTTCAGGGTTCTTTCCCCAATCCTCACACGATGTTAGAAATAATAATACACCGAGTGTCAATAAAACTTTTTTCATAGTTAATATGTTTTTGAAGATAACTATATAAAAAAAATCCCTTGTATCATCACATACAAGAGATTTAAATTTAAGTTAACTTATAGGTTACATTAAACCATTTCTTCAACAATACCTATAACCTCACTTAACACTAATACAGCACAAGCGATTGTCAAATTGAAAGGAATAAATCCATATCCAATAATTCTTACACCTGATTTAATAAAACTAATAATCTTATGCCACTTTTGATTTGGCATATCTTTTAGATAGTCAGGTCTCATTGAAAACTCTTTCATCTTACTGGTATATTTCATTTGTTGGTTATATATCTGATTATACAGTTCAGGGTTATGAATACTATTGAATGGGTTGTTCTCACCCGTTAGTTCTTCATAATAAGGATTTAATTCTCCTGTCTGCGGGTCGTGGGTCGGAATTACTTTTTCTTTGTCCATAATCTATCTAATATAAAATACCATACTGCATTTATTATCGGCTCTACAATAGCATCGGTAATTGCCATAATGAAATCAGCACCAGTAAAATACATTACACATGCAGCAGCAATTAAAAAGTGACCTAATGTATATATCAAAGTACGTAACAACGTACCTTTTAACGCTCTATAACTATTTAAAAACTCATTCATCATATCTCACATCCCTCTAACTTTGCAGTCTCAATAACGGTCATCAACTGACTAATATGATAAGAAGAATCATCAGTCATGTAAACTATATATTCCCCTCCAATATTCTCAATCTCACTGATTATCTTAATAGTCTTTGTTCCCTTTGGAACTGCATATCCATCAACACTAAACATTCTTTAACTGTTTTAATTTAATACCTAAAAGGTCCAAAGTATTTTTATCTTTAACAGTCTTCTTAGCTTTTTTCTTCAACTCCTTAATCAACCCTTCAATATAAACAATCTCAGGATTAATTTTATCTTCTCCCTTAACCACTGTTTCAGTAGCTTCAACACCCTCAATCTTTCTCTTCACTAAAAGGTAAAGTAAATTAACTCCTTTGAATCCTACGTAAAAACCTAGTAACATCATTCCTGAAGTAATCAACTTATCAGTATCGACAAAAGTCATCACCATCACCAATACCAACAACATAATTGATAGCTTAATTATAGACCATATGTTATTAATAATTTTAATCATTGATTGTTTCCATTTTAGATTTCTGAATTGCGTATTCTGCCAAAGTGACTTGTTGAACATTACCCATCACCATACAGTCCTTCAATAATGCGTGTGGAATGTGTAATAGAAAGTCTTTACCGTTGAATGTAGTAAGGTCCTGCTTCAACTCCAAACAAGAGTGAACCAATTTA
>Ga0255754_10003283_pt1 | contig 11687 bp, 7 predicted proteins | sample 101ome_22_FD_179954 | JGI IMG/M metagenome (GOLD analysis project Ga0255754, IMG submission 179954) | Coastal salt marsh microbial communities from the Groves Creek Marsh, Skidaway Island, Georgia - 101412BT metaG (version 2) | ecosystem: Environmental > Aquatic > Marine > Intertidal zone > Salt... | reverse complement strand
CGAATCCTTATTGGCAATGACCATTGTAATTGGCGTGCCCAAAGTTTTGCCTTCAAATATGCCCGATAGGATTTCAAATTGATCTTGTTCCTTTCTTTCAGTGGTTAGTGCACTTTGCCCTGGACGACGTCTATTAAGTTGTAACTGTATCTTATCAAGATCAACTTCAAATCCGGAAGGAAAGCCATCCAAAACACAACCCACGGCTGGGCCATGGCTTTCTCCAAAGCTCGTAAGTACGAGGTTTTTACCGATTGAATTGGAACTCATATTTCGTCAACTAAGGTATAACCGCATTTTTGCAGTTCGCTCCAGAAGTTAGGAAAACTTTTTTCTGCACACTTCCAATCATCGATGTATACACTGGGAATTTGACAAGCCCATGGCGCGAAGGCCATGGCTATCCGATGATCTGAATACGTCTGAATATTAAAATTATTTGAAAGGGCTGTTTCGCGATCAATCCTTAGCTGAAACGAGCCGTCTTGATTGTCAATAAGCTTTGCCGACAACTGATTAATGTTAGCGTTGATGCTTTCTATTCGGTTACTTTCTTTTTTCCTGAGGTTTTCAATGCCGTAAATGGTGGCCTCTATTTTTAGATAAACCAGCGTGGATATCAAAACAGGGACTAAATCTGGAAATTCAGAAGCATCAAATTCCGCATGGTTAGATATCGTTATGCTGCTTTTGCTGATAGATGTGTGATTGTTATGGTTTAAGGTTTTTACTCCTAATCCTTCAAATAAATTCGTTATAATGGCATCTCCTTGGTCGCTTAATTCTTTAAGTCCTGAGAATTTTAAGCTTTGGCCAGAAATCAATGATACCAAATAAAAAAAAGCAGAAGAACTCCAGTCCGCCTCAATTTCGATAGTTTGTGGGGGGGGTATATTGTTATTATCTATGCGGATATGACCCTCTTGAAGGCTACAATGGATGCCCCAACGCATTAAAATTTGCTGTGTCATTTGAATATATGACCAGCTGTGATCTAATCCATTTACCTTTATTTCTTGAGGAAAGCCTTCCAAAGATGAGATCAACATGAGGGCAGATGCATACTGACTACTTTCATTGGAATCCACGGTCCACGGAGCTTCAAATAAGGGATGGTTTTTATTTACACCTCGGATGATTTTCACTGGAAAGAACCCATCTTCATTGAGGTATTCAAATTTGGCTCCTTTCATAGAGAGGGCATCTACCAGAGGTGCGATAGATCGTCGCCTTAAACTCTCATTTCCGTCAAGTGTAATGCTTCTGTTTTTCGCTGCAAAATAGGCCAAAGCGAAGCGCGCAGGCGTGCCCGCATCCAGGAAATTAAAATAATCTGTGGCGCTCTTCAAACACTGAGTGAATAATGTAGTATCTCTAGATTGAGAGAGTGCTGGGATAGCGACAGGGAAATCATGTAATGCATTCAACATGAAAAGCCGGTGCGAGAGACTTTTCGAAAGTGGGAGTTGAATACTCGTACCGTCTAATTTATTCGTTGAATGGTAGTTAATCCTCATTCACTTGATCCGCAATGGCGTGTTTCTCCAGGAATTCCAATAATCTTTCTGGAGATACTTCGTAGTCGTAGGTACAATTCCCAATTTCTTTTGTGAAGGAGAATTGGATTTTGCCTTCATGATTCTTTTTATCGTGAAGTAGCAACTGAAGCATGGGTTGTACTTCCGATTTTGACCATTGAATCTTGAAGAACAATGGATAAACCAAGGCGCTAACGTTTTGGGTTGTTTTTGAGTTGCAAACGCCTAGTTCTTCAGCTAATAATGTCTCCCAGTAAAGGCCGTTCGCTATGCATAAACCATGAGTAACATCTTCGTCTTCAAACCTCAATGCCTCAATTCCATGTCCAATAGTGTGACCTAGGTTCAGTAATTTTCTTTTATGAGCTTCCCGGAAATCTTCTTCAACGATTGAAGTTTTCAATGTAATATTCTTCCTGATAATGTCCATCCAAGTCTCCGTATCGCTAAGGTCGGGAATTCCGTTTTGTACAATATGGTATAAATCTTTGCCCTCCAAGATGGCATGTTTGATGATTTCTGCCCAACCTGAGTGGATTTGCTTAGAATCTAAGGTGGGAAGAAAATCTATATTTCGCATAACTGCCAGCGGTTCTGTGAAGGTTCCGATGATATTTTTTGTACCGTATAGATTGATGCCTGTTTTTCCGCCTTGTGAACCGTCCGCCATGGATAATAGGGTAGTAGGAACATAAATAAAGGGGATCCCTCTCATGAATGTAGAGGCACAAAATCCGGTAAAGTCCAAAACAGCTCCACCACCCACGGCCAAAACCAGAGATCTCCTTGTAACATTTTCACGTAACATGGTTTCCCAGAAATCTTCACAGTATGTTAATGACTTGGCTCTATCGCCATCAGGTACGATGTATATGATGTTGTCCAGTTTCTTATGAATCTCAAGCTTCGGTAGGCAGAGCTTTTCCGAAGTGTGTGACACAACAACTACAATCTTATCTGGCTGCATGCGGTCCATATGGGCCCTGATGCGTTCATCAATGGTTTCAGTTCTTACAATCATGACTTTATTTTTTCGTATCGCTGTGCGTTGGTTGGATCTAATTCGTTAAGAAGTCGGACAATGATCGTTTTCTCTGCCGTTGTCGCTCCTTTGTAAATTTCCACTAACTCTGGCCACTTTGTAGTAAAGAACAATTTTTGTAGTAAGCTGTTTCGATTGGATTGCGATGTTTCCGCAATAAGTTTTAAAGAGGAGGTAATTTGTTCTCTAGCCGCTAAAGGATCTTCATGAAATTGATCCATTCCTTCACGGTGATATTGGTAATTGAGTTTTCTAAAATCCTTAAACCTCGGACTATTAAAATTATCGGCAAGGTAAAATCGATTTCTAAATCCACGACCATCTCCCTGATTCCAACCGGGTTTATTGGTCATGATATTCACGATGGCTTGGGCTTTGCTGAAAAATGGGTTGCCACCTAGTTCCCCAAAGCTATCAAATTCTACCCCCATGGCAATATAAACGTAATAGGCCAAAAGGGTGGTTAAGTCATTCATGTTCATGTTCTCCTGATAGTCGAGATTTTCAAACTCACGGTAGGCAAAACTGATATCCTCGTCATTGAACTGCATGACCGTGGTTTTATAGGAAGAATTGTAAACAGGGCGTGTGACTTGAAGTTGAGCTGTACCCTCAAATTGATCGTTGTTAATGGCGTTGATGTTGATGAAGAGGCTGAAATTTACCTTTTCTTCGATCGCAATTTTCTCTTCGGTCCATTTGCGGTTATTGATGAACTGCTGAATGCTGTTCTGTAGTGTATTTAATATCTCTTTATTAGAGAGTTGTACTCTTGGCGCCACAACTTGTACAGTGGCATTTACTTCTTGTGCAAAAGCATGACCGATTGTTAGAACGAAAAGGCCGAATAGGCCAATGATTTTCTTAGTTTTATTTAGGAATTCCCCACTCATCCAAGGTTTGAATTATATCAAAAGCAATTTCGGTTTTACTTTTTAATTCTGAATCAAAACGACGGCCTTTTTTGTCAAAAATCTTTACTTTATTGGTGGCAGATTTAAAACCGGTGGTCTCGCCGACTGTATTTAGAACGATAGCATCTAAATTTTTATTGGATAATTTTTTGAGAGCATTGCCTTCGGCATCTTCGGTTTCTAGTGCAAATCCTACCGTGAATTGATTGTCGCGTTTGGATAGTGATAGTTCTCTTAAAATATCCTTGTTCGGGACCAAGTCGATGTTTAAGTCTGATTCCGTTTTCTTGATCTTCTGATTAGAAGCATTCTTTGGTTTGTAATCGGCAACGGCTGCAGAGAAAATTCCTCCGTCATAATTGGGAAAATGTCGTTTACAAACTTCAAACATTTCTTCGGCGGTGGTTACTTTACTCACTTCTATTCTCTCGTTAGGAGAAAGGTGTGTAGGACCTAGAACCAAATGAACAGACGCACCTAGTTCTTCGAGCCTTTCGGCAATTTCAATACCCATGGCTCCCGTGCTGTGATTGCCGATAAAGCGCACCGGATCAATGTGCTCGTATGTGGGCCCGGCGGTAACCAATACTTTCTTATTATTCCACTGAGAATAGGGAGGGTTGAAGAACTCAGAAAGTACGGTAACAATGTTTTCAGGTTCGGCCATTCGTCCTTTTCCCTCGAGTCCACTGGCCAATGGGCCTTCCTCCGCATCTATGACACGCACGTCTCTTGATTCTAACAGTGTTAAGTTCTCTCTAACGGCTGATTGCTTGTACATGTCTAAATCCATAGCAGGTGCTACCCATACCGGGCATCGAGCAGATAAAAACGTGGTGAGTAATAAATTATCGCATAAACCTTGCGCCATCTTCCCTAGGGTGTTTGATCCACAAGGAGCGATAACCATGGCATCGGCCCAAAGGCCCATTTCAACATGGTGATTCCAGTTGCCTGACTCTTCGTCAAAGAAGTCTACCAGTGCAGGTCTCTCTGAAACTACGGTTAAGGTGTGTAATGTGACGAATTGCAGGGCGGAAGGCGTACAAATAACCTGTACCTCAGCACCTGCTTTTCTTAAAAGCCGTACCAATTCTGGTGTCTTATATGCGGCAATACCGCCAGTGACACCCAATAATATCTTGCGCTTATTAAGCATTGTCGGAAGACTCAGGAATTCTCCAATAAGTCTTGCCTTCACTGAATTCCTCGGTTGCTTGAAGCGTAGGCTTTGGCATACGCTCGTACATCATGGAGATTTCAATTTGCTCGCGGTTTTCTTGAACTTCTTCAAGATTGTCGCTGTCCATTGCAAAAGGCTCAAGACGATTCTTGATTTCCTCTTTTTGCTTTTCCATGATTTGGTTCGCACGCTTGGCGATAATGATAGCCGACAAATAAACGTTGTTGGTTTCACCTTCTAGAGATTTCAAATCTCTAGTTTTAGCTTGAGTATGGTCTTTGGTATTCATGAAATACGTTTTATTTCTTTAATGGTTTTTGTTGCTTTATTTTTTATTTCCATCACTTGCTCAAAGTGATCGCTTTCTTTGTTATGATTATAAACGTAATCTTCGATATTTTGAAGTACTTCCTCTAATCTTTCCAATTTCTTGGATCTGATGCTATTTTTTGCAAATTGATATTGTGCGTCAACCGTAATCCAATCTAGCTCTTCACGTGCGTCAATATCTGGGTACATTTTAACGGCGTTTCTAGCACTCGTCACCGCAGCTCGGTATTCGCCCATTCGGTAGTACTGAATCACCATTGCGTACTCCTTTTCTTGGAGCTTTTCTCTCAATGCATCAATATGATTATTGCATTTATCGGTATACTCTGAATCAGGATAATAATTAGTAAAAAGCTGGAGCGCACCAATCACATCCTTCGTACGACTTTGGTCTAAGTCATTGGGCCCGATATCCAAGAAATCACAATATAACGCCATGTACGCACACTCAATGACACGATCGCTCTGGGTGAAATTTTCTGTGTAATCTTTGAAGAATAAACTCGCATAGCTGTAATCCTTGAGCTCGTAATAGCACATGGACATGTGATAATACACATTTTCGAGGCTATCTCGGTTTCGGTACATGTCGCGTAACTGTTCCAACAATTGAACGGAACGCGCATAGTCTTTCTCTTGGTACAATTGCATTGCTTTATTGTACTTCAATTCTCGACTTTTGCTCTTGTATATTTTTTGGAATTCACCACAAGAGTTCAAACCAATGAAAATCAATATAAAACCTAACAGGCGCACGCTTTTCATGGAACTCGCAAAGATAGGCAAAAGAATGCCCAATTTCCATTTTAATTCTGTAATGGTTTGCTTCTTAACGAACGATAGACGATTTCCATCAATAAACCACGGTAACCTTTCTTAGCCAATGAGTTACGACGATCGTTCGGGTAGGTGCGGTTAGAGAGGAAGATGAATACCAAGTCTTCCTTGGGGTCAGCCCATACCCATGTTCCGGTGAAACCCGAGTGGCCAAAAATGCTTAACGGGGCATAATCAAAAAGATTACTCCCTTTGTATTCCTTGTGCTTCAGTTGATTGGGAAATCCATTGGGTTTATCAAAGCCAAGCCCGCGGTGGTTTTCATCGTATGCCCATACCTGTGTAAATAAATCTACCGTGCTTTTATTGAAGTATCTCTTTCCATTGAGTTTTCCGCCGTTGCAGATCATCTGCATCAAATTGGCTAAATCATGTGCCGTAGAAAATAAACCCGCATTACCCGCAATTCCTCCCATTAATGCTGACGTGGGATCGTGCACTGTGGCTTGGATTTTCCCCCTTGGCCATAACGAATCGATTTGAGTCGGTAAGGTCCATTTCTCAAGCTGTCGCCGTTTAGGTAGAAATCCGGTTCGATGCATCCCTAGAGGACGGTAAAAGTTTTTATCACAAAAAGAGCTTAACGATTCCTTTGTTAAATGCTCGACAAAGCGCGCAAGAATTATGGCATTTAGATCAGAATACACGTATGGGTAAGGCTTACGTCGTTGAACTGATTTGGGTTCAGTATGGCAAATCCAGTACCAAACAGAATCCTTGACAGCCGAGGGCAAATCAAGCGAATCTCCCATATCTATCATACCTTTAGAGAAGTCCATTGAATCCCTATGGATACTGAATAATGGATGTTTGGAAAGGATACTTTTTAGAGGTAAATAGGGTGGTAGACCTGATCGGTGTATGAGGAATCGATAAATGGGAGTGTTTGACCATGGATACGACTCAGCTTCTTTCCAATAGGTCGATATTGGTTTGCTTAGATCCAATCTAAAATCCTCCGTGCATTTCATAAGTGCCACGGTTGTTGCAGCTAATTTTGTGATACTCGCGATATCGTAAATGCTGTGCTCGTTGATTTTATTTCCAATGGGATCCTTTCCCCTCGAAATATTATAGACTTTAGATCCGTTTTTAAGAACAAGTAATTGAGCCGTCTGTGAAGCACGATTCAAGACGATTGAGTCCATGATGCCACTCAACGACTTGTATTCATTACAGAGAAAATCATTGGGCTGAGGGTTTGATTCATTTGCTTGGTAGGCATAAGAAATTAGGTTTTTAGATTTGTCTTTCGTCCAGTATTCGTCAATATCTACCGGTAGTTTCCCGGGTATTGATCGTTGTCCAAACAGCGCGTCGATGGCTGCTTTTTGGTATTCCACCCCTGTTTCCATTCCAAGTAATACAGGGATAGCTGTTCGCAAGCCTTGAAGTGCATAAATATTACCAGTGTGTAGAAAGACCATATCTTTAGGTTCCTTCATTGATTCCAGAAAGATTTTGAGATTTTTAGGGAGTTCACGGGGATTGTTGCTCCACATTTTTTGAGCTCCATTGAACACCAATTTGGGTCCTTTTTTCTGTTTGACAAACGCGTGTAATTCATCCGTAGATTGAAATTGGTGGGCCCAAACAATCTCCGTGTGGTGGTAAAAATTGAGTTTTCCTAGGATGTCCTCCGAGGTGCGACCACCAAAGGCAATCAGCCACAATGAATCGTGGGTATGGGTAGCCCAGGGTAAGTTATGCTTACCGAGTAAGCATAAACTTTTGGAAGCAATATCAATGGCCGCGTCTTCTTTATTGGTGTTCTTATCAGATATCCCAAGGAAATCGTTGTAGTCCTTTTCTAATAGCTGCTTTAATTGAACGACATTGTGTGGAGTTCTTTTTAAACCCAAGGCGAATTTGCTTTCAAGAATGCGCTTTGCTGCTTTACGAACCGTGATGCTATCCACCCAGCCGGATTCTAACCAAGCTCTGCATGAAGACATGATACTCGGAATATCATCTACGAAACATATAATATCGTTTCCGGCATTAATGGCCATTCTGACCGCTTCATCGTTTTTATAATGGGCACTGATACCTTTCATATTCATGGCATCCGTGATAATGAGTCCGTTAAACCCTAAATCATTTCGTAACAGTTTGGAGACTATTTTGGGAGATAATGAAGAGGGCATATTTGGCCGGTTGTCTAAATACGGGATTCTTAAGTGAGCAACCATAACGCTCTTAACCCCATGTTCTATCAAAATGTCGAACGGTTTTAATTCTTTTTTAAGGGAACTTTTGTTGTGGTTCACCAAGGGTAATTCCTTGTGTGAATCCGCATTGGTATTTCCATGCCCTGGGAAGTGTTTAGCACAGCCCCAAACGCCCTCATGCTCTAATCCGCTATTGAATGCAGATGCTAATTTTCCCACTTGATCGGCTTGGTCTCCAAAACTTCTGAAACCGATGATTGGGTTATTTGGATTGATATTCAGATCAACCACGGGAGCAAAATTGATGTGTACTCCCAATCTCTTCAGTTGCTTTCCTTGCGCTCTTCCTATTTCATACGCAAGGTTGGCATCTTGAGATGCTCCGATGGTCAAGGGGTAAGGGAATTTATGCAGATGGTCGAGTCGCATGGCAGCTCCCCATTCCGCATCCATTCCAATGAGCAATGGGATTTTAGCCGTTTGCTGTAAGTATTGAATGGCTTGTGCATGTGTTTGCGCCGTGCCTTGAAAGAATATTACGCCACCCACATGGTGTTTTTCAACGGCATCAATGACCTCGTCACTTAGGGACTCATTTTTCGTCCATGCCGGTACCATTAACATTTGGGCTAACATGTCTTCGAAAGACATCGTATTTAATACTTCTTCCGCCCATTCTTCCTGTTTTTCTTTGGTGGGATATGGGTATTGTGCGAATCCCTCCAGCGATAAACTGAGGAGCACAAATAGGATAAATAGTTTTTTGATATAGGCTAAGTTTGAGTTGGGGACAATCCGCATGAACAAAACAAAAAAACGAAAAAAACGAGTGCGTTCACCTCTGATTTTCTAACTATTTCTTAACAGTTTGTTTGATTACAAGCTGCGGGGATCTGGCAATAGAGGAAGTTTTTCCATCTTAGCAACTTCTACGGCAACCACACCAAAGTCTTCCACAACTGTTCCCCAAAGACGATATATGCCTCGCCCTTTAAATGGGTAACGAGATACTACAGGAGGGAAGTGTACAGAATCAAAAAAATAGCCATCGCGATCAAGCCAAGTGCCAAAGTTCATTTCTTTACCTCCCGTTGTGCGGGTAGGTTTAACCGTAACCAATCGGCCTTCTAAGTAAACGGATTTTCCCATTAGCGATGGTAAATGTTGGCTCCGAACATTGGAAATCGGAATGTGATCGGGTTGAATCAGTTGGAAGGCATCGTACAAGGTAAAGCCAATCAGTTCCCGTTGATCGATGGCAATCTCTAGCCAGCTATCTTCTAAGCTGGGTAGTTTGACCTCACCGGGCTGTTCTTCAAAAAGCTTAGGCGTTACGATTTGTTTTTTCTTTTCTGCATACAGGGCGTGGGCTTCCCAAAATAGGGCCTTGCGCGTTTTGGGTATAAAACGAAATGCGCCTATGCTAATGAGTATTTTGATCTGCTCAATACCAGGTTCACAACGGGATTTAAAGTCGTAGAGATCTTTAAAAGGCTCCTGACTTTGTTCCTTGACAATGCTTGAAATCAGGGTGCTTTCTAAGCTTTGAACTAGTCCCAGTCCAAGCCATAAAGTAGTTCCTTCAATATGAGTTAGGTGTCGACTGTTATTAATACAGGGAGCCTGTACATCAGCCCCACACATCTTTGCGGCATGAACATAGAATTCTGTTTTGTAAAACCCACCAAAATTATTGATTACAGCCGTGTAAAACTCAAGGGGGTAATAGGCTTTTAAATGCAAGCTTTGATAACTTTCTACCGCGTAGCTGGCACTGTGTCCTTTAGCGAAGCTATAACCGGCAAAACTCTCAATTTGATGCCATACTTCCTCAATGAGTTTAACGGTATGTTTTTTTTCCTTTGCTTGCTGAAAGAATTGCTGCTTTACTTTTTCAAATTCCTTACGGCTGCGAAACTTACCGCTCATACCTCTGCGGAGGATGTCGCTCTCGGCTAAGCCAAGTCCAGCAAATTCATGCGCCACGCGAATCACGTCTTCCTGATAAACCATGATTCCGTAAGTTTCAGGCATAATTTTCTCCATCGTAGGATGTGCTTCGGTGCGTTTTTTAGGGTCTATATGTCGCTCAATAAAGGTTCGCATCATACCGCTTCTTGCTACACCAGGACGAATCACACTCGAAGCAGCAACCAGGGTGAGATAATCTTTGCACCTCAACTTTCTTAGCAATTGTCTCATAGCGGGACTTTCCACATAGAAGCAACCCATGGTATTGCCTCTTGCAATCATTTTTGCAATACGTGGATCGTTCTTAAAGGTCTGAATTTGGTGAGGGTCAACGTCTTTCTTTTGATTTTGCTTTACGTAAATAACGGCATCCTTGATATGTCCTAAGCCACGTTGGCTTAGGATGTCGAACTTTGCCAAGCCGAGATCCTCCGCTTCTAGCATACTGAATTGCACCGACGGAAATCCCTTGGGTGGTAAATCAAGCGCCGAGTAATGGTAGATACTCTGTTCAGAGATTAAAATCCCTCCGACATGTAAGCTCCTGTAGTTGGGTAAATCGTGAATTTTTTGAGCGTGTTTTAGTAGCTTAACATAAAGTAGTTCTTTGTCTTCTGCTTCGTATTCTTCTACAGCTGTATCGGATCCGAGAGTTCTATGCCGTGTGCGCTGTCCAATGCCTGGCGTGCTGTATACATCGTCTTTGGACGTACTGTACTGTTGGTAGTTTTTAGGGGAATAGTAACTAGGTCTTTCGAGCAATGCATCAATCTCTGCTTTAGGTAAGCCATATACTTTACCTAATTCTCGCACCACAGCATTGTTTTGAAAGGTATTGTAGGTTGCCAATAATGCGGCGTGATTGGGTCCGTATTTATTTAAAATATATTGGGTAACCGTATCCCTGTCTTGCCAAGAAAAATCAAGGTCAAAATCGGGAGGACTGCTGCGAAAAGGGTTAATGAAACGTTCAAAGTAAAGGTCTAAATCAATGGGGTCGACATCGGTTATTCGCAGGCAATAGGCTACAACGCTATTGGCACCGCTTCCTCTACCAACATAAAAGAAACCTTGCTCGCGAGCAAAACGACAGATATCCCAATTAATCAGAAAGTAAGCCGTAAAGCCGAGTTCATAAATCGACTTTAACTCTTTCTCTAAACGTTCGGTTTCTTTAAAGGTGTACCGTGGGTATCGGTATTTTAATCCCTCTAAGGCAAGGTCTCGCATCATGCGAAAGTCTTCGTCTTTATCTCCCGTAAAAGAGGTTTTGTTTTGGGGTGAATTAAAGTCAAAATACCAAGAAGCATGGCTAGTTGTATTTTGTGCTTGTGCGAGCATATAAGGCGCTTTTTCAAAGGATATCAGCAGTTCTTTGATATTGGTTAATACATCGTGGGAAAAGGCAGTGGCCATTGGTTTGAGCTTTGTGATGAGGCAGTTGTGTGCGATGCATCTCAGGAGTTTGTGTGTTTCAAAATCATCCATATGCCTTAAGGTAGCTCTGTGATATGCCAATAATTGTTGTGTTTGATGCTTCCAATGCGATAGTGGTAAACGTTTTAAATCTCGGTGATTGATACCCACCAAAGCTCCTCTTGATAGGTCTTTGGGTTTAAGTGCAGAAACCTTGTAAAAGGGATAGATACAAAAACTCTCCTCTAGTTTCGGTGGGTGAACTGGGTAGGGTTGGGCCGCAAG
>Ga0255754_10003254_pt1 | contig 11772 bp, 10 predicted proteins | sample 101ome_22_FD_179954 | JGI IMG/M metagenome (GOLD analysis project Ga0255754, IMG submission 179954) | Coastal salt marsh microbial communities from the Groves Creek Marsh, Skidaway Island, Georgia - 101412BT metaG (version 2) | ecosystem: Environmental > Aquatic > Marine > Intertidal zone >... | reverse complement strand
GAAGCGGCGTCGACCGATGTCGTCATGGTCTCGGTCGATCCGGCTCGAGACACCGTAGAGCAGCTGTCCACGTACGTGCCCTACTTTCACCCAGAGTTCTTGGGTGTCACGGGTGATTTCCCCGATATTCTCAGTTTTGCACGTCGGTTTAACGCGCCTTTTCGTAAGGTCACTATGGAAGATGGCAGTTATCAAATGGACCACAGCGCGAACGTTGTTTTGATCAATCCCAAGGGCGACTTTCATGGTTTCTTTCGCGCCCCGCTTGACCTGGCCAAAATGAAAGTGACGCTTCGCTCTGCCCAGTACTTCTGGAGTCAACAATATGACTGATGCCTCGCGCCTTATCTTGGTTGATGGCTCGTCTTACCTGTTTCGCGCTTTTCATGCGCTGCCACCACTGACTAATAGTAAGGGGTTGAACACGGGTGCAGCCAAGGGCGTGATTGGCATGTTGAAGCGCCTGCAGGCGGATAATCCGAATGACCAGCTGGTCGTTATTTTCGATGCTAAAGGCCCGACTTTCCGAAACGAAATCTATTCGGATTACAAAGCCAATCGGCCGCCCATGCCCGAGGAGCTTCGGGAACAGATTGAACCGATTCACAATGTCATTCGAGCGATGGGTCTGCCACTCATATCAATTTCGGGCGTTGAAGCTGACGATGTAATCGGCACTTTGTCCGAGATGGCCACGGCGGAAAAGCGTCCTGTGCTGATTTCCACGGGTGACAAGGACATGGCGCAGCTCGTGAACGACTACGTGACCTTGGTCAACACCATGACTCAGGTTGTTCTGGACCGCGATGGCGTCGTCGAGAAGTTTGGCGTGCCACCCGAGCTCATCATCGATCTGCTGGCCTTGATGGGTGACTCGGTAGATAACATTCCCGGCGTTGCTGGCGTGGGCGAAAAAACGGCCCTTGCCCTACTCCAGAACCTGGGCGGTATCTCAGACATTTATTCTCAGCTAGATCGTGTAGCAGAGCTCCCCATTCGCGGTGCTAAGTCTTTGGGTGAGAAGTTATCCGCGAGCAAGGAAATGGCCGAACTGTCCTATGTGCTTGCCACCATTAAGACAGACTGTGAGCTCGCCTTGTCAGAGACTGATCTTCGCTCAGCAGCACCCGACACCGACCGCTTGATTGAGCTCTATCGTGATCTGGAGTTTAAGTCCTGGCTGGATGAGCTACTGAGCCCGGGTCTTTTTGCGGATAGCCCCGCAGAGCCGGTACCGAGTCAGGCCACCGATCTTTCCGTCGTTACTATCACCGACCAAGCGGTGTTTGATAGCTGGTTATCTCGCCTTGAGGTGGCACCACTGTTTGCCTTTGATACAGAGACCACCAGTTTGAATTACATGCAGGCAGAGATCGTGGGCCTGTCATTTGCCATCGAACCTGGCGAGGCAGCTTATGTACCTTTGGCCCACCTAAATCCTGGCCTTGAAGGTCAGCTCGACCGCGATCGGATTCTCGAGCAGATGAAACCACTACTCGAATCTGATGCCGTTAAGAAAGTAGGTCAGCACCTCAAGTACGATGCGAACGTATTGGCGAATCACGGCATCACGCTGCGGGGAATAGCGCACGATACGATGCTCCAGTCTTACATCATTGACGCGGTGGGTAGTCGACACGACATGGGCAGCTTGGCTTTAAAGTATTTGGGTCAGCGGGTCATTTCCTTTGAAGAGGTGGCGGGTAAGGGCGCTAAGCAGGTGTCTTTTGACCATGTTGATATTGAGCAAGCGGCAGCCTACGCCGCTGAAGACGCCGATGTCACATTGCGTTTGCACGAGGCACTCATGCCCAAGCTCGAGGCTGAGGCATCGCTCAATGAGGTATATCAGCGACTGGAACTGCCGCTCGTACCCGTTCTATCAAAAATTGAGCGCAATGGCGCCTACGTCAGTATTGATAAGCTTCGGGCGCAAAGCCATGAAATTGCGATCCGCCTAGCTGAGCTTGAGTCACAAGCATGTGAGCTGGCGGGACAGCCCTTTAATTTGGCATCGCCCAAGCAGCTGGGTGAGATTTTGTTCGAGAAGCTTGAGCTTCCGGTCATCAAAAAAACGCCCAAAGGTGCGCCCTCGACGGCGGAAGAGGTCTTGGTCGAACTGGCGAATGACTACGAGTTACCGGCGGTGCTCATTGAGCATCGAGGCCTCGCTAAATTGAAGTCGACCTATACCGATAAGCTACCGGAGATGGTTGATGCGCGAACAGGGCGCGTCCACACCTCCTACCATCAGGCAGTAACGGCGACGGGTCGTTTGTCCTCAAGTGACCCCAACCTGCAGAACATCCCCATCCGGACGCAGGAAGGCCGCCGTATTCGTCAAGCCTTTATTGCACCTGAGGGGCGGAAGATCGTCGCCGCCGACTATTCGCAAATTGAGCTTCGGATTATGGCCCACCTCTCGAGTGACGCAGGTCTGCTACATGCGTTTGCGAACGAGCTGGATGTTCACAGTGCAACGGCGGCAGAGGTTTTTGATGTTTCCTTAGATGAGGTCTCCACAGACCAACGTCGCAAAGCAAAAGCCATCAACTTTGGTTTGATTTATGGCATGTCGGCATTTGGCCTAGCGAAACAGATTGGCGTTGCTCGGGGTGAAGCCCAAGAGTACATCGATCGATATTTTGCTCGCTATCCGGGGGTCGCTGACTATATGGATGCGACGCGTGCCCTTGCCCATCAGCAGGGCTACGTCGAAACGCTGCTGGGTAGACGTCTTTACCTACCGGAAATCAATGCGAGAAATAAGCAGCGACAACTGGCTGCTGAGCGAACCGCGATTAACGCGCCGATGCAGGGCACGGCAGCCGACATCATCAAACTGGCCATGATCGATGTCGATGCCTGGCTGACTGAGACAGCACTCGACGCGAAGATGATCATGCAGGTTCACGACGAACTGGTATTTGAAGTCGCTGACGAGGCGTGTGAAACACTCTGTACCAATGTTACCAAGCGTATGGCCAATGTTATTGAGCTTGAGGTTCCTCTGCTCACCGAGGTGGGTGTGGGTGCTAACTGGGATGAGGCGCACTAGGCCTCAACTGTCAGTCGGCGAGATCATCCTCGATCGCAGCAACGTCGTCCTCGGGGAGTGTCAGCCACCAGTTGAGCGTTCGTTGTAGTTCGTCCATGCCCTCATGGTTGTGCGAAGAGAACAGTTGCACGGAGATCCATCGTTCGTGTGCTTTGAGTTCCTTTTTAACCCCGAGAAGCGCAGTTTTTGCAGGCCCTCTTTTGAGTTTGTCGCACTTGGTCAGCAAAATATGCACGGGCATTTCGCTCACCGCAGCCCATTCGATCATTTGCCGATCGTAATCCTTGAGTGGATGTCGGATGTCCATTAATAGAATCAGCCCTTTCAGGCTGCGCCGATACTGTAAGTAGCGCTCAAGTTGCTTGTTCCACTCCTCTTTGACTTTTAGCGGCACCTTGGCGAAGCCGTAACCTGGCAGATCAACAAGCCGAACTTGGTCTGCGACAGTAAAAAAGTTGATGAGTTGCGTTCTACCGGGTGTCCGAGAGGTTCTGGCCAGCTTGCTATTGCCGGTGAGGGCATTGATTGCGCTCGACTTGCCAGCGTTACTTCGCCCAGCAAAAGCCACTTCGCAGCCAAAGTCAGAAGGGGCGTTATTCAGCGCGCTTGCAGATTGTAAAAATTCAGTGCTTTTAAAATTAAGCTTTTGAGACTTATTGGGCGTATTAATGACAGTGATCCACGTAAAGTTTGGTGTTTTCGGCACAGTGACTATAATGCCGCTCCAGATTGCGTGGGTATAGCAATAAAATCACAGCATTTAGCGGTGCTCACGCCGTGTTAGAGGGTTAAATCATGAAAGCAAACATCTTAAAATTCGCACTCATTATCGGTACATCGTCATTCGCGACAGTGGCAGTCCAAGCGGCTGAGCAGCCACCTCAGTACGCAGCGTCGTGTGGTGCGTGTCACGCCTACGCTGTAGCGGGTGCACCAAAGACGGGTGATGCAGCCCAGTGGGAGCCAAGGCTTGCGAAGGGAATGGAAGCACTGGTGTCATCGGTAAAGAACGGCCTGGGTGTTATGCCTGCTGGTGGTATGTGCACAACATGCAGCGATGATGACTACAAGGCACTCATCACATATATGTCGACACCCCAATAATCGGGTAACAAGGAGTTTAGGATGATCTTTAATCGCGCAATTGCGACTTTGGCGCTGCTAATGGCAGCCAACGTTGCATTGGCCGGTGGCGTTATGAAAGGTGACGCGGCTGCAGGAGAAGCATTGGTTGGCTCGTGTGCAGCGTGTCATGGTGCTGACGGAAATAGTCTTGCCCCAACATTCCCTAAGCTTGCGGGCCTGGGAGAGCGCTATCTGCTGAAGCAGATGAAAGACATTCGTGATGGACGTAGGCCTGTCGCGCTGATGGCTGGCCAGGTCGACAACATGACGGACCAGCAGCTCGCAGATATTGCAGCCTTCTACGACGCACAAGAGCGCACTGCGGGCACAACCGATCCTGATTTGGTGAAATTAGGTCGTAAGGTGTATCTCGCAGGTATTGCAGACAGAAAGGTAGCGGCTTGCTCGGGTTGCCACAGCCCTTCCGGGAAAGGCAATGGCCCAGGTGGCTACCCTGCGCTGGCGGGTCAGCACGCAGACTATGTTGCACAGCAGCTTGAAATGTTCCGTCTTGGCTACGAAGACGAGAGCGGGCGAACCAATGGTGGCGATAGCAAGATTATGCGTACCATTGCCTTCGGCTTGAGCGACCTTGAGATCAAGGCGGTCGCAAGTTATGTTGCGGGTCTACAGTAAGCGTCATTAGTAGACCAGTAACGGGCCGGGGGAATCATTATGTTGGGTTGGCTTCGCGTAGTAACGTTCGCAGCGGTGACTGCACTTTCGACAAGTGTGGCTGCACAAGAGCAATATCAGGAAGGCGTTCATTACGACCGGATTGAACCGGCCATCCACACGGGCATCAGCGACCGTGTTGTGGTAACCGAGTTCTTCTCTTACGGCTGTGGCCACTGTTACAACTTCGAGCCTTTACTCGAATCGTTTGAGTCTAGATTACCCGAGGGTGTTGTCGTTCAAAGAACCCCCGTCATCTGGAACAACAACCCAGGCATGAAGCTCCTCGCGAAAACCTACTACGCGGTTGAGGTGCTCGATGTGTTCGAGCCCGTCCATGGCGCTGTATTCAATACGATTCACCGCCAGCGTAAGCGCTTATCCAGCCCTGAAGCTGTTCGCGCTGTGTTTGTTGAAAACGGTGTTGACGCTAAAGATTTTGACCGGGCCTTTGGTTCGTTCGGTATCGATAGCATGGTGCGTCAAGCAGCGGCACGAACTGAGGGCGCTCGTGTGCAAGGTACGCCCTCACTCATGGTCAATGGAAAGTACCGCATCGATACACGGCAGGCGGGTAGCCAGGCGAACATGCTGAAAATAGCGGCTTTTCTCGCCGATAAAGAGCTCGCACGATTAGAGCGCGCTGCCAACGCGGCTGATTGAGTCTCACTAGCCAGTAGTTCCCGCTAGCTGAGCGGTATTTCCGTTCGGCTTATCACCTTTCTCAAAACAAAGCTCGAATGCACACCCGTGACACCGGGGATGCGGGTCAGCTTGCCTAACAGCACGGCTTCAAAGTGCTTCATGTCCTTAACGACGACACGTAACAGATAGTCCGCGCTCTGCCCGGTAACCACGGAGCAATCAATGACTTCGTCGTAAGTCGCTATTTCTGTCTCAAAGTTATCGAAGCGATCGGGCGTATGGCGATCCATAGAGATGCTGACGTGCGCCGTAAGGTCATAGCCCAACTTTTCCGGGTTCACGATGGCAACCTGACGCTCGATAAAGCCCTCGGTGACGAGTCGCTTAACCCGACGCGCACAAGGCGTGGGTGACAATCCCACTTTATCAGCGAGCTCAAGGTTGCTTAGGCTGGCGTCTTTCTGCAGCTCAGCGAGTAAGCGCAGGTCGGTTCGATCTAGATCATTAACATCAAGCATATCGACAATGTTAGCGTATTTCGCTCATAAAATGGCAAATTTGTAGTTATTCACCATTAATTAGTGCTGATATCAGCGATTTTGATCAAATTCCCTAAGCGCTGAGGCGTACAATTCCAAGGCTAAAGTTCACTTAATTGAGTTAGCTATGAATCATTCAGAGTTTGGGGCCTTTGATTATCGGAAGTACCCCAAGTATCAACCACTAAAGAAGGCCGACCGCCGGTGGCCCGATGCTGTGTTAACCAAGGCGCCTGAGTGGTGCAGTGTCGATTTGCGTGACGGGAATCAGGCCTTAATAGAGCCTATGACATCCGACAAGAAATTGCGGATGTGGGAGTTGTTGCTCGATCTAGGCTTTAAACAGATTGAAGTCGGCTTTCCCTCCGCTTCGTCACACGATTTTGATTTTCTAAGAAAGCTTATTGACGAGAACCGTATCCCTGATGATGTAACTGTTCAGGTGCTTACTCAGGCGCGCGAGGAGCCCATTGTAAAGACCTTTGAAGCGCTAAAGGGGTGTAAGCGCGCGGTACTTCATTTCTATAACAGCACTTCTACCGTTCAGCGTGATTTCGTATTTGGTTTAGACCGGAAAGGGATTACTGATATCGCGGTAAAGGGCGCAGAGCTCGTAAAATCTGCAGCCGCCAAGTACCCCGAGACCGAGTGGGTGTTTGAGTACAGCCCGGAGAGCTTTACCGGCACAGAAATGGATTTTGCCGTCGACGTTTGTAACGCTGTTATTGATGTCATCTCGCCAACACCTAATAACAAGATGATCATTAACTTGCCGGCGACCGTTGAAGTGAGCACGCCCAACGTTTATGCCGATCAGATTGAGTGGTTCTGTGACAACGTGAATCACAGAGAGTCGCTATTGATTTCGCTTCATACACACAACGATCGTGGCGGTGCTGTCGCGGCGAGTGAGCTGGGTCTTTTGGCCGGCGCCGATCGGATTGAAGGCACTTTGCTCGGGAACGGTGAACGGACCGGCAATATGGACATCGTGACCATGGCGATGAATCTATACAGCCAAGGCATCGACCCTCAACTCGATTTTTCGCACATGGATGAAATGATTGCCGTGTGTAAAGAGTGCACACAATTGCCGTTACATCCTCGGCACCCTTACGCGGGTGAGTTGGTATTCACAGCGTTTTCCGGGAGCCACCAGGATGCGATCAACAAGTGTCTAGCAAGGAGAGACGGCGAAAGCCTGTGGGAAGTTGCTTACCTGCCGATCGATCCGGCGGACATTGGCCGCAGCTATCAGGAAGTGATTCGTATCAATAGTCAGTCCGGTAAGGGCGGTGTTGCCTATGTGCTTAATCGTGACTACGGCCTAGACCTCCCTCGATGGCTTCAGGTGGATTTCAGTACATCGGTTCAGGCGCTGGCTGAACGATCGGAAACAGAAGTTCAATCGGATGATATCTATCAGTTATTTTTAGATACCTATTACCTTGATAATCCGAAGCTATCGGTGGGGAATTATCAGTTAGCTCGTGATGAAAGTGTCGACCATCTCAACGTTCGAATTGAGGGACTTATTGGCCCTGCCACGTTATCAGGTAAAGGCGCCGGCGTGGTGGGCGCATTCACTGATGCGATTTCAAGTCACACGGGACAAAAAATAATCGTGGTGGAGTACAGCGAACACACGCTGGGCTCAGACGGGGACGCTGAGGCTATTTGTTATGTCCAGCTCGCAATCGATGGCACACGTGTTTGTGGGGTGGGTCGCAGTACTGACATCGTGCACGCAACTATGTCCGCTATTTTGTCGGGTTTGCATCGATATACGGGACCTACGGTACGCGCAGCATAATCTATCGAGAGCAATTGACCGGCTGTGTTAAGGCGTACTTTTTGACTCGGATGCGCTATATTTTTGATCCTGTAAAGAAGACAACAGCCTCGGACATAGATTCTCAATGCGAAATCTCTTTACGAAAACCGCTAAAGAAGGCCCAGATTCTTATTACACGGCTGCTCAAAATTTGCCTTTGGATAGTGTTGAATTTCGTGACCTGACACGATCATCCGTACTTTATTTATCGACACTTATAACGGCTGGGGGCTTTTTAAATATTATTAATCGGGCAGAAGCACATGTCGAAGTGTGGTTTTCTCTGATCTTCGCCACAGCTACACTCTTTGTCGTCTGGCAGATACGTTCCACATCGCGGCACATGATGCCGAGCTTGCATTTATTGATGGCGATTATGGTCTTCAATATTAGCGTGCAGGTCGTACACGGTATTGACTATCAATTGATGTGTGTCCTGCCGTTTTATTTAATTTGGATCGGGTTGTTACCTACGCTGGTCGTAGCGTTGGGCGGCGTAGCCGCAACTTCACTTACAGTAGCCTTGGCTCCGGAAAATCCTCTTATTCCAGAAAATGTAATGTTGGCGCTTACCTGCGGTATCGTCGTTCACTTTGCAAAAGAGAAGATACGTCAGCAAATGCAGCTAGCGTCGAGTGACCCCTTGACTGGTGCCTTGAATCGGCGCTACTTGATGACGCAGCTCGAGGCAATGCGTGCCGAGTTCGTTAGGACAAACCGCACTTCAAGTTTAGTTCTGATGGATGTCGATGGTCTAAAGGCTATTAATGATGTTTTCGGTCACAGCGCGGGTGATAGTGCCTTGAAGTCCCTCGCTAAAATAATTCGTGACCGTGTTCGTGGCTCGGACTCTTTGTTTCGTATCGGTGGGGATGAGTTTGCATTGATTCTCGCGGATGCGAAGACCCATGACGCATTGATAGTCTCAAACGACATTCGGCAACTGCTAAGGGAGCATTTATTGACCGGTAAGCTCGAGTTTTCGGTTTCCTTCGGCGTATGCTGTGTTGACGAAACCACCTCGCCAGACGATTGGCTTGAACGCACCGACGAGGCTCTTTACGAGGCAAAGAAGGGCGGTGGTGATGTTGCCCGAACGGCGGTCTGAATCTTGAGGACGAGCATTTCGAGTCAGCGATTGTTGGTGTTGTCGCTCGTTTGGGTGCTGGTCCTTAGCGGTTGTTCAGCAAATCGGTTCTTGTACAACAGAGCTGACACATTCGTGCGCTGGGCTATCGATGACTATGTCGATCTGACGACCGAGCAGCAAAAGCAGTTTGATTCGGACCTTGATGTGCTTCTCGACTGGCATCGACGCGACGAGTTACCGCTTTACAGAGAGTTTATCGTTTCCTCGTTGGACGCACTCGAGAGCGGCGTGACCATCGATGAAGCGGTTCTGATATCGGATGCCATTGACGAGGCAGCCAATCGGCTTCAAGTAAAGCTGGTTGATCTGCTGCTTGAGAGTGCAGAAGGCCTGACAGATGGCCAGATACAGGATTTTTTGGATGAGCTTGATCGTCAACAAGCGGAATACGCGCAGGAGCGTCTGGTTCGCGACGATATAGAATATGCTGACGATGCAGCGGATTCTTTGCGGCGTTTGGGCAAGCGGTTGCTCGGCAGATTAAATGACGATCAAAAGGCACTCATCCAGTCGCGTAGCACAGAACTGATGCGTATTGACCGCCTATGGTACGAGGATCGTTCTGTGTGGGGGGCGAAACTCCGAACCATACTCGAGAGCCGCTTACCCGGGTGGCAGACCGAAATTCGTGTGCTAGCGGATACGCGCTCCGAAGCAAGAACGCCAGCGTATGTCGCCGGTATCGAGCACAACGGCGACATCATTCTTGGGCTTTTGGTCGAGGTGATCAATGATCGAACGGAGCGTCAAGACAGGCGCATGCGCCGTTTTCTCGATGATCTCATTGCAGATATTGACGCGTTAACCACAGCCAACGCGGCCGACGCCCTAGTCGTCCAGCAGGGATAGATCTCTCACAGCACCCCTGTCCGCGCTGGTTACTGTTTTGGCGTAGAACTTGAGCGCAGGGCTTACTTTCCTTGGGCGGTTTTTTGCGGGCTTGAAGCCAAGAGCTGCTTGAGCGGTTCGTCGTTCGTTAAGTACGGCCTCATCAACCAGTACGTTAATGGCACGTTTTGGGATATCAATGAGGATTCTGTCGCCGTTCTCAACAAGCGCAATCGCCCCACCGGCCGCTGCTTCTGGAGAAACGTGACCAATGGATAAGCCGGATGTACCGCCAGAGAAGCGACCGTCGGTGATCAGCGCACAAGCTTTACCCAGCCCTTTGGATTTGATGTAGCTCGTCGGGTAGAGCATTTCCTGCATACCCGGACCGCCCCGAGGCCCCTCATAGCGCACAATGACCACATCACCCGCATGCACACGATCCTCGAGAATATCGGCGACGGCGTCTTCCTGGCTCTCGCAGACGTGTGCTCTTCCTTCGAATACCAAGAGTTCATCTTCTACGCCGGCGGTTTTTACAACACAGCCGTCTTCGGCAATGTTTCCAAAGAGCACCGCTAAGCCACCTTCTTCAGAGTAGGCATTGTCGGCTGAGCGAATGCAGCCACCCTCTCGGTCCAGATCGAGCGTTGGCCAGCGCGTTGCCTGGCTGAATGCTTCTTGCGTCGGGATGCCCGCGGGACCTGCTTTGAAACGCTCGAGCGCCACCGCATTATCGGTGGTAGCAATATCCCAATGAGCGATTGCGTCCCCAATGCTAGAGCTGTGCACGGTGTGGCAGTCAGTATGCAGTTGGCCCGATCTTGCGAGCTCGCCTAAAATGGCCAGCACACCCCCCGCTCGGTGAACATCTTCCATGTGATACAGCGGGGTGCTGGGAGCGACTTTGCACAACTGAGGCACGTTACGGGAAAGCGCGTCGATATCAGCCATTGTGAAATCAAGCTCGGCTTCTTGCGCAGCGGCAAGCAAGTGCAAAATGGTGTTGGTTGAGCCGCCCATGGCAATGTCGAGACTCATGGCATTCTCAAACGCGGCGCGATTGGCAATGTTCCTAGGGAGGACACGGTCATCGTCCTCAACGTAGTAACGTCGCGTGAGTTCGACGACGAGTCGCCCCGCTTCAAGGAACAATGCTTTGCGATCGGCATGAGTAGCCAACAAGGAGCCGTTACCCGGCAGGCTCAGTCCAAGCGCTTCCGTGAGGCAATTCATCGAGTTGGCAGTGAACATGCCAGAACATGAACCACAGGTCGGGCAGGCGGATCGCTCGTAGGCTTCAACTTTAGCGTCGTCGGCACTACTGTCTGCCGCAATGACCATGGCGTCAACCAAGTCCAGCTTATGCTCGGACAGGGCTGTTTTTCCCGCTTCCATGGGGCCACCCGAGACAAAAACCACGGGTATGTTGAGGCGCATGGCCGCATTAAGCATACCGGGTGTGATCTTGTCGCAATTCGAAATGCACACCATGGCGTCGGCACAGTGTGCGTTCACCATGTACTCCACCGAGTCCGCAATGATGTCTCTGGAGGGCAAGCTATAGAGCATGCCGTCGTGGCCCATGGCAATGCCATCATCGACCGCAATGGTATTGAATTCTTTGGCGACACCGCCTGCGTTTTCAATTTCACGTGCAACCAACTGTCCCAGGTCTTTTAGATGGACGTGCCCGGGAACGAACTGCGTGAACGAGTTAACGACCGCAATGATGGGTTTTTCAAAGTCACCGTCTTTCATACCGGTTGCACGCCATAAGGCGCGTGCCCCTGCCATGTTGCGGCCGGCGGTGGATGTTCTCGAGCGATACTCAGGCATCAGCTATCTCCAGTAGATCACGCGCTATAGACTACAGCGAGCGAACAAGAATTTTTGAATTTCGGTCTATTTTGGCTTT
>Ga0255754_10003246_pt1 | contig 11782 bp, 10 predicted proteins | sample 101ome_22_FD_179954 | JGI IMG/M metagenome (GOLD analysis project Ga0255754, IMG submission 179954) | Coastal salt marsh microbial communities from the Groves Creek Marsh, Skidaway Island, Georgia - 101412BT metaG (version 2) | ecosystem: Environmental > Aquatic > Marine > Intertidal zone >... | reverse complement strand
AAATACTGGTGAAGTTCAAGTTTTAATTGAGGATAAAACAAACACATATTTTTATGAAACAAAGCCAGTTTATTTAATTAAAAATGAAACTCAAATGATTCATTGGTCAGAAAGAGATGGCTGGGGACATTACTATAGATACGATATCAACGGTAACTTAATCAATAGAATAACTACAGGATCTTATCACAGTGACAACATTAATTACATTGACGAAAAAACTAATACAATGTATTTTACAGCTCATGGTTTAGATAATAGTATTGATCCTTATTATGAACATACATATAAAGTTTCGCTAACAGGTGGAGCACCAAGAGTCTTAAATCCTGGAAATTTTAATACCTCTACAAGACCATCTGATAATCATAAATATTTTGTAAATAATTATTCCAGAGTTAATACAACTCCAAAATCTGAACTTAGAAGTTCTGATGGTTCATTAGTTATGAATTTAGAAACAGCTGACTTAAGTAGTTTATTTGAAGCTGGTTATCAGTTTCCCGAGCCTTTTAAAGCAAAAGCTGATGATGGTATCACAGATATTTATGGTGTGATATATAAGCCTTTTGATTTTGATGAAAATAAAAAGTACCCCTTATTAGAATATGTATATCCAGGACCGCAAACGGAATCTGTTAATAAATCATTTTCTCAAAGAATGGATCGACTTGATAGAATGGCTCAGTTAGGTTTTGTTGTAATTACACTTGGAAACAGAGGAGGACATCCTGATAGATCAAAATGGTATCATAATTATGGTTATGGAAATGCTAGAGATTATGGCTTAGCCGATAAAAAATATGTTGCAGAACAACTTGCCAACAGACATAGTTTTATTGATATTAATAAAGTAGGTATTTATGGTCATTCAGGTGGAGGCTTTATGTCAACAGCAGCAATATTGGTATACCCTGATTTCTTTAAAGTTGCATACTCTCAAGCTGGAAATCATGACAACACAATGTATAATAGTTGGTGGGCAGAGACTCACTACGGTGTAAAAGAAAAAGAAAATAAGGAAGGTGAAGTTGAGTGGATAATCGATATTGATAAAAATCCATCTTTAGCTAAAAATTTAAAAGGTAAATTGTTTTTAGTCACTGGAGATATTGACAATAATGTGCATCCAGGAGCAACTATTAGAATGGCAAATGAACTTATAAAAGCAAACAAAAGATTTGATTTTATGTTATTACCAACCCAAAGACATGGCTTTGGTAATATGACTGAATATAATTTTTGGTTAAGAGCAGATCATTTCACAAAACATCTTTTAGGTAATAATGAAAGTTCTGTTGATATGAACCATATAAACAATCAAATTCCACAGTCGAGATAATGAGAATATTTTTTTTATTTAGTCTTCTTTTAACATACTATAACTTACAATCTCAAGTTATAAATGAAGATCTTGTAAATAAGCATATTTCCTACTTATCAAGTGATGAGTTGGAAGGCAGGAAGTCAGGAACTCAAGGCATAGAATTAGCCGCACAGTATATTGAAAATGAGTTTGAAACAATCGGTTTAAAAACATTTAATTCTGACAATTACAGACAAAATTTTGAGTCTAGAGGATTAAATCTTTTTAATGTGATAGGATTATTGGAGGGAAAAGAAAAGCCGAATGAGTATATTGTTATTTCTGCACATTATGATCACATTGGAATAAACAATGACTTAGAAGGAGACAATATTTTTAATGGAGCAAACGACAATGCATCTGGAACTACAGCCGTTTTATCACTGGCTAAATATTATAAAGAACTTGATTCTAACTCAAGGAGTATTCTATTTGTCCTTTTTACAGCTGAAGAAATGGGATTGATTGGTTCGAGATATTTTGGAGAAAAAATTAATCCTGACTCAATTATAGCTGGAATTAACATTGAAATGATTGGTAAGGAATCTCCTTTTGGAGAAAAAACAGCATGGTTAACTGGATTCGACAGATCAAACTTTGGGAAAATAGTTCAGAAGAATCTAGAAGGATCGGAGTACAAATTATATCCGGATCCTTTTATAGGATATAGACTTTTTTATAGATCTGACAATGCTGCCCTGGCAAGATTAGGTATACCAGCTCACACTTTTTCTACAAGCCCAATGGACAAAGATTTAGATTATCATAAAGTTACTGACGAGGTTTCTACTTTAGATATGTATACGATAACTGAAACTATTAAAGCGATAGCAGTAGGAACATCTTCTTTGATTTCAGGGGAAGACACCCCTACAAGAATTTCTATTGATGATTAAAAATTATTTTTTATCAGTATTATTAATATTGTTTATTTCTTGTAAAGAACAAAATTTTACAAAATCTCCAAATGTCATTTTAATAATTACAGACGATCAAGGTTACGGAGATCTTGGAATCAATAAAAACCCAATTTTAAAAACACCGAATATTGATGAATTATCATCCGAAAGTATTGTTTTTAATAACTTCTATGTATCTCCAGTTTGCGCACCAACTAGATCTAGTTTAATGACAGGAAGATACTCTCTCAGAACAGGTGTTAGGGATACATATAATGGGGGTGCAATTATGTCAACTGATGAAATAACTATAGCTGAATTACTTCAAGAAAAGAATTATAAAACAGGAATTTTTGGAAAATGGCATTTAGGTGATAATTACCCCTCTAGGCCATCTGATCAGGGATTTGATGAATCTGTAATTCATCTTTCAGGAGGTATCGGTCAGGTTGGTGATATAACTAATTATTATCAAAAAGATAAAAGCTATTTTGATCCCATTCTATGGAAGAATAATGAAAAAACTAAATATGAAGGATATTGTTCAGATGTTTTCACTGATGAGGCAATTAATTTTATTGAAGAGAATAGTGAATCTACTTTTTTCTGTTACTTGTCTTTCAATGCCCCTCACACACCGCTACAAGTTCCAGATGAATTTTTAGAAGAATATCTTGATTCAGATGTTGCTGGTATATATGAAGATGGAAAAAATCCAATGACAAAAAAAGACATTGAAGATGCAAAAAAAATATATGCTATGATTTCCAATATTGATTATAATATTGGAAAAGTTTTAGATAAAATAACTGAACTGGGAATTGAAGAAGATACAATTATAATTTTTATGACAGATAATGGTCCCCAGCAGTTGAGGTATAATGCAAATTTGAGAGGCTTAAAAGGAACAGTTTACAATGGTGGGATAAAAGTCCCGTTTTATTTTAAATATCCCAAATTTCAAGATACGAGAAAACAAATCAATACTTTGAGTGCTCACATTGATTTATTACCAACTTTAGCAAGACTTTGTGATTTCGAAATTCCTAGTGATAGAACAATTGATGGTTTTGATATGTTTAGTATTAGTGAAGAAAAAGAGAATAGATCGTTCTTTTCTTATTGGACAAGAAAATCGCCAGAACTATATAATAATATTTCTTTAATTAAAAACGGATTTAAATTAGTTGGCAATACATCATACAACGCTACTATAAATGAATTTGAGTTATTCAATTTAGAAGAAGATTATAAAGAATCTGATAATTTAGTTGACGTCAATACTGAAATAGCTAATGAATTAAAATTGGATTTAAATAAAATTTATGATGAATTAATTAATTCAACTAATATTAAAAATCAACCTTTAATTCATATTGGATATGAGCAAGAAAACCCAAGTATATTAAATAGAAACGATGCAAGTGGTCAAAGAGGAATATGGTCAAATAATAATGTTTATGGAAAATGGGAAACATATTTTAATAAAGGTCTGTATAATATTAAGGCAAAATTTAATGATGTTCATTTAAATAAAAACTCAAAATTTATAATTGAACTGAATCAGAAAGTTTACTCAAAATCTATTTTAAGTTTTGATAATGAAGATTTTATAGAATTAAAAAATATAAGAGTTGATGAAGGGAAATATTCTTTAATCCCTTTTTTAAGAAATGGTAATAAAAATTTACTTCCTTTCTATGTAGAAATTGAAAAAATCAACTAAACAGAAGAGGTAAAATAAATATTACAACAGCAAACCAAATTCCATAAATAGGTAAGTACTTTCCAATTGAATGCTTAACATTTAATACTTTATCTTCATTTGATTTTCCTTTAATAAGGCTAAAAAAGACATAAAATAGATTAATCAGAATCAACAGATTTGCTCCTAAAACAGTTACTCTGTTGGGTGTAAATCCCATTTCAAACAACCTTCCGACAATAGCTGCTAAGCATACTAGGTTTACAATGATAGTTGATACTGATAATGCCAATACAGAATTAATTTTAAAATTTGAAACTAAGTCTTTAAAACTACTCAGTGAGAAAACTACTAAGGCCATGACAGAAATATTTAAAATATTCAGTGTCATCAATGAGTCTCTATCTTTAAAAGGATCAAATTCTGAGAAGAACATTGAAGGTAGATAAAGGATTAACATTAAAACTACTAATGGAGTAAAAATATTTGCAATTAGTGATGAAACTTTTTTAACTAAATCGGGGATCTTGGTAACTACAAAAACTGTAACAACTGGCAGGGATGATAACGCCCAAATACCAAAATAATCAAAATAATTTTCTGCAATATCAATTCCTATTATTTCAAATAAACTGATGGTAATTCCTGAAAATAGTAATCCAGATAAAAAAATCACTCCACCAACAATAATGAAATCACCATTAAGTCTTAAAAAATTTAATCTTTTTAATGGATCTTTTAAATCATTTCCTAAGTAGGATAATCCAAAGATTAACCAAGAAAAAATGGGCATATGTAATAATATCAAGTCAAATACATCAGAATTTTCGTCATATGGAAATGAGTTAATAAATAAAGATGATATTATTAAAATTAGAGCATATATTATTAGATACTTGATACTGAACTTGTCTTTAAGAAAATAATAAAAACATAAAGCCGGGAAAATAATAAAAGATATATTTCTACTGTAAAATATCTCTTCAGTATTATTAATTTTAATTCCTTTAGGATTTAATGTATACCATTCAAGGTTAAAAATATCTGGTATTTTAGAAATTAAACCAGAAAATAATCCTAGAATAATAATTATTAAAATTTCATTTTTCTTTATTTGAAAATTTCTCTCTGACTTATGGTTAAGTCTTTCAAACCAGATTTTTACAGTAGCATTTTTAGAATTTTTATGTAGTAAATCAATAGATTTTTTAAAATCCTTTTTATTAATTCTATATAGTCTTTCTAATTCATGAAAATCATTTAGATTTTCTTCAATTGTTTTAGTTGTTATTTTCATTCCCAAAATTGGAATTGTAATTTACAAAAATGTTAAGCCAAATTAATCTTCCTAAATAATAAGTAATTGGGGCACTAGCAATCAAAGTTGAAGAGATTACTATTAATCTTCCAATGAGTGAGGAGATTTCTGTAAAAAAATATAGTATAAGAAAAGTGGCTAATCCAATAAATACACTTATTGCATAATTAATATACATTGAACCCCAAAAAAAACCAGGCTCTAATTCAAATTTAAAATTACATTTAGAACACTTTTCGTTAGCATTTCCCCCCTTAGAAAAAAGATTCTTATAAGGATTTTTTTCAATAAAGAAATCTCCACAATGACATCTGGGGCACTTATTGTTTAAAATACTATATAACTTTTTGTTCAATTTAGTGAGGTAATTTTTCTTTTATTAAACCATAAAATAAAGTGCCTAAAATCGCGAAAAATATCACTATTGAAATAGAATAAAATCCAGCACCCAGTAAAGTAAACATAGGCCCTGGACAAGCTCCAGTCAATCCCCATCCTAAACCAAATATTATTCCACCAAATAAATATCTTTTTGGAAGAAAATCTTTGTCCTTAAAACTTAATTCTTCACTTTCTATTGATTTAACCTTTAGTTTTTTAAGAATGATAGTTCCTAGTACCCCAAAAATAACTGCAGATCCTATTATACCATACATATGAAACGAATCAAATTGAAACATCTCGTAAATTCTAAACCATGATGCTGCTTCAGATTTGTACATAACAATCCCAAATACTACTCCCCAAAATAAAAAATATAGCTTCTTCATAATTTAAAATATTAAAGGATATACAAAATGAATAATAGTTAGACCGCCTATAAAAAACCCAATAACAGCAATCAGCGATCCTATTTGTAATTGACTTAAACCAGTAATTGCATGCCCTGATGTACAGCCTCCAGCATATCTTGTCCCAAAACCTACCAAAAATCCACCTATTGAAAGTAATAGAATAGAAAATAATGTATTATTCGAGTTTAATAAATCAAATATTTCAGTAGGCAAGTAACTTTCAGAATGACTATTAATTCCCAGTGAACTTAGCTTGTTAATTGTATTTTCTGAAATTTCAACAGATTGATCTAAGGTTAAATAATTAGCTGCAAGATAACCGCCGAGAAGAGCTCCAAAAATGAAAATTAAGTTCCAGATTTGATCTTTCCAATTGAAATCAAAAAAACTATTGATTTTATCTGCCCCACATGCTGTACATATTGTTCTTAAGTTTGAAGAAACCCCAAATGTTTTTCCTCCTATTATCAATGCAAACATGACAATTGAAATAAGGGGACCTGAAACATACCAAGGCCATGGTTCATATATTATATTGCTCATAATTTTGATGGACATATTTTGTTAGACAAATTTAAAGTAGTTAATCCTAGATTTTTAAACCCTCCGATAACGTTAGTTATGTTATGTATTCCTCTGCTTTTAAGTATTGAACAAGCAATCATACTTCTATATCCACTTTGACAATGAATATAATAATCATTTTTTTCTTCAAATTTTGGCAAATAATTATTTATTGAGCTTAGTTGATAGTTATGTGCATTAACTACATGCTGCGATTTATATTCGTTTTCTTTTCTAACATCAATTAGTATTGATGATTTATTTTCTAGCCTTTTTACGGTTTCAATAGCAGAAATCGAATTTATTGAATCTATTTCCTTGCCATTTTCTTTCCATTTTTCAATTGTTATGTATCCAAGAGTATTATCAAATCCTACTCTAGATAATCGAGTAACTGCCTCCTCAATTTGAGAATCATTACATACTAATAATATTGGAGTTTTAACATCAATTATCAATTCACCAACCCAGGGTGCAAAACCACCATCTAATCCAATAAATATTGATCTTGGAATATGAGAATTTTCATATTCTTCTTTGGATCTAACATCTAGAACCAAAGCTCCATTTTCATTTGCAATTTCTTCAAATTTATTAGCGTTTAATAATTTTTTAGATGATGATAAGATTTTATCAATATCTTCATAACCTTCTTTGTTCAACTTTACATTTTCTGGAAAATATTGAGGTGGCTTTTGTAATCCATCTAAGACCTTTTCAATAAACTCTGGCTTAGTTAATTTAGAGTTCAGAGCATAATTTAATTTTTTTTGACTTTTAAGTGAATCATAAGTGATTTTCATCATATTCTTTCCACAAGCAGACCCCGCTCCATGTGCTGGGTATATAATTACATCATCATCTAATTTTAAAATTTTATTATGAATACTTTCATAGAGATGACCAGCTAAGTCTTCTTTTGAAAGATCAGATTTCTGTGCAAGATCTGGCCTGCCAACATCACCCATAAACACAGTATCTCCAGAAAAAAGCGCAATCTGAGTATTTTTTTTATCTCGTAGAAGAAAACAAGAGCTTTCCATAGTGTGTCCTGGGGTGTGTAATACTTCTATTGAAATCTCTCCCAAACTAAATCTTTGCCCATCTTTTGCATTAATTGACTCAAATGAAGTATTTGCATTTGGGCCATAAATTATTGGAGCATTTGTTTTTTTAGACAATGTTAAGTGACCGCTTACAAAATCTGCGTGAAAATGAGTTTCAAAAATATATTTGATACTTGCTTTATTTTTTTTTGCTTTCAATATATATTGATCAACTTCCCTTAAAGGATCAATTATTGCGGCTTCACCATTACTCTCAATGTAATAAGCTCCTTGAGAAAGGCAGCCTGTATAAATCTGTTCTATAATCATAAAATAAATTCAAAAATTAAAATTATTATACCCATTCCAGTTATAAAGAATCCAAACCCTCTTTTCAATAAGTTTGTTTTTATATGTTGACTTAATGTAATTCCTATTAAAATTCCAATAAGTGCAATTGCTGAGAAAACTCCCAAAAATTCCCAATCAATATTAATTTTCATTACATCACCAATAAAAAACCCTAAAAGTGATTTAACTGAAATTATCAGAAGTGAAGTTCCAACGGCAACTTTTAGTTTTAGGTCTGATAATATTACTAGAGATGGGACAATCAGAAATCCCCCACCAGCTCCGATCAGTCCGGTTAGACCACCAACTGCAAAACCTTCTAATAAAGTAAGAGGATAGTTGAAACTCTTTTTGATTCTTTTTTTAATATGCTTCTTTTTTTTCAACATTTGATATCCTGCAATAATCATTAGAACACCAAATAATCCTAGAATTAGCATTCTCCTACTAATTTGAAAATCATTAAGGATTATTATTGTATCAGGAATTATAGGCATCAAATAATACCTAACCAGTATCACACTTAAGATTGAAGGGATACCAAAAAAAAGAGCAACCCTATAATTAATTAGTTTTTTTAATCCATATCTGTAACTAGCTAATAAGGCACTAGCTCCGACTACAAACAATGAATATGCTGTTGCAACTTTCTCATTAAACTTAAATAAATAAGTCAAAATTGGCATTGCAAGAACAGAGCCTCCGCTTCCTAATAAACCTAAAGAAATGCCTACCAAAAATGCTGATAGAAATCCAAAAATTTCGAGTATACCTAGCTTTATTATTAGAATCATTTTAGCAAATTAATGATTTAATTTACTAACCATAAGTAACTTATGTTACAGTGTTAAATAATTTCTATAGACTTTCGGTGAATCTTTAAATAGTTTTTATTTTCTAATTTCTTAAGTAGCCTCGATATAACGACTCTTGATGTATTTAGATCATCAGCTATATCTTGATGTTTTATTGATAAAATTTTTGAACTAATTAAATCTGACTTCTTCTTTAGATATGATATTAACCTTTCATCCAGTTTTTCAAAAGCAATGTGATTAATTGTTTCAAATAATTCATCTATTCTATGGTTATAACTATCTAAAACAAAAGTTCTCCATGATTGATATTTTGAGAGCCATTCTTCCATTTTAATATTTGGAAAGAGGATAAGCTCAGTGTCACTTTCGGCAATTGCCCGGATTTCACTTCTTTTACTAGTCAAACAACAATTCATTGAAACTGAACATGAATCTCCTGGTTGAAGATAATAAAGCAATAACTCACTTCCGTTATTATCTTCTTTCATGATTTTTATTGTTCCTGTAATAACAATAGGAATATATTTAATGTTTTCACCAAGATCAATGATGATATCACCTGTTTCAAAGGTTTTTTTAATTCCGATTGAATTAATTTGGTCAACTAATTCATCTTCAAAATAATTTAAAACATTACTTTTCATTCTTATTCTTTAAAAGCTGCCTAATTTTAAAAACTTGAATACACATCACAACAATATTTAAAAACATAATTGAAAATGAACCAGCAATTATGCCATATATAAGCCATAAAGTTGCTCCAACAAGGTTCAATGATCTTAGCTTCAACATGTCATTTATAAGAAAAGATCCAATCACTACAAATGTTGCTATCCAACCTACAATTTCTAGATAATTCATTAAATCTAAAATAGCTAAATTTAAACGTACTAATGAAAAATATACTTCTTTTATTTTTATTAATAATTAACTCAACTTTTGTTATTTCTCAGGTCAAGATAAAAGGTAAAGTTTTCTTTGAAGATTCAGGAATAAGTTATCCAATAGGAGGGTCAAGTATATATTGGCAAGGAACTCAATCAGGAACAATTTCTAATGATAATGGTGAGTTTGAAATTCAAAAAATTGAATCAACTAATAATTTAGTTATAAGCTATATAGGCTTTAAAACTCAAATTATTCAAATTGAAAACGATCAATTTTATAATGTTGTATTGGTTTATGATAATGAGAACGAATTGGACGATGTTACAGTTACTAAAAGAAGAAATGCTGTTCAAAGATCTTATATTTTACCACAAAATGTGGTCAGAATTTCTGAACAAGAATTACTTAATGCAGCGTGTTGTAATTTATCAGAGAGTTTTGAAACGAATCCTGCAATTGATGTAAATCATTCGGATGCAATTACTGGAACAAAGCAAATAAATATGCTTGGACTAAAAAGTCCATACATCTTAATTACAGAAGAGAATGTACCCATGGTTAGAGGAGCGTCTCAAACATATGGACTTGGATTTACACCAGGCCCATGGATTGAAAGCATCCAAGTAACAAAAGGGATGGGAAGTGTAGTTAATGGATTTGAGAGTATTGTTGGCCAAATAAACACAGAACTTAAAAAGCCATTAACCGACATACCTTTACTTTTAAATTTATTTAATAGTAATAATGGTAGAGTTGAATTAAACACTCAAGTAAAATCTGCTGTTAGTAAAAAAATAAGTACTTCTTTTTTCGCTCACTATAATAAAAGAGATCAATCAAATGATAAAAATAGTGATGGTTTCTTAGACAAACCTCTTCAGAGTCAAATCAATTTGATTAACAGATGGCAATACACCAATGCTGCTAAAGGTCTGGTTAGCTTTTTTAATATTAGATTTTTAGATGATCTAAAAAAAATCGGGCAAATTGGATCTCACGAGGATAAATCTAAATGGGGTGGTAGGATAAAGACAAATAGATTTGATACTTCATTCAAATTAGGCTATGTTAATCCAAATATCCCCTATCAAACAATAGGATTTCAATTAGCATATAATATCCATGATCAAAATTCATACTATGGTAAAAATATTTATGACATAAATCAAAAAAGTTTATTCTCAAATTTTCTATATAACTCTATCATTACTAATACCAAAAACAAAATTAAAGTTGGAATAAATTATTCATTTGACGCTTATGATGAATTTGTTTACGGAAGTGAGATTAATAGGACTGATAAATCATTTGCTTCATTTATTGAATACAGCTATGATAACATGAATAATTTAAATCTTGTTTTAGGATTAAGATATGATATACATAATAATATGGGCTCTTTCTTTACACCTAGACTTCATTTGAGATATATGCTAAATGATAATCTTTCTATTAAAGGGTCTTATGGTAAGGGAAGAAAAATTTCAAATGTATTTGCAGAGAATCAACAAATATTTTTCACTAATAGAGTTATTCAAAACAAATTTTTTTCAAATTATTTATATGGTGTAAACCCTGAACTAGCTACAAATTATGGTTTTAGCATTGATCAAAAAATTTCATTTTTAGGAGGACAAGGAAACTTAATTTTTGACTATTATTCCACTAGATTTGATAATAAAGTTGTTATTGATTTTGAGAAGTTCGGAGAGTTTAATTTTTATAATTCAATTTTCGGAGAGTCTGTTTCTAATAGCTCACAACTTGAATTTATGTTTTCAAAAAATAATTGGAATCTTACTACTGCATATAAAATGTATGATGTAAAAAACTTTTATAAAGATGGTCTAAAAGAAAAACCACTTCAGCCAAAAAATATAATTTTCTTTAACTATGGTATTGAATCAAATAGAGTTGGAGAAAAATTTTGGAAATTTAATTTTACATATAACAGGCTTGGTAAACAAAGACTAATGCAGAACATAAGAGATAGAGAAATATATGCTGAACCCCATTATTCAATTAATTCTCAA
>Ga0255754_10003244_pt1 | contig 11788 bp, 8 predicted proteins | sample 101ome_22_FD_179954 | JGI IMG/M metagenome (GOLD analysis project Ga0255754, IMG submission 179954) | Coastal salt marsh microbial communities from the Groves Creek Marsh, Skidaway Island, Georgia - 101412BT metaG (version 2) | ecosystem: Environmental > Aquatic > Marine > Intertidal zone > Salt... | reverse complement strand
AAAGCGCTCGCCGGTGCGGGCCACGGCACTCAGCGCCATACGGCAGGCTTCGGTGGCGTCCCAGGTTTGGGCGGGCTCTAAGCAGCTGTCGCAGTTGCCGCAGGGCTCGGGGTAGGTCTCCCCAAAATAGTCGAGCAACGCCTGGCGCCGGCAGCTGGTGATCTCACACAGGCCCAGCATGGCGTTCAGCCGGTGCTGCTCAATGCGTTTGTGCTGCTCACTACCTTGGGAGCTCTGCATCATTTGCCGCAGTTTGATCACATCCTGCAGGCCATAAATCATCCAGGCGTTAGCCGGTGCGCCGTCGCGGCCGGCGCGACCCGTCTCCTGATAGTAGGCCTCGATGGTCTTGGGTAAATCGAGGTGCGCCACAAAGCGCACGTCCGGTTTGTCGATGCCCATACCAAAGGCAATGGTGGCCACCATGACCACCGACTCCTCGCGTAAAAAGCGCGCCTGATGCGCCGCGCGCTCCGTGGCCGGGAGCCCCGCGTGGTAGGGCAGGGCGGTAAAGCCTTGGGTGGTCAGCCAGCTGGCGGTCTCTTCGGTTTTCTTGCGTGACAGGCAGTACACAATGCCGGCGTCATTCGGGTGCTCGTTTTTTAAAAACGCCAGCAGCTGCTGTCGGGCGTTGTGCTTCAGGCCAATGCGATAGCGAATATTGGGGCGATCAAAGCCCACCACAAAGCGGGCGGCATCCTCTAACTGCAATCGCGCCGCAATTTCCAATCGGGTTTGCTCATCGGCGGTGGCGGTGAGGGCAATGCGAGGTATGGCGGGGAACTGCTCGTGTAGCAAACTCAGCTGCAGGTAATCAACCCGAAAGTCGTGGCCCCACTGCGACACGCAGTGTGCCTCGTCAATCGCAAACAGCGCGATCTCACCGCGTTTGAGTAAGTCCAACGTTCGGCTTTGGGTGAGCCGCTCCGGGGCGATGTACAGCAGGTCTAGCTCACCTTGAAGTAGTGCGCGTTCCACATCCGCCGCGGTGGCCGCATCAAGGGTGGAATTGAGAAAGCTGGCCCGCACCCCCAGCTCGTGCATTGCGTTGACCTGATCCTGCATCAGCGCAATCAGCGGTGAAATGACAATTCCGCAGCCGGGCCTGACCAATGCGGGGATTTGGTAGCACAACGATTTGCCGCCGCCGGTGGGCATGAGTACCAGTGCGTCGCCCCCGTCGATGACGGTTTGGATAATCGTTTCTTGAGGGCCACGAAAGCTGGGGTAACCGAAGGTTTGCTGAAGGATGTCGAGGGCGGCGGGCATAGAGCTCAGTATACGGTGTTGCCGGCAGGCCGCGGCGCTGCCCCGTCCGCGCGGATCTGCAAACGGCCCTTAAAAAATCAACTTAACTGTTGACAAAATTAATCACCACTCTAATATCAACGAAACTGTTGATAAAAAGCAACCTGCCGATTGGAGGCTGAAATATATGAAAAGAAAAATTCTGGTCGCAGCATGCGCTGTTATTTGTACCGGCACAGCCCTTGTGTCTCCCCCACCCGCAATATCTCAAGAGAGAGGCGATGTCGGAAAAATAGAAGAGATTGTCGTTGTGGCGAGAAAACGCGAGGAGAATCTTCAGGAGGTCCCTGTTGCGGTCACAGCCTTTACTGCGGATCAACTGCGGGATTTGGGCGTATTCAACACGGCAGATCTCAACAACGCGATGCCTAATCTCCAGGTAGGTTCGTCCTACGGTGAAACACAGCCTAACTTCACTATCAGAGGCGTGGGTGTGGGTACGGAGTACAACTCTAACGCCTCTTCCCCAAACGGCATTTATGTCGATGAGGTCTATCAGGCTTTCAGGGCTGCACATGGTCAGCAGTTGTTTGATCTGCAGCAAATTGAGGTGCTGCGGGGACCGCAAGGCACGTTGTATGGGCGCAATACCACGGGTGGGGCCATCAACTTTACCACTATGCGACCGCAGCTTGACGGCACACAAGGCTATATCACTGCGGGGTTTGGCAATTACGGCCGCGCAGAGACCAGCGGTGCGGTTGATATTAGTGTGAGTGAGAACTTCGGAGTCCGATTGGCGGGCACCTACATGGAGCGCGACCCTTACGTAGAGAACAGGTTGCCCCCGGGCCCCGTTCAGGTCAATCCGAATCTTCCTGGGCCATCGTTTGGTTACACCACAGACTCTCGAGACTCGGGTGGCGGCGAGCGTTACGCATTCCGCTTGGGTGCGGTGCTCGATTTGGGCCGCTTGAACGTGTTTTTTAAAGCTTATGTCAGCGATGCCGATGGTGATCAGGACAGTCCCCAGAACCAGGGAGAGGGCGGTTATATTGCAGTATCACGCGGGGCTTTCGGCGGCCTCTATGGCATCGGGCTGGATGATTTCTTGCCCCCCGCCTACGATGCGTCCGCGCTCGGAATCGACGACCTTGAAATCATGGCTGACACCATTGGGGTTGCCGAGACAGAAACCGACGGTGTAGTCCTTAACATTGCCTATGAACTGACCGATTCGATCACGCTGACTTCGGTAACGGGCTTCGATAACGGTTATTACGGGTTGCTACCCAATATTGACTGTGACGGTACGCCCTACTACGTGTGCGCGATTGGCTATGAATCCGATATGGAGTCATTTAATCAGGACTTCCGATTAGCGTACTCCTCCGACCGCTGGGAGGTGATTGCAGGCATTTATTATGGTGAGGACAAAATCGTCAGCAATAACAGACCGAACTTCTTCGGCTTCTTGAGCGACACCAATGCTGCTTTGGGCGCGCCCCCGTCTTACTTCAACCCGGGTGGGGCACTTGGGCTAGGGTTGCCAACACCATTCCGAGCAGCGCAGGACTACACGCAAGAGCGAGAGTCGTTGGCGGTATACGGTGAGGCAACCTACGCAATGAACGACGCATGGTCCCTCACGGTAGGGCTGCGCCGGACAGAAGATGACTTCTCGTATGTGGATGCGTTGACTACGTTCTTCGACGATGCGGGTGATCCACGTGCTTACTTTGTGTCGGACTATCTTCCCGGAATTGCCAACGGTTTTTATCTACTCGAAGATGCTTGCTCGGCGGACGGCAGTGTCTGCGTACCTGCCAGTGCCGGCAACGCAGGGCCGCTCAATCGATCCGACGATTCCGCGCAGACTACGGGCCGCGTCATTCTCGACTTCAAGCCCAGCGAAAACTTGATGCTCTTCGGCAGCTTCAGTAAGGGATACCGGGGGGGCACATACAACGGCCTGGCGTTCCAGAGCGCGGCACAGGTGTACTTTGTCGAGCCCGAGGTGGTGGATGTTATTGAGTTTGGCTTCAAGAGCCGCTTGTTTGACGACACCGTGCAGTTAAATGCTTCAGCTTTTTACTACGATTACGAAGGGCAGCAAAACCAGGTAATCGACCCCAACTCAACGACCTTTCTCATCAATCTTGATGGCGAGATGAGGGGCTTTGAGGTGGAGCTTGTGGTGGTCGCCAGCGATCGACTCCGTTTTAACGCAGGCCTTGGTGTTCTTGATACCGAGTTTGATGGAGGGAACTGTGGCAATGCGACCCAAGTAGGCGCGTTACCCCAGGACGGTAACTGTATATTCACCGCCGCCGGGGTCATCGACGTGGGCGGAAATCCCTTCCCTTATGCCGCCCAAAACTCCGCTAATTTGGGCATGGACTGGTACCTTGGCCAACTTGGTCAAGGGGATCTAAAGTTGCATGTTGATGCCGCATTCTCAGGGCACTTTAATTACGACACCTTCGGTAACTACAGCGGGGCAGCAGCGCCACTGGGATTAGGCCCAATTCGAGACGGTAGCGAGAGCTACTGGGTCGTTAATGCTCGAGCAACCTGGGAAACAGACGATTGGCGCATCGCGGTGTGGGGTAAAAATCTCACCGATGAGGTTTATTACCCCAACGGCATTAATGTCGAGGGTAGCTATAACAGTACTTATCTGGTGCGCGCCGCACCGCTGACCTTTGGGGCAGAGTTACGGTACAACTTCTAATCAACTGTTATCGTGAACGCATCACTGGCTTGCGTGCGCAGAGATTGATCCGGTCCATGCTCAAGGGAAGCTGCAAAAGAGCGCGTTGCCATAGGATCCTGAGCGTTGTCGGTGCGCTAGTGCTGGCCCAACTGGGCGCTAGCGTTTTGGCATCGCCGCAAGGACTCGGCCAAATCGACTCCGTGCAGAGCGAGTGGCGCGTGCACGGGGGCACGCCGGCCGAGCAGCGTCATAGCCAACTCACCCATATCGATAGGGGCAATGTCTCCAGGTTGGGACCTGCGTGGCACTTTGAATTTGATAATGCGCGTGGTCTGGAGGCCACGCCACTGGTGGTCAATGGCGTGCTGTACACCACGGGTGCGTGGTCGCATGTTTATGCATTTGATGCCAAAACAGGTGGCCTGCTATGGCATCACGACCCCAAAGTGCCGGGTGCAACCGCGTTCAAGGCGTGTTGCGATGTGGTTAATCGAGGGCCGGCTTATCACAATGGTCAAATCTTTGTCGGCACGCTCGATGGCAGATTGCTGGCTCTCAGTGCCCTGACGGGTGAGTTGAATTGGTCAACGGTGACCGTCGATCAATCTTTGCCATATACCGTTACCGGTGCGCCCCGAGTGGTTAACGGGCAGGTGGTAATAGGGAATGGAGGTGCTGAAAACGGGGTTCGTGGCTACGTTAGCGCCTACTCTGTTGACACGGGCGAGCTGACCTGGCGTTTTTATACCGTGCCCACCCAGTCGGCCAAAGGCCCCGACGGCGCAGTATCCGACAGTATGCTCGAATCGATGCGAGCCACTTGGCAAGGCGATTTCGACCAGCTTGGTGGTGGCGGTACTGTCTGGGATGCCATTGTTCACGACGCAGAGTTGGGGCAGATTCTTATTGGCGTGGGCAACGGTTCACCCTGGGACCATAAATTGCGCTCAGAGGGAGTGGGAGACAACTTGTTCTTGTCCTCTGTCGTTGCCCTCGATGATCAGACAGGTGCTTACCGATGGCATTATCAAGGAACACCTGGGGATACCTGGGATTTCACTCAGACCCAGCCAATTATCCTTGCCGACCTGAGGATCGACGGTGAGCTGAAAAAAGTCATGATGCAGGTTCCCAAAAACGGGTTCTTCTACGTGATTGACAGAACTGACGGTAGTCTGATTTCCGCAGAAGCGATTGTGCCTATTAATTGGGCTACTGGAGTCGATAAAGACACTGGCCGTCCTATCGAGGTCGCGGGCGCCCGCTATGAGGACGCTCCTTTCGTAGGCTCCCCCGGTGGGATAGGGGCGCACAATTGGCATCCTATGGCATACAGCCCCGACACAGGGCTGGTGTATGTGCCCACGCAGATCGCTTTTTTTGTCTATCAAAGCTTTAGCCGGTTCGTCGTTAGTGAAGGGGCACCCAACTGGGGTGTGGACTATCTTGCTAACTCACTGCCGTCGGAGTCTGACGCTGATTTAAAGGCGATTGCTGACACACTTAGCGGATCACTGGTCGCGTGGAACCCTGTTACTCAAACTGAAGCATGGCGGGTCGATCACGCCGGGCCGTGGAATGGTGGCGTGTTGTCAACCGCGGGTGGACTGGTATTTCAGGGTCTCGCGACAGGTGAGTTTTTTGCCTACGACTCGTCGAGCGGACGTCGATTGTGGAGCTTCGATACTCATATTGGCATTATGGCCGCGCCCATTACCTACATGCTGGACGGGGTCCAATACGTCGCGGTGATGGCCGGATATGGGGGTGGCTACGGCGTATCGACGCCGTTCGCTCAGGATCCACACCCTAGACCCAACGGGCGTCTGATTGTTTTTGCCATCGATGGGGATTCTGAGTACGTGGTCGAGCGCAAATCCTTTGGCCCCATGGTCAAGGTCACCACCGAGTGGCCAGTCGCAATGGTTGAGACAGGGCGCGTGATATACGAGCGGTCGTGTTCGTTATGTCACGGGCCGATTGGCCGCTCTTCAGGTGTTATGCCCGATCTTAGACGCAGTTCCCTTTTAAAGAGTGAGGATGCTTGGCGCACCGTCGTCTATGAAGGGCTCTTGGAGGAGCGCGGCATGATTGGCTTTTCGCAGTGGCTCTCGGTCGAGGAGGTGGAGTCGGTAAGGGCCTATGTTGCAGGGCTCGCGGCAAGGGCAATAACGCGTTCAACGGACGAGTGAACCCGGCCCGCTATGGCGGGTTGCGGCCGGCGGGTATGACCTTCGGTATACGGTGTTGCAGGCAGGGTGCGGCGCTGCACTCACTGCAGGCGCTTCATCACACCCCATAAAACGACACAAAACCCGGCCAAACCCAATGATCGACGCCATGGCATAATTTGCAACACGAGAAGCCGTGAATCAGGTGCCATCATCATGGACGAGATGCAAGACGACGCCATCAACAGCCGCCGCAAATTCCTGAGAATGTTCGGTGTGTCATCAGCCGGTGTCGCCCTGGCGAGTGCCGCCGCCACCAGCAAAGCCAAGATCAAGGAGGGCGGAGAAGACGCCAAGGCCGAGATCGAAAAGCTGCAAAAGGCCTATGAGGAACTGGATAAGCGCTCCAAGCTCATTCTCAAACTGGTTCTGATACTTAGCGGCCTGGATATCTTCTTGGCGCTATAGCCCCTAGGGCCTAGCCGCAATACATTCAAGCTCGAGTGAGGCACCCAGCGCCAGACCATCGGCCCCCATGGCGCTTCTGGCCGGGTAGGGCGGAGAAAAGTACTGGGTGTAGATGCCATTAAAGGCACCCCACTGAGCGATGTCGTCAATCATCACCAGGCACTTCACCACATCATCAAAACCGAGCCCCAAGTGTTCTAGGTAGGTGCTCATTTGCCGAAAAATCGCGTGGGTCTCGGCCTCGAGCCCGCCTGTTACAAGCTCGCCGGTTTCATCAGTACCGACAAGGCCAGAAATAAATATGAGGCCGCCGTTGGTCTCGACCATATCCGAGAACGGAAAGCCCTGATCGAGGCTCAGCTGGGCGCTATAGAACTGGCCCGCCTGTGTTTCGGTATTGACGATATCGGTGGGGGCGTTGTCTTCGGCCGTGGCGACCGTTGACCCCAGGCAGGCCAGTAGCAATGTTGTCAGGAGTAAGCGCATGTTGTGGTCTCTGAGTCGCTGAAAGCGCTACGTTAACACCGACGAGGTTGCGGTTGCCTCAGCATTACGATTCGGCCAAGCTCAGAGCCATCTTGACGATAACCTTTTGGGATGACTATGAGCCGGCTTCTGATTCTGTTTTTGGGTATGGGACTCATGGCCTGCCAGCAGCAATCCGATACGGCGGCGGATGCCGCAGTCGATGCAGGTAGTGCCAAGGTGCCAGCGAGTGATGACGCCGCAGGGCCCAAGCTTTATGTATTCGATTGTGGCCGTATTCGGCTCGTCTCGGTGGAGGCCTTTAACCTCAAAGAGACCGACACCGACGTGCGGGAGCTCTCGGCACCGTGTTACGTGGTGGACCACCCAAAGGGCCAATTGCTGTGGGATGCGGGCCTGCCCTCTGTGTTTGCGCAGAGCGATGGCTGGGTGATGCGGGAAGACGGTGTAGCCAATACCCTTGATGAAACCCTGGCCTCACAAATGGACCGCATGGATCTGGGCTTTGATATGAGCTCGCTTGAATATGTGGCGTTCTCGCATATCCACTGGGATCACGTGGGTGCATCGGGCGACGTGAAAAGCGGCACCTGGCTGGTGCAGCAGGGCGATTACGACGCCGCCCATGCCGAGGGCAACATGAACGTGCCCGCCGTACAGCCCGAATTACTCACTGCAATTAAAACCCGACCCACCCAGGTACTGCATGGCGATCACGATGTATTTGGCGACGGCAGGGTGAGACTCATTGCCGCAGAAGGCCACACGCCCGGGCATCAGGTGCTGTATGTGGACCTTGATGAAACCGGCCCCGTGGTGCTCTCGGGGGATCTGTATCACTTTCAGTTCAGCCGGGCGAACCGGGTAGTGCCCTTATTCAATGTGGATGCCGAGCAAACACTCAAATCCATGGAGAAGGTAGAAGCACTGGTATCCGAGGCGGGCGCCGACTTTTGGCTACAGCACGACGCGAGCCTGTTTGACTCGCAGCAAAAGGCGCCAGATTTTTATCGCTAATCCATCTGCGCAACTTGCTCGCAAAAATGATGGAAAGTTTGACATGAGCTCAAGCGTGGCGAGCGATCTCCTGCTCCTCTTAACGGGAGGTGTTTGGCCCCGGTATGGCCTCAGGATTCCGCTGGAGGTATTACTCTTTCGGCGCCCAATATTTTATTGGGGTCCAGCGCGGCTTTGAGTTGTCGCATTAACGCGATCTCGGATTCGCTGCGGCTAATACCTAACCAGCTAATCTTCTCAGTGCCTATTCCGTGTTCCGCAGAAATAGACCCTTCGAAGTTTTTCAGGGGGCCATACACCACTTTATCGCAAACCTGATGCCAATCACCGGGTTCCCCGGGGCAGAGAAATAGATGCAGATTCCCGTCAGCCACGTGACCCAGAACATAGCATGAGGCTAAGGTAAACTGATCTTGCAAGGCGTTCTGTACATCCGATACGTACGCCGGCATGTCTTTGATAGGGAGGCTAACGTCGTAAAGATAGTAGGGCTGCTTTTCGAGAATAGCTTCAAAATTTTCTCTGATATCCCAGAGAGATTTGCGCTCGGCTTCTGATTTGGGGACTACCGCGTCGCTTATAAGCCCAGTCTCAAAGGCATGCTCTAGCGTGTCGCCGAAACGCTTTGCATCAACCTCAGGGTCGGAGCCCTCTGTTTCTATCATGATGTAAAAAGCGTGGTCGCGTTGCATCGGTGGTCGATGCCAGCCGGGCTCGGTCACGGCACAAAAGTACTCGCCCCACATTACTTCAAAGGCGCTTAATGTGCCGCCCAGTGCACCGCGCAAATACTGTAAAAAGCCAGTCACGGCCTCGAAATTTTTTACCCCCACCATTGCCGAGTCGCGGCTTTTCGAGCGGGGATGAATTTTGACAACCGCGCGCGTTACCACGCCCAGCGTGCCCTCAGAGCCGATAAAGAGTTGTTTGATGTCGTAGCCGGCATTGTTTTTGATCATCTGATTCATGGAAGAAATGACAGTGCCGTCAGCCAGCACAGCCTCGAGTCCTAGCACCAACTCTCTCATCATCCCGTATCGCAATACGTTGATACCTCCAGCGTTGGTCGCGATATTGCCGCCAATGGTGCAGCTTCCGCGCGCGCCGAGGTCCAGAGGGAACATCAAGCCCTCATTGGCAAGGGTAGAGTGGAGGGTTTCCAGGATCACACCTGCCTCAACTGTTACTGTGCCGCCTACAGGGTCGATTGATTCGATCCTGTTCATTCGCTCAAGGGAAATGATGATTTCTTGCTCTGTTGATATTGCGCCATCTACGCAGCCGGTGAGCCCGCCCTGTACTACCACTGGCTGGTTGTGGGCATGGCACAATTTTAAAATTTGACTGACTTCGTTTGTGCTGCGGGGTCTAAGCAGGGCGAGCGTTTGAGTGGGTTCCGAACGCCAATAACTTGTTGCTCTGTTGGTCAGATCAGCGCCAAGTATGACTTGTTGCTCACCAAGGTACTCTATTAATGCACTGATAACGTCTGTCATGGCTGCTACCTTAATCGTCTCCTGAGCTTAAGTTTTCAACGTGCCGCTTCGACAACAAGCGTTCGCTGCTCGCCAAGTCCCTCAATACCCAAAGTGATGAGATCCCCGGGCCCCAGAAAAACGGGCGGGTTCAGCCCAAAACCGACCCCCGGTGGTGTGCCGGTAATCACAATGTCGCCCGGCATCAGCGTCATAAACTGTGAAAGGTAATGCACAAGGAAGCGTGGCTGGAAGATCATGTGCAAGGTCGATCCGTCTTGATATCGATGGCCGTTGACCGCCAGCCACATTGCACGATTTGTAATGTCCGCCGCTTCGTCTCGAGTTACCAGCCAGGGTCCGATGGGAGCGAAGGTCTCACAGCTTTTGCCCTTGTCCCACTGACCGCCTCTCTCGAATTGGAATTCGCGCTCCGACAAGTCGTTTGCAACACAGTAACCTGCAATATGGGCTTCTGCTTGTTCTTCGGTAACATAAGCGGCACGTGTTCCAATAACGATCGCCAGTTCAACCTCCCAGTCCATTTTTTTCGAACCTTTTGGACAAATTACATTGTCAAAAGGGCCACTGATGGCGCTGGTGGATTTCATGAATACGACGGGCTCTTCAGGAATGGGTAAATTTGCCTCCCTGGCATGGTCCTCGTAGTTCAATCCGATACAAATGATATTGCCTACATTGCCTACACATGGGCCAAGACGGGTCTCTGAACCGATCAGTGGCAGTGATAGGGGGTCTTGATCATGAAGCGACTGAAGCACGTCATCAGACAAAGTGGTGCCGTTGATATCATTTACTACCGCCGATAGGTCCCTGATTTGACCGTGGCTGTCTATTAGGCCCGGTTTTTCTTTTCCGGGTTCTCCGTGTCTTACCAGTTTCATTTCGGGTGTTCTCAATCAGTTGTGCGCAAATAAAAGTCTGGCCGCCTGATCAGCAGCGTAACTAAACGTCAGCTCCTCTTTCGGACATCGGTCCAGTATTCTGGCCCGAGACCGGTGATGCAGGCTGAGCTGCGGCGTACAGTTGCGATCTTGATACGACCTATCTACATGCTCCGGGTGGTCACGCGCCTGGTCACCCAAGCTCAGGACTGGCGGATGGTTTTTTGATCAAAGTAAATGCTGTATTCGGCAATGCGCCAGATGTCTTCTGTTTTAACCAGCTTGAATCGATATCTGGAAGTGCCTGTGATATCGAGTGCGCCAAGGCGTATGCCTTCGTCGTCTTGCGCGTTGAGATCGAAGGGGATATACAACATATACATCTCAGCAATAGCGGTATTTTGTGTTTGCGCTTTGATCATTAAATTGGCGCTGTAATGCAGTGGCTGCACATTGCCTTTGGTTGAGCTGGCGCGGAATTCAGTGAAAGCGTAACGAAATTCAGCTCCCGTGAGCTTGAAAGGTTCATCGCCTGCCCTGTGGATCGTGCATACGGGATCGCTTGTGAATATCGCTAGCCAGCGATCAAAATCGTCAGCATCGTATCCGCTACTGTAAGAGTTGCAGAGATTGATAATGGCCAACCTGTCTTCGATGTTAAAGCCTGTGGCACCAGGATGGAGCGTTTGTGAATTATCGAACGAAGCAATTGGCCTCTCGCTCATGCTATCTCGGCTCTGGGTCGCGTCAGAGAATGCTGAGCTAATTGCACTGACTGCCGCGCTGCTTGCGAGCAGTTGACGCCGGTTAATTGACATAAGATGTCCCTCGCTGATGCTGAGGTGCAAGGCAAAAAGACGGAGAGTCTTATCACTGTGCGCCTAAGTACAGAATCACTTATCACTGCGCTGTTGGGTCGGCCCATTGCTGTCATTCTTGTGCCGGTCACTACTCGGGGCCCACTGTGGTGGTAAAGACCACGCTATAGTCCCGGCGTTTGATCCTCCAGACGCCATCGATACGCATGTAGCGATCCTTGTAACGCCCCACTGCCAGCATTTCATTGCCACTGAACAATCTCAGTCGTTCATTGGTGTGCCAATGCGCCACACCCTCATCGCCCTCGACCTGAATAAATATAGGTTGGCCAAACATGGCCGTGTGTTCGTAGGGGGCCATGATGGTTAACCACGATTCGAGAATACGATCTTTGCCAGAGATGTCGCCGCCCCCCAGATTCCAAACGCCATCCTCTGCCCAGTTCGCGATCCATTTGTCGGCATCTTGTTCTATGACTGCGGC
>Ga0255754_10003231_pt1 | contig 11806 bp, 10 predicted proteins | sample 101ome_22_FD_179954 | JGI IMG/M metagenome (GOLD analysis project Ga0255754, IMG submission 179954) | Coastal salt marsh microbial communities from the Groves Creek Marsh, Skidaway Island, Georgia - 101412BT metaG (version 2) | ecosystem: Environmental > Aquatic > Marine > Intertidal zone >... | reverse complement strand
GAAATTCGCGGCGGAAGAACCCCAAACGTCCGCGCAACAGGACCCAAATGAGATTGTTGAAGACGCCAAAGTCGGGCCGTTTTACGTGTACAACAGACCTCACATGAGAGAGTTCATCGAGTGGGTCCACGACCATTTTGAAGTCGGAGTTTGGTCGAGCGCCAATACCCAGAATACGAAACGGCTCGTCGATTACGTTTGGGGTGCACACGTGTCCAAGATTTCCTTCATTTGGGGTCAAGAGAGGTGTTCAAACATTGGAATCCCGGTGGAGTCTGCGACGAAGAGGAAGCACCCGATGTTTCTGAAGGAATTGAAGAACGTCTGGTCTCAAAAGAAAAAGACTGGCTTGGCTCGATTTAATCAGAGTAACACGTTGTTGATTGATGATTCGCCGTACAAGGCTATTCGCAACCCGGCGAACACAGCCATCCATCCGCGCGGCTACACGGTGTACGAAATGGCGACGGATGACATGCTGAGCGAGCGCGGAGCGCTACGCGTCTATCTCGAAGAGATGTCGCGCGCGACGTCCATTCCGGATTTTGTTAAAGGAAAACCTTGGAATGGAGGTGAAATCACCGAAGAGCAACGCCAAGAGATCGAGAGAGCACATCGTGCGTGCGAGATTGCAAAGGAGAAGGAGGAGGCGCGTTTGCAAGCGTTGCGAGACCCAGACGAGATCAATCTCGACGACTTGTAAAACGTTCAATCCAACACAGCGAGTAGACCACAGTATTTAGCTATCTTATCTAATCTACACTATATTTCCTAGCTTTATCATCAATTCTTCCTTTGCGTTCACCGGAGCCATGTTTGCGGACCAGAAGCGCAGGATTGGAGTACACGTAGTCGTGATGTTGTACTCCCCGCATCGCACTTCTCGCGGCGGCGCGTCCTCAAATGCGAACGCAGACGGTCTGGGCGGTCGGCCGTCGTCATCAATGAACTTGTACTGTTGACGGCACTCGAACACCATTTCGTCGAGAGATGTGGCGTGGGAGACAGCCTCACGTATGAGGGACGCATCTTTTCCCACGACAACGTTTGACGCGTGACCGCGAACGACATGGCCGCCCGTGACGGCTCCCATGTCTCTTTCTTCGTCGCTGCTCTTCGTGAGGCGAGAGGTAATTCTGCCGTGCTTCTTCACTAAAGGCAAGATGCTATTTCGTATTTTCAGTGGAATCAGAGCAGTGGCTGCTTGTCCCGTCAGCCAGCAGTCCGCTTGCGCCGTGCCGTCGTCAATTATCACCGACGCCTCGACTTCAAAAATGCCGGGGCGATCAGCGCCTCGCGATGGAGGGCGACACACGTCACAGCCTGCGAGTGCCGCGGGCATCTTGCGTTTTTTCGCGCCACGAGGCTCGCTGATAGAGACATTCATGACTGAGCCTGCATCACAACCACACGCCGGGCAGCACCAACGAACTTGTAGCATTGACAGAGATACGACGCGAGCGCGAACGGCAAACGTCCTCCGGGTGATCACAAGGGCACCCACGGAAGCCTTAATGCGTTGTCGAAATATGGAGAGTATCGTTTGTCTCGGTGTCACTTGTGCCGATCTATACGGCAAGTACGACCAGGTAGCGCCACAGGTTTCATGCATTTGGAGGAAAGTAACGTCTGGATTGACTTTGACGTAAATGTTCAACGACGAAGCCGACAGATGGCGAGTGGCGTGATGGATCGTCACAATCGCGCCGATACCCAGTCCGATGGGCAGACTGAAAGCAGACGCCTTGCAGTATACGTCAACGACATCATGCGTTTCCACATCTTGCACTTTTAATCTCGATTCCCAGCCGAATTCAGAGACCGTCTCGCTCTGAAACCATTCTTCGGCGACGACGACGCAACGGAAAGAAATTGGCTCTGGCGCGGGCTGCCAAGACTGACCCATCTCAGCCATCCGGGCGAAGCGTCTGCCGTCCCAGTCCAAAATATCTCGAACGTTTTGAACATTCGATTCCGACGCGTTCATAGCCTCGCAGTCGCTCAAGGCATAAGCTTCAATGCCAAATCTCTCATCCACGGTGAAGGACGGCAAATCGAGATTGGATGACGGGACGATTGGAATCAGGTACGTCGTACCGGGCTTCATCATCGAGTACCAGTTGTTTTGACCCCCAAAAGCGAGCGTGACAACGCTCTTTGGCCTGTGCGGCGTGTTTTGGACGATCCCTCGCATAGACTTGAGCTCGCCCGAGCTATCGAACACTTGAACGGTTTCGCAATCGTCGCGTTTTGAAGAGTCGAGCGAGAGCGTCCAAGTCGGCGCGACAATCTTGCAAAGAATGTTTGACGAACGGAAACGCGGTGGCACTATCTCTTCACCTGCGCGCGCCAATTGAGCTGCAATGTACATCGTGCCATCAGTCTCTACGATTTCGCAGATGCGTGGGTTGAATAAAGCCTTTACATCTCGGGCGTTGACGCTCACGCTGTAGCGAACAGTCGCTTCGCTTTGATGCAGCGCCGCCGCTTGTGCGCCGACGAGCGGACCTTCGCACATGAGCTCACACGATTTAACCATCACGAGCTTGTTCAGAAGACTTGGCGATGGAGGATAATTTCCATCAGAGTTTATGCGTACTTCAATCTGCCCAGACGCGTCGCACAGATACAACCGCTTGTACGCGCACTTCAAAACGCCCAAAACGTATCGCGACTCTGCTGCGCTGTCGAAACCTTCTACGGAGCGAATCACCACCTTGCCCTCGTTCCGTGTAGTCCCGCGTCGAGTGGTGTCGGTGTCGCTCTGATTCTCTGCTTGCCAAGCGGTAAATGCCGACTTCTTCAGCGCGTCAATGAGCGGTGCTTCGCACGACGCCGTCACGTCGCGCCCGCCCAGAGGCGTCGGTTTGAAGAATTCGGCGTACACATCGCCTCGCACGCACACGTTTTCGCCCCAATCGTAAATCTCTGCGAGCAACGGTCCCGGTTTGCGTTGCTCGTCGCTGCCGCGAGATTTACCGAGCGCGTACTCCACAGTGGATGCGTCAATCAGGCGGATGTCTCGCGTGTACTCAAATTTACGCTCGAGCAACTTTTGCCACATCTCGACGGCGTGCGCATACGGAAAGCTGGACTGTTCGACGATGTGTTTCAACGTTCTCGACGATGCGGCGACAGACGAATCGCCATGATAGAGCGAGTGTAACTGCGCGTCGTTCGAACTCGAGCGCGAAATGTCTCTCACGACAACCTGTGTTCGTAAGTCGACACCGAGCGCGTCGACGACGCGATTTTCCCATTCGTCAATTCTCCACACCGGATGCGCGTGCGTGACGACGAGTCTCGCACCGACTCGGATGCCCGTGATGGAAATCTTGGAATCGACGAGTGGTACGTGCGTAAAGCGCACATCGACGGTAGCGTCCTGGTCATCGCGCAACTTGAAGCTTCCTCTCTCCGCCTCAATGTTTACTACACATCCTTCAAAGCGCGAAATCGTCGTCCTCGCCGAGCACGTGGCGCAGGCGCAGGCGTAGGATGCTATCTTGTCAGCGCCAAAGGATATGGATACCATGTAAAACTCGGAAGAAGCTGAAAATGCTCTGATTTCGTGCGTCGCGTCCCCTTTGAAGAGCACCACTTTGCGGAGGTTTCGCATCTCGACCAACGTGCCGACGGATTGCTTCAAGACGCAGCGCCATCGAGAGAGAAACTCTCCGCTAAAGATGAGCGGTATCTCAGCGCCATCCACCGCGCGCAAGACGGCTCCGAAAAACGTAGAATCGCCCGTCGATATCACTGGACTCACTGCTTCCACGACCCCTCTGTGACATTGACCGGGTTTACCTCCCAACGGTCTCGCGTCTGAATCGACGCCGTCGACGGGCCCCAACGGACCGCACACCAGCGCGTCCTCCGCGCTCTCTTCGATGGTATCCACGACCGCAGCCTCGATGACAATCTCACCGTCTGGGCCGTTCAAGACGACGTACTCGCTGACGGCAACTAATCTTCCTAGCTGGTGCGCTCGCACATCCGCGCTCGACAGTTGCGCCTCTACGTTTTCGCCCGCGTCCCGCAGCGCTAGATACCACTCCGAAGCGCCCTCACCGCTCGCACCGCGCCTTCCCAGGCTGAGCGTCCCGAACAACACACTCGGCATGGACGTCGACTCGTCCTCGCCTCGTCGAATCGCATCCCCCACCGTTCCGAAATCCCTCTCTCTCAACCTCGTCTCTGTCAGTCGCCTCTTTGCCCAAAGCGCCCGAAGCGCCTCTCCCTTGGTCGTCGCCCCGTCCCGCCCGCGACACCCATCCAGCGCGCGTCGCATCGACTCAATCTCCATCGTCGTCTCCGCGTTCGCGTCGCGCTCCGTCGTCGTCACGCGCGTCGTCATCCTTAACCGTCGCGCGTCCAAAGCGCTCGTCGTTTTCGAAATCCGAGCACCGACGACCGAGGAGACTGACTGACAGACGTCTTCAAACCGGAATCGAGCGAACGAACGAACGAACGAACGAACGAACGAACGACGCGACGCGACGCGAAGGGCTACGTCCCGGGACTTTCCGGGACGCGCGCGCGAGTTCTCGCGTCACCTCACCGCGTCGTCGTCGTCGTCGTCGCGTCCCCCTCTGACGTCGTCTCGCGCGCGGCGCGCACTTTCTCCTTCGCCAAAAATGTCGTTCAATGCCCGTTTACCGGTACGAGCACCCGACGGACGACAAAAAACGCGACAAGAAAAAAGAAACCGTTCGCGGAAAACATGAACATCCGCATTTGAAACGGGTCAACGATATTCTTCGAATCACCTCGCCGACCTACCTCTGATTTTTTTTACAGGCACACAACACACTGGTCTTTCGGATGACCACCCTCAACTATGGAGACACCGATGTAATGAAGTGCGTTTACCGGTACGAGCACCCGACGGACGGACGACAAGAAAAAAGAAAACCGAACGAAAACGAAAACGAAAACGGAGAAACGCGCGCCCGCGCGGAAGAGGATGCGGTATTTTTCTGTGGTCGTCTTCAGACTGCGACCGACTCGTGACCCGGCGACCGACGTCCCGGGACGAAGACCGCGACCGGGGCTCCGTCCGTCATCCATCGTCGCGGGCGCTGACTCGGACGCGTCGTCGTGCGTCCAGTCGTCGTCGTTCGCCCGGGTCGAAACGAGAGAGAGAGAAACGAGGTAAGGAGGAGAGGGAGCGATTCGATAATGTCGCAACCCGGCCTCGGGCTTGGGCAATTCGCCTTTGTCGGAACCTTCATCGCGGCGGTGAAGAAGACGATCGCGGGTCAGAGGGAGGAACCGCCGGAACATCTAAAGTGCGTCATCACGCAGGAGCTGTTTCGGGATCCGGTGATTCTCGTGCAAACCGGTTACACGTACGATAGGAAAGCCATCGAGCGGTGGTTGAGCGCAAAGTTTCCTCCGACGGACCCGACGTCGAACGTCGAGCTTTGGTGCACGGATCTCGTCCCGAACTGGTCGCTGAGGCAAGTGGTCGATGAGTGGGGGATTGCGAACGGGTATGGGGCGATGGATCCGCCGGAGGAGGCGGTTCGTGTTTCCAAGGATGGACGTCCGACGACGCGACGGTCCGCCAACGCGACGAGCGCGGCGGCGCTCACGCATCAGTATCTCCAAGCGCTCCATAGGACGCATCCGCGTCACGCCGCCGTCTTGGTGTTTCTCATGACGTTCACTCTCGGAACGATCACGGTGACCACGCTCACCGTGGCGCACAGCGTGTACACGACGACGGCGGCGGCGCTTCAACACGAAAAGGTGGCGTGGTTATTGAAAGGACCAGTCCAGAGCGCGATATGGTGGGGAGGCGTCGGGTTGTTCTTATGGCTAGCGAACGCTGGAAATACTCTTGATCCAATGCCACGGCGACGCGCGAACGACGGCGCCAGACGCTTCAGGAGGTGATCTACAAAGATCAAAGCATCAGAGCGAGGAAGCGTCGGCGCGACGCTTCGTCTCGGTTTCTACCAGCTCGACAGCCGATGCGTCGGCTCTCTCGCACGTTGGGCGGCCGAATGTACGCAAACTAAGTGTAGATTAATGTTGTAGCTATTTTTCTCTCATCTGTAACGAACGCCACGAGAAGATGCGATTTTCATACGATAATGTCGACAATGCCGAGACGACGCGCGCGTCGAGACGATACCGAACGCCACTTTAACCCACGCAATTTTCAGAGGAGCGAGTGAAAGGCGAGCGACCGATGAGCGCCATGAGAACGGATCGAAAACGATCCGCGCGCACTCCTCGACGTGCTCGCCCCCCAGACGTAGAAGACGAGCGCGCGACCGAAGATGGCAATCCACAGAAGTCTCTCAAGAGAAAAGTCTCCCATGTGCTTTCGGTTCGCGGGCGATTGGATGAAGCGCTCGCAAAAGCGAACGCGACGCGTTCGACGTCGATGAGAGAGATTGAAGTGGCTTATCTCGCAACTGTCGTGTGTGAACGAGCGATCGAGCTCGAAGAAGAGGTGAAACGAGCGCTAGAATCATCTAAGTGGTGAATGACGACGCGACGCAACGGTTGGAATGCCTATGATGAGAAAAATTGTTTACTATGACCGCTAATGAATGAAAGACTACTGTACTTGATTAGAATCAATCTGCGCATAGGCGCGCCCAGACGTTCGCTCGGAGCGCGGGTTCGCGCGCGAATCGCCCGAGTTTCGTCACCGTGCACGTCGAACTACCGGGCTTCTCCACGCCTCTCGATACCATGCACAAGTGCGCCGCTCGAGCGGCAACCATGACGCCGACGCCACCTGTGAGCGCGTACACCTCCTCTGCAACGTCTCTCGTGAGCCGCTCCTGTACTTGCAAACGTCTCGAATGACGGCTGACGATGGCTTGCAGGACGTCTCGAGACAACGGAGTCGTCGACGAGGAGCAGTACGCGACGCTCACCGTGCCGTGAAACGGAAGCAAGTGATGCTCACACACGGTTGACATGTGCAAGTCGCTCATCACGCACAACTCGTCGGATGCAGTCAGTTCGTTTTCAACCGCAACGGCGTTTCTTGCGGCTTCCTCAATCGGGCTGAATGGCGCGTCGTCTCCGGAACGCATCGCCGCCAGGAGGGATGAGAATGTTCTCGCCGTCTCCTCCACTGTTCGAGTTCCTTCCGTCGCCTCGTACACGCGTTCCTGCAAGTTGAGCGCGTGGAATAATCTAAGCACACCCACGTAGACGTCCTCACTCACCGTCTTTGCCGCCTCGTTTGCCACGGCATCCATCGAGGCTTCGGCGCCCGCCGGGACCGGCGCGGACGCGCCGTCGTCGCACGCGCCGCACACGTTGCCCCAGACGCCGCGCGAAAGCTCAGAGGTACCTCCACCCAAGGACACGAGCGCTTCAAATTCGTCCCACCATACCGATTTTTCGGTGGCAAAACATCCCGTGCACGCTTTGCCCTTCATGGTTTTCGGCGCAAACGGGCCGAGTTGGACGCCGGAAAACGATACGCCGACGCCCAGAGGCGAGGCTACATCTTGTAGCGCTTGCGCCACAGCCCTAGCGAGTCCATCCGGAGTCTGCAACCGCCGCGCGTAAACCTCAGCCACTCGAGCGAGCTTACTCAGCCCCACGATGACGCCAGCTTTCGGGACGTATCCCACGTGTATGACGCCGTAAAACGGCATGAAAGTTTCGGCGCACGTGCTAAACACGGGAACGTCCCGAACGAGCACGACGTCGTGCGTTCCTCGCTCGACGGCTTCGCTTCCCAGGTCTTCCGAAGCCGTGGCTAAATTTTCTTCGTGAAACAACGCCGTACCTAACGCCGCCGGCGCGCTCGCCCCGTACCCGCGCATCGCGAAACATAACGCCTTGGCTACCCGCTTGGGCGTGTCCCGCAGCCCCTCTCTGCGCACGTCTTCGCCCATGGCGAGCAAAACCTCTCGCACTCGCGATTCCAGCTCTGCCCTCTCCTGAATCTCGACGACCGTCGTCGTCTCGACCGTCGTCCCCGTCGTCCCCGTCGTCCCCGTCGTCGTCGTCGTCTCACCCGGGGACCTCGTCGCGAACGCCTCCACGCTCTCGTCGTCACCCTCACTCAGCGAGAGGTCCGCCGAGGCATCATCGTTCGCTCTCGCCGCCTGCCCGCCCTCGCGAGGTTTCTTTCTCCCGAAACCGTCCCCGTGGGCGACGGTAACGACGACGCCCACGTCGGCGTCGTCGTCACCGTCGTCTCCGCCCCTCTTCGTGGGCGGTGACATCGCGCTCGGTCGTCGAGGAGGGAGAGGGTGGTCGAACCGCGACCGCGCGCTTTTGAGTGCGGCGACGAACGCGTCCGCGGGAGCGCGATGTGTCGCGTTCGTGACGACGAATATGACGCGACTAATGGACACGATGGACGCACACAGTGGACGCAACTCTCGTACACTAACCTATTTTAACCCCATCGCGCGCTCGAGATGTGCGATGAACGTGACGTTGGGGGGAATGCGTTTGAAAAAAACACCACACATTTATCATACTGTTTGTTCATATAAAATACACCCGAAGATGTGGAGCGCTCGAACAACGAAAACAAGATGTTTGGACGCCGGCGACGGCGTCGACGGGGACGGCGACGACAGAGACGGACGCGCGCCGGCTCGAACACGCTCGAACACGACGAAGACGATGACGACGATGACGATGATGACGACGATGTCTTCGGCGACGACCGCGAGGACGACGACGACGACTCGCGTGCGAGGATGCCGAGGACCGGCGGCCGGGGCGCGCGGAAGCCGAACGATGACGTGGGCGGCGCGAACCTGGAGCGGCGAAGAGACGACGGCGCGGGTGGAGCGACGGGCGTTGGCGATGGGTCGAAGAAACGCGCAAAGAAACGCGCGCACGGCTGGCGCCGTCGCCAATCCGCTGAGCGTGCCGACGTACGACTCTCCGGAACCGAAGGATAAGACGGAGCCGATTCGAGTGAAGATCGGAGACGAGTGGTACGACTGCAGAGGCTGGGCCAAGGCGCACCCGGGCGGTGAGAGATGGTTGTATTTCTTTGACGGTCGCGATGCGACCGACGTGTTCTACGCGTTGCACTCCTATGGCCCGAACGGCAGCGACTTGGCGTTGCAACGCTTGAAGAAGCTGCCGCGCTGCGACCCGCCAGAGGACAAGAGCCGACTGCCGAGCGAGAGCTCGTACGCGGTGAGCATGGCTTTTGGCGAATTGCGTGATAAGCTCGCCGAGGATGGATTCTTCAAGCGTGAACCGCTCAAGGAAGCCTGGGCGCTTTTCCAAGTGCTCGCGCTCTACGTCAGCGGCACCGCAGTCGCGTATTCTCACCCCATCCTCGCCACCATTCTGCTCGGCTTTGGCATGCAGCAAGCCGGCTGGCTTGGACACGATTACGTCCACGGTCGTGGTCCGTGGTGCGAATTGATGAGATACATGCCCACTTTGCTCAACGGGCACAGCGTCGAGTGGTGGATGCAAAAGCACTCGATGCACCACTCGTTTACCAATGAAGAGCACCTCGACAACGACGTCATGATGGAGCCGTTCTTCTTCTTGCGCTCTCCGCAAGAGTCTGGCCGACCGGATCACCCGATGCGCAAGTACCAGCACATTTACGGTTATCCGTTGTTGTCCATCATGTTCTGGCTCTGGCGCTTCCACTCCGTCATCACGGCGTGGCAGAGAAAGGATGTCAAGGAGCTCGCGTTCATCGGCGTCAACTATCTGTTCCTCGCCACCATGATGCCTTGGCAAGTCGCCATCGGTTCCATCTTCCTCAGTGGCTTCCTCGTGGGTGCGCTCGTGAGCGCCACTCACCAAAGCGAAGAGATCATGGAGTTTGGTGAAGATCCCGAGTACGTTGAAGGTCAGTTCCGCTCGACGCGTGATGCCGAGTGCGTCTTTGGTGGGTTGGAAGCTTGGGTCTGGGGAGGTATGGACACGCAGTTGGAGCATCACTTGTTCCCGAGCATGCCGCGTTACAACTACCACAAGCTCAGACCGCTTTTGAAGGCGTGGGCCAAGGCTAACGGCATCAACTACCGCTCCTCCCCGAGCACGACGATCATTGCCGACAACTTCAAAATGCTCCACCGCGTCGCCAAGGCGTAAACGGCGCGCGCGGTGATCCCTCTAAAATTTACTTCTCCACTCTGGGCGTGCCAGTCCCCGCCATTACGCCGGACTCGCGCTTCGAACCGATTATTTATTGTGTTGCACACGGCATAACCCTCCGTGGCTTGCGTTTCTTTGCCCTTTCACATAGACGACGTAGACTCAAACAGTGTATTTAGAATGTTCAAACCTTACGATGAAAGTTTCGCCGCGAGAAGGGCACGCGCGCGCTTCGTTCGAGGAAAACGAGGAAAGTGTATTCAAGCTCATGATGATGAATGCAATTACATATTCGCATGTGACTAAGTGCGCGCATCGCTCACGAGCGTTAGAGACCAAAATCTCCACTAATGATCGTCGTCACCCCAAACCTGTCTTCTAAGTGTTCTCGCCTAGTGCGTTCCAGCGCGCTCTCGCGCTTAGAAGGCGAGTCGCGTGAAGAACCAACGAGACTTGCCAGTCTTGAACTTCGCCTCGAGGAGCTTCTTAGCCTCCTTTTGCGCCGCAACCTTCTTGGTGGCGTTGTCCAAAGCATCCGCGGTGACGACGTTCTTGAGGTCGTCGGCGACGTCGAGGGAGTAGCGCGTCGGCATGAGGTGCGTGTAGTTGATGTTCTTGATGAACGTCTTGCACTTGGAGCGCTTGGCTTGCTTCTTGTCAGACATCTTCTTGGTCACCTGTGTGTTCGTAACGACGAGACATCGGCAAAAGGTTAGTGATCGCATTCCATCGAGCGCGCGAGCGAGGTTGCGCCCTCTAGGGTTTTTGTCGTGGTTACGCGCGCATCGAAAGACGAGCTTTGTCCACCGTCGACGGGCGCAGACTGACACCCATCGACGTTAAATCGTTCGCGAATATCATCTCGCCGTGTTTCGTACCTTGCGCGGGATCGTGGAGAGGCCGCAGACGAGCGCGTGGCCGTACGGACGCGCAGAGCTGCCGTCATCGACATTCTTGACGATGACCGCCTTCTTGCCCGCATAGCGGCCTTGAAGGACGACAACAACCTTACCGGGCTGCGAGAAACAAACAAAAAAAGAAAGAGGGAAACAAACGCGTCAGTCATTTCGTTCGCAAACTCCGCGCGCGTCCTTCGTCGCCCGTTCCCGCTCGCTACCGGCGTTCGCCCTCGACCCGCGGTCGTCTCGCGATCTCCCGCCGAACGTCCAGCCCTCTCGCGCCCGCCCCCGCGAGGCGTCGCCGCGTCCAGATCACCCCATCGCGCCCGCGCGTCGTCATCATCGTCATCCATCCGTCGTCCGTCAATCGTCCGTCGTCCGTACCTTGAGGAACTTGACCATCTCGTCCGTGCGTGGGAAAGGCGGATGCCGCCGCGTCGCAAAGCCCTTTTCACGCGACGACGACGACGAGCGGTTTTCCATTCCATCCGTCCGACCGACCGAGTCTCGAGTCAAAAATGCGTTCTCGATTCGTGACTCGTCGAAATGGAACGTGGATTTCGTTCGGTCTCTGCCTAAACCCTCATTAATATTATATACCCTACATACTATTAACACATATAAATAAATTGGTTCACAAAAACGCATCTCCATCACCCTCCCCACCCATCGCTCGCCCGTTCGTTCGTTTTCTCCTCCTCCTCCTCCTCCCAGGTTGGTTCGTTCGTTCGTTTTCTCGCGTTCGACTCGACTCTACTCGACGACGACGAGGAGGACGACGAAGGGATGACGGCGACGAGCGGGAGAGCGCTGGCGAATGCGGTGGCGCGCGCGGC
>Ga0255754_10003230_pt1 | contig 11807 bp, 7 predicted proteins | sample 101ome_22_FD_179954 | JGI IMG/M metagenome (GOLD analysis project Ga0255754, IMG submission 179954) | Coastal salt marsh microbial communities from the Groves Creek Marsh, Skidaway Island, Georgia - 101412BT metaG (version 2) | ecosystem: Environmental > Aquatic > Marine > Intertidal zone > Salt... | reverse complement strand
GAGGATTCGCTCGCGGCGGCGGCGGCCGGGACGATGACGACGACGCCGGCGCCGAGACGCGAGGACGGCTGGGGATGGGGGACGCGAGGTACGGACGCGATGGCGTCGCGCGCGCGATGGCGTCTCGCGACGCGCGCGACGGTGGAGGCGACGGCGCGGAGCATGACGGTCGGGTCGTGTGCGACGCGCGCGAGAGTGTGGCGTGCGTGAGAGTCGCGGGCGTTCGACGTGGACGACGACGAGAGACGCGACAAACGCGACGAACGCGACAAACGCGACAAACGCGACGGACGCGCGCGCGGAGAGGCGCGAGACGTCGCGCGTCGGACGCGATTTGATTTTGATTTTTTGAAAATCACCAAAAGTCAGCCATGGGAAAAGACACCGACGACGACGACGCGATGGCGACGGCGCGCGCCAAGGCGGCGCACGAGCGCGGTGTTAACGTCAAGATGATCTCCACCGCGCGTCCGGCGACGGCAGCGGTGGAGATGGACGCGTCGGAGGCGTTGTTGAAGAGGGACGGGAAGGATGTGTATAAAAAATCGTCGGCGAAAAAGGCGAGGTACGCCATGCTCTTTCCGGGACAACTGAGCGCGACCAAGGAGGGGAAGATTGGGGAGATGCGAGAGATGCACACGCAATCGCCGGTGGTGTACCTGGATTTCGCGATGGGACGGATGAAGTTGCTCGGGAGCATCGTGCGTCCGACGTCGACGCGATACTTTACGCTCAACGCGAAATCCAAGGATCGAATGAATTTGGAGGAGTGGTTCGACAGCGTCATCGTGTTTCCGAGTTGGTATTGGATCGGGACTCGCGAGGAGAATCCCGAAGAGAAGCCGTTACCCTTGCCCGAGGCGCTCGGGGATTTGGCGGGCGCGCCGGAGACGGATTGGCGAGCATCCGTCGCCGCCGAGACGAGCAGGAAAATGAGCAAGGAGACGACGACGACGACGACGACGACAACGAAGGGCGCGAACGCGGCGACGGATGCGAAGGAAAACGCGGCGAACGACGCGAACGGTGGGAGACGACCGCGACGTCAGGCGGCGACGGCGGCGCGGAAGAAGATGTACGCCGACGATAGCGACGTCGAGGAGGAGAGCGACGATGACGACGACGGACGCGTGGCGTCGCCCGTGGTGATTCGAGGCAAGGTGGAGAGTTTTATGCCCTCGCCTTCGCTGGTGAAGCCGCCGCCCGTGGTTCGACCGTCAGTCGACGCGCCCTCGCGCACGTCGGCGTCGGCGCAGAAGAAGACGAAAGAACCGCCCGCCAAGCGTCAAAAGAAGGAACCGGTCATCATCATAGATAGCGAAGACGAAGACGACGAGGATTCCGACCGAGGTGACGACGACGACGACGACGACGACGACGACGACGACGACGACGAAGAGATGGAGTTGGACGACGAATCTGAGGGAGAGAGCGAGGAATCTGAAGACGACGAGGACGACAGCGATTTTGAATAGAGCCGCGTAATGTAACTGGATTGAATTGACAACAATATTAAGAATGAATCGCTCACTTGTTCTTCAAGAATTCCTGAAGCGAACGAACGGCGGACGCCGACCCGACGAACATCGGGCTCTTTTGGTGAATGTGTTCCGGAGTCACCTCGAGAACGCGTTCGTCCGCCTTGGCGCCGCGCATGGAGATCCCGCCCGCTTGCTCGGCGAGCATGGACACCGGCGCGATCTCGTAGAGCAAACGTGCCTTACCTTCCGGAGCGTTCGAGTCACCCGGGTACAGCCATATACCTCCATACGACAGCGTCCTGTGCGCGTCCGCCACCAGAGCGCCGATGTAGCGATAACTCCACGGTTTCCCGCCGTCCGAACCGCCGTCTTGTAAATGCTCGACGAACTCCTTCAATTCGGGCGCCCAGAGGTTCACGTTCCCGTTGTTGCACGAATAGATGCGTTGCATGTCCTTCCCGTCGGGAATTTGCATGCGCTCGCGCGTCATTAAAAACTCGCCCGACGCGGCGTCGTAATCAAACTGGTACACGCCGTCGCCGACGGTCAACACGAACACGCATGAACTCGAAAACATGCAATACCCGGCCGCCACAAGCGCCTCGCCCGATTGCTTCGCGTTCGTCAAACAATTCTCGAGCGTTTGCTCCGGCGTATCCGTCTCTTTAATCTCGCACTCGCCTGGCGCGTACACGCCGAAAATCGAACCCGTGGTGACGCATGCGTCGAGATTGCTCGATCCATCGATCGGATCGAACGTCACGATGTATCCCGATCCATTCACGCGTTCAACTGCGATCGGCACGTCTTCTTCTTCCGTCACGATGACTCCCGCGCGTCCGCACTCCGACAACGTCTCGACGAAGACGTCGTTGGCGATGACGTCGAGCTTCTTCTGTTCATCCCCCGACGCGTTCGACCCACCCGCCGCGCCCGTGTTCCCCGCCAACGGCGCGTTCGCGACGAGCGCGCGCACGCGTTTACACGCGACGGCGACCGAGTTGAGCGCGATGGCGAGGTCGCCGTCGATCGTTCCGGCCGTAGCCTGGCGGGTGAGATACATGGACAGGGATTCCCCGAGCGCGGCGCGCGGCGTCTGCGCGCGCGAACGGCGACGGTGCGCGACGCATCGGTGCGCGCGCACGGACGCGCCACGGAGCGTCGCGCGCGCGGTCGTCGTCGTCGTGGAGGTTGAGGTGGCCAGCATCGTGAAGTGGCGTGCGTACGTCAGTCATCACCGCGGCTCGAGCGAACGAACGCACGCGCGCGACATGCGGTGCGCGACGACGACGGCGACGACGACGATGACGACGACCGCGACGTCCTCGTCCGCGTCCCACGCGTTCGCGACGCGTCGGCGCGCGTCGGCGTCGCGCGTGCGAGCGGTGGAGAATTTTCGACCGCCGCGACGACGACGACGTCCCGCCTCGCGCGTCGCGACGCGCGCGTACGGCGACGACGATCTCGACGACGACGCGCGCGACGATCGCGCGGTGTACGAACGCGCGGCGAGACCGTCGTCGTCGTCGCGCGTCGCGAGAGGTGACCGCATGCGAGAGGCGGGACGGCGCGAGGGGTCGTACGAGTACGCGCCGCCGGCGCGCGGGGGCGGACCGCCCGGAGACGGGTGGAACGGGTACGACGACGAGCGCGGAAGCGGTGATGGACCGGGGCGGGAGTTGAATAAGTTTCTCGTCGCGGGCGCGTTCGTGATCGGCATCGGGGCCGGGGTGGTGTTCGACACGGCGGTGGACCTCGAGCCGTCCAACGTGGCGTCGAGAGAAATTTTGGATAGGCGGACGCCGAGCTCGGAGCTGTGCATGGCGAACGGGGCGTCGGCGATGGTGTTCGATCAGCGCGTGTTTTTGTCGTTGAATCCGTTCAATGTGTACGTGGCGCAGCCGGAGGTGAAGCCGGGGTGCGTGCTCAGACGGTCGAACTGGGGCGTGTTGGAGCGAAGCAACGTCGTCGATAAGAAGACAGAGGACGTGTGTAAGCAGCATCTGAACACTTTTGCGTTCGTCGGCGATTTAGACAAGTCTCCGGAGGTGTCGTGCGTGTATCACAGCGAGGACGCAGAGAATCAATTCATGAAGGATCCGACCAAGGCGGTGTTGGGCGACGGCGTCGTGCAGTCGATGCGCGAACGCGTCGACGCGCAGAGCGACATGAAGGCGTTTCGATGAAGACAACATTCTTTTATAAACTACGTACAATTACTATGCCTACTGTAAAACAATCTCGCCGGTGTCCTCGTCCTCGTCTTCGCACGCTTGCGTCTTTTGCGTCGCTTGCGACGAAAACATCTCGAGAAGCGTGCGCTGACTGATGTCGACGACGGGCGCCGACGCGCGCTTTCGTTTCTTTGGTGACTTTTCAGAGCTCATCGTCTCGAGGTGATTCCCGTGCGTCTGCCCGTTGAGCACGGCGCCCAGAGTGTCCAACTTTTTCCGTATCGTCATCCAGATGATTTCGTCGATGGTGTCCTTGACGTGCAGGTACTGCACTAAAACGCTCGAGAGTTGACCGATTCTGTGCGCTCTGTCCTCCGCCTGGATTAAATCCCCGGGCGTCCACACCATCTCGCCGAAGATGACGGTCGACGCCGCGGTGAGCGTTAAACCCATGCCCGCGGCTTTGATGGATAAAATCGCCGCGCGTACGTCGTCGCCGCGCTGGAAAGAGTTGACGAGATTGCCTCTCGCCGACGCGGGCGTCGATCCATCTATGCGAATAAATTTCACCTTCTTCTTTTGCATGAATTCGCTCACAGCGTCGAGAAGCACGCCGTGGTGCGCGAAGAAGATGAATTTGGATTCGCTCCCGTCGAGGAGCGTCTCGAGGTATTCGCACACCGCCTTCTTCTTAGCCTTGGCGCTCGCGAGGAAGAGTTCATTCATGAGCCTCTTTTCTTCCAACTCATCTCCGGCGCCCGGCGTCTGTCGCAACTTGTCGAGCTTCGATTTGACGGCGTACACCTCGCCCATGCTCGACTTTTCCACCGTCAGGTACACCTGACTCCGTTGTTTGGGGGGTAAATCTTTCAAGACGTCCTTCTTCAGGCGTCTCACCATGCACAGTTTTGAAATCATCACGTGAAGCTCGTCCGCGTGCGTGCATCCCGTGAACATGCCGAAAGGACCGCCGTTCGCGCAGTAGCGTCGTCCGTAATCGTTCAATCGACAAAAGATTCTCGGCACGAGCGCCTCGAGTTGGGTGAACAGCTCGATCGGTCGACTCAACGCGGGCGTTCCCGTGAGACAGATCACGCGCTTCGCGCCCTCTTTCATCAACGGTATCACCGCCTGCGTTCGCTGCGCGCGCCTATCCTTGAGAAAATGACTCTCGTCCGCGACGACGATTCGGTATCTCTTCTCTCGCAACTTTTCCTTGAGCTTGACGACCAAAGAGTACGGGACGACGTTAAACTTTTTCCCTTCATCGAGCTTCCACGCCTCGCTCGCCGCTCCCACGCACGCGATGTCGAAATCCTCGACGTCGAGCCAACTCTGAAGCGCGTTTCTCCACGCCTCTCGCAACGACGTCGGGACGAGAATCAACGCCGGCCACTCGTCTCGGTAACACGACAACAACGCGCACGCCTGCACCGTCTTCCCCAGACCCATCTCGTCCCCGATCAACGCTCGCCCACCCCGTCGAAGCGCGTACATCACCCCTTGCCGTTGAAAATCAAACATCTTCGCGTCCAACGCCTCCGAAACGCCTCTCTTGTACGCCTCCTCCGCGTCGCGCTCCTCCGCGTCGAACCTCGTCTCGCAACATCGAACCACCATGCCCTCCACCGGCACCGGTCGTAACCCAGCACGCTGACACTTGGCCACCACCTCGCGCAACGCGCTCGCCGGAAACGTCCACGCGTTCGTCGCCGCGTCTCTCGTCGCGCCCGGCGTCGACGCGACGACGGCGTCGATGACGTTTCCACACGGCGGCGCCCCCACCGCCCGCGCCGCCGAGAATCGATCCCCGGGCGCACGAAGCGTAAACTCCACCGCCGACCGCACGCTCGCCGTCGCCGTCGCCGTCACCGTCGCCGACCCGTGTCCCAGAACGCGCGCATCCATCTTTGCGCTCGTCGTCGTCGTCGTCGTCGTCGTCGTCGACGCACCACCACCGCCCCGACGCCGCGCCGCGTCATCACACGCGCGACGAACGAGCGCGTCCGCGTCCGCGACGTCGAGTCCGTCGAGATCGTCGTCCCACCCGTCGCCGAGGAGCGTCGACGCGTCCATCGCGCGCGTCCGTCTGACGCGCGCGACCGTTCCGTCGCCCGCGCGGTCGAGAGTGCCGTGTTTGTGCCGTGCGGTCGTATGAGTGAGTGATGGATACACAATGGCTTCGTATGCGTACCGAACGTCCGACGATTGAGTATGTGGTGTGGATGCATGTTGTACTCAGACTCGTGGTACGTAGTGTGTGTAAATATGAGGAAGAAACCGTCTCTCGAGTCATCGGTGTTGGACGATCGAGAGGGTCGACGACGACCGCGACGACGACGACGACGACGACCGCGACGACGACGCCCCGTCACACTCTCGCGTCCGGAGCGCGTCGACTCGCACGAGCGACGTGAACGAAGGACTTTTTCGCGCGCGTAGCACTGCCCCGAGCGCGGCGCGCACGAGCGAACGAACGCCGAACCCGTCGGTGCGAGGAGATATGTTTTCGGTGCGAGCGGCCGTGCCGACGCGCGCGAGCGCGTCCGCGCCGCGCGCGCGCGGTGGACGCGCGCAAGCGCGCGCCGTCGCGATGACGACGACGCGATCGAACCTCAACGGGGCGAGCTTTGCGCTCGGTGGTGCGCGTCGAGCGTACGGTGGGGCGTCCTCGGGGGCACTTCGCGTGGATGCGCGACACGTGACCCTAGGCGCGAGCCGTGGTCGTAAATTCGTCGTCAAGGCGATGTTCGAGGTACGTGGACGCGCGAATGCGGCGCGAGTGGTGGATAAAAATGCGATGCGTCGTGTTACCGCGAATTCGGACGCGACCGACGATACGGTGAACGCGTGACTGACATCTTGATGTCACCCTTCTTACGCCTTCCAGCGCTTCACGGAGAAAGCCATCAAGGTTGTCATGTTGGCGCAAGAAGAAGCGCGCAGATTGGGACACAACTTTGTCGGCACCGAACAGGTACGTGCGGTTAAATACGAGCGATGCGTTCGCGCGCGATGCGTGCGCGAGGGAGGTCGCGCGTGGCGTCGGAGGTGATGATGTGGAACGGGACGGGTTAGGTTTAGGCGCGCGCGGGGACGCGTCGGAGGGCGCATTCGGCGCGCGAGGTGTCGCGTGTGGTGCTGAGCGAGTGATGATTGCGCGATAGGATGCGCGTCGCCGCGAGTATCGAGCGCGATGACTGACCAGACGACGCGTTCGCGTGTTTGCGCGCTCGACAGATCATGCTCGGTTTGATTGGTGAGGGCACCGGTATCGCCGCGAAGGTGCTCAAGTCTATGGGCATTTCTTTGAAGGAGGCGCGCATCGAGGTTGAAAAGATCATCGGCCGTGGTTCTGGTTTCGTCGCGGTCGAGATTCCGTTCACCCCGCGTGCGAAGCGTGTGTTGGAGCTTGCGCTCGAAGAGGCGCGTCAGTTGGGTCACAACTACATTGGCACGGAGCACTTGTTGCTCGGTTTGCTTCGCGAAGGCGAAGGCGTCGCCGCGCGTGTGCTCGAGAACCTCGATGCCGATCCGGCGAAGATCCGCTCTCAGGTGATTCGCATGGTTGGTGAGACGCAAGAAGCTGTCGGCGCGGGCGCCGGCGGCGGTCAAGGCGCGCAAGCGGGCTCCAAGACGCCGACGTTGGAGGAGTTCGGTAGCGACCTCACCAAGAAGGCTGAAGAGGGTAAGCTCGACCCGTGCATCGGCCGTGCCAACGAGATTGTGCGTGTCACGCAAATTCTCGGCCGTCGTACCAAGAACAACCCGTGCTTGATTGGTGAGCCGGGTGTCGGTAAGTCCGCCATCGCCGAAGGTCTCGCCCAAAAGATCGCGGCCAACGACGTCCCGGACACCCTCGACTCCAAGCGCATGATGACTCTCGACATGGGTCTCCTCGTCGCCGGTACCAAGTACCGTGGTGAGTTCGAAGAGCGTTTGAAGAAGCTCATGGATGAAGTCAAGAGCGATGAAAACATCATCCTTTTCATTGACGAGGTGCACACCCTCATCGGCGCGGGTGCCGCGGAGGGCGCCATCGACGCCGCGAACATCTTGAAGCCGGCGTTGGCTCGTGGTGAACTTCAGTGCATCGGTGCTACCACCATCGATGAATACCGTAAGCACATCGAAAAGGATCCGGCCCTCGAGCGTCGTTTCCAGCCGGTGCAAGTTCCGGAACCGTCCGTCGACGAAACCATTGAAATTCTCCGTGGTCTCCGCGAGCGTTATGAGTTGCACCACAAGCTTAAGTACTCCGACGATGCTTTGATCGCCGCGGCCAAGTTCTCGAGCCAATACATCTCTGACCGTTTCTTGCCGGACAAGGCGATCGATCTTATCGATGAGGCTGGTTCCCGCGTGCGCCTCTCGCACGCGGCGCTTCCGGAGGAAGCCAAGGAACTCGACAAGGAGTTGAAGGCGTTGATGAAGGAGAAGGACACCGCTATCCGCTCTCAAGATTTCGAAGCCGCCGGTGGTCTCCGTGATCGCGAAGTCGAGCTCCGCGCGCAAATCAAGCAAATCCAAGAGCGCAAGCAAGAGGAGAACAAGGCGAAGACGGAGGCTGGCGACGACACTGGTCCGATGGTGCAAGAGCAAGACATCGCCGACATCGTCGCCTCCTGGACTGGTATCCCGGTTGACAAGGTGTCCTCCGATGAAGGTGTGCGTTTGATGGACATGGAATCGACGCTCCACAAGCGTTTGATTGGTCAAGAAGAAGCCGTCGTTGCGTGCGCTCGCGCTATTCGCCGTGCGCGTACCGGCTTGAAGAACCCGAACCGTCCGGTCGCGTCCTTCATCTTCTCCGGTCCGACTGGTGTCGGTAAGTCCGAACTTGCGAAGTCTCTTTCTCAATTCTACTTCGGCTCCGAAGACGCCATGGTTCGTCTCGATATGTCTGAATTCATGGAACGCCACACGGTGTCCAAGCTCATTGGTTCCCCGCCGGGTTACGTCGGTTACTCCGAGGGTGGCCAGCTCACCGAGGCTGTCCGGCGGCGACCGTACACCCTCGTACTTTTCGATGAGATCGAAAAGGCGCACCCCGATGTGTTCAACATGATGCTTCAAATCCTTGAAGACGGTCGATTGACCGACTCCAAGGGCCGCGTCATTGACTTCAAGAACACCCTCATCATCATGACGTCGAACGTTGGTGCGTCTGCGATCACGAAGGGTGGCGGAGGATTGGGTTTCCAACTTGATGACAACGCTGAGGATCAATCCTACAACCGCATCAAGAGCTTAGTCATGGAAGATTTGAAGAACTACTTCCGACCGGAATTCCTCAACCGTCTTGACGAAATCATTGTGTTCCGTCAACTCAACAAGCAAGAAGTGCGCGAAATCGCATACATCATGCTTGACAACGTGTTCAAGCGCCTCAAGGAGAAGGACATCACTCTTGAATGCACGGAACGCTTCAAGGATCGTCTCGTTGACGAAGGGTTCTCCCCGACGTATGGTGCGCGTCCGTTGCGTCGTGCCATCATGCGCTTACTCGAGGATAACCTCTCTGAGAAGATGCTTACGGGTGAGATTGGCGAGGGTTCGTCGTGCATTATGGACGTCAACTCGGAGGGTGAAATCACGGTGTTGACTAGCGACGGTAGAGAGCTCAAGGCGGGTAGCGCGGTCGTCGGTGGCCCGGCCGGCATTGCGTAAACTTTTTTTGCGGATGCCGCGCGGCACTGCTTACATTGACACCCAAACATTACTTACACGGCGAGCTTTTGCCGCATCAAATTAGGCGAAAATTAGGATCGTGACACACGCGATGTTATATGATGAAAAGAGCAAATTACAACACACGTCGTCATTTCCTTACATAAGAATGGATGATGGATACAACCTACGTCCGATGCGCGCGTCGCTTCTAGGCTTGCAAGGTGACGAGATCACCGCGAATCGAGCACGTCTCCTGCTCCACGAGGAGCATCGCCGCGTCGCGCACCTCCTGCACGTTGTACGCCGTCGAACTATCCTTCTCCGAAAGCGCTCGCACGAGCTCATTCAATCTAAGTTTGCCACCACTGTTCGACAGGATGCTCGCGATGGCGTCCGCAATCTGCTTGCGTTGTTGCCTGTCGCTCGCGCTGTGTCCCGTCAAAATTTTATCCATGTCGATGGTACCCGTGCGCGGATCCACGGCGGATTGTTGCATAGCCACGCGCATGAGGCGTAACGCCTCCTTCGCGTCGTCGCGATCGACTCGTTTACTGAGACGCATGCGCGCGAGCGATTCAGAGAGACGAATCAACGACTCGAGCTGTCTGGGCGTCGCCGTGATCACCTTGCGACTACCTCCCATGCGCCGCATCTCCACGTAGCCCTCCACCAACTCCTCGGCCGCTTCGTCGCTGAGCACCGGTTGCACGTTAGCGCGCGCGTAAGACACGTAGTCGGTGAGCAGTGTCGCATCAATGGCCCCTCGTTTCTTTTGAGGAGGTTCCTTGAAGTGTAAACTCACCAAGTGTCGCGCGAGGCGACGATCCGTCTCTGGATTCGGGCGGTCCAACAACAAGTACAACAAATCGAAACGCGACAGCAACGTCGGAGGAAGTTGAATGTTTTCCACCATGGACATGTTCGGGTTGTATCTACTCCCCACCGGGTTCGCTGACGCGAGAACCGACGTTCTCGCATTGAGAACGGCGATGATGCCCGCCTTGGCGATGGACACCGTCTGTTGTTCCATCACTTCGTGCAACATCGATCGCGCGCTGTCCGACATCTTATCGAACTCATCGATGCAGCAGATGCCTCTGTCGGACAACACCAACGCCCCTGATTCTAGCACCATGTCCTTGGATTCGGGATCGCGCGTGACGTACGCGGTGAGACCGACCGCGGATGAACCTCGACCGGACGTGTACATGCCGCGCGGCGCAATGCGGTGCACGTACGTGAGCAATTGTGATTTTGCAACCCCTGGATCACCGACGAGCAAAATGTTGATATCACCGCGAACCTTGTTCGCAGCCGTCCCACTGAACGTCTTGTTCGTCGCCCCGAAGAGCTGACACAACAAACCCTTCTTGACGTCTTCCAATTCCCAAATAGACGGCGCTAATGACGCGACGAGACGCTCGTACACATCCTCCGATCGACCGAGCTCTTCGATCTCCGCCAAACGCTCGGGGCTGAAATCTAATTGTTGGTTCGGACTTTGATTGCTCGCCGTCGTCCTCGACGATCGCTCCGCCGCGGAGTGTTGCGCCGCCTCGTCGTCCTCGGGACCGGCGGTGTTTCGCAAGCGCTCGCCCGCGTCCTTTCTAACGTGAATAATGTCCAAATACGTCTTGTACACGCTCTTGAGCGTGCGACGAGTCGAGCTCGTGCGAATGGGCACGGCGCGATACACCGCGGTGACCTCGACGCGATCGCCCGGTTTCGCTTGATCGACGAGATCGTCGAAGACGCACATGGACACCGTGTGCGGCGTCTCCCCGTCGGGAATCGCGTCCGGCGTCTCTTGCATCTTCACCGTCTGCTTGTTTGAGAACACGCACTGGTTGTGCACCATCGTCAACGTCCCCGGTTTCCCACACTCCGCGCACTTGAGCGGAGGTTCGTTGACGCGACCGCGATCGACCTGCACGTGCTCGGGCGAAAAGCCGCACATCAAACACTTGAAAAACGCGAGCTTGAGATCGGGAATGATGGACGTGCATCTCGTCACCATGCCTCGAACGCACACCATCTTATCGATGTCCGAAGGATTCAAATCGCGCATCGGTTTCGCGTCCATCATGTTGTACGGTCGCACGATGATTCGCATCGCGAGCGCCTCCTCGTCGCCGACGTCTTCTGATTGAATATTCTCCGCGAAGTACTCGTTCGCGACGACGTCAAACAACGGAATAATCTCTTGCGGGTACGTCACCAACAGCTTGTACAGATACTCATCGTACTCGTGTACGTGTTGACAATCGACGTCCAAGTGCGTCTCCTCCTTCTCTTGCATCGCTCGAAGTCGTCTATCGTAGTGCGACACCTCGGTGTCCGGCAACTCGAAATTTTCGATAAACCTCCTAAAACGACCCTGCGTCTCTCGCACGTTCACCTGCGTCCCCCAGATGAACGTTTGCTCCGCCACCGCCTCTCGCTGCCCTTGCGCGCGAAGCAAGTGTTCTCCCGCGCTCAT
>Ga0255754_10003224_pt1 | contig 11826 bp, 11 predicted proteins | sample 101ome_22_FD_179954 | JGI IMG/M metagenome (GOLD analysis project Ga0255754, IMG submission 179954) | Coastal salt marsh microbial communities from the Groves Creek Marsh, Skidaway Island, Georgia - 101412BT metaG (version 2) | ecosystem: Environmental > Aquatic > Marine > Intertidal zone >... | reverse complement strand
AGTCGCTTGCGTTGTTGTCGCAGCGTGAATTCAGCCACCGCCATCGCCTTGCGGTCAAGGCTTCGCCACACTGAATCGGGACGCTGCCGGCTCATCAGGCGCCACCTCCCGTGAGGTAGGTGAGCAGGGATTCGAGGTCGTCATCGGGGTTGTCGATCTCCCTGACGCGGTGGCCACCCTGCACGATGATGCCGGGTAGCTCTGCGTGGAGTGCTCCAAAATGGTAGGTTTGGATGAGCAACTCGTCCGAACTGGGGAAACTCAACCCGTACACGGCGGGGTGGTCGAGGATGTCCTTGGCAAGGTGCTTCACATCGTCGCCCACCAAACGAATGGTGTGGGGGATTTGGTCCAAGCGGTCCCGGATGGCGTGCAGGTTGCCCAACGCCACCAATTTGCCTTGATGCACGATGACAATTTGTTCGGTGATGCGCTCGATTTCGGAGAGGATGTGGCTGCTGACAAGCACGGTTCGGCCCAACTTGCCCAACTCTCGAATCACGTTCATGATGGTCGTTCGAGCGAGGGGGTCGCACCCTTGCAGGGGTTCGTCCAGCACGATCAAGTCGGGGTCGTTGACCAGGGCATGGGCGATTTTGGTGCGTTGGCGCATCCCTTTCGAAAAGCGACCGATTTCTTTGTTGGCAACGTCGCTGAGGCCCACGAAATCAAGCACGCGAAGGGCTTCATGCTCTGCTTGTGGCTTCGTCATGCCGTGGAGCCGGGCGAAGGTGGCGACAAACTCCAGCGCCGTCATCCAGTCGTGCATTTTCTCGTGCTCGGGAACAAAACCGACCCTCGCGTACGGTGCGGGGTTTTTCCAAGGGTCTTCACCGAAGATGCGGACCTCACCGGCGGAAGGTCGGACCTTGCCCATCAAGAGTTTGAACAGCGTCGATTTCCCTGCCCCGTTCAGCCCCAAAATGCCGGTCACGCCTCCTGAAAGGCCGAGGGTGATGTTGCTCAGGGCGTGAATTCGACCGTAGGATTTTGACACGCCGTTGAGGTAGACGATGGGAACGCTGGTGTCGGGCGTCCAAGCGGACGACGCATCACGCCCTGTTTTGGCCTTGTCGGGCATCATTCTCGGGTCACCTCCATGGAGGCAACCCGCGTGGCAATGACGTACAACGCTGTGGCGTTCATGGCGATCAGTGCAACCAGCGAATAGGTCCAGGGGTATTGGGTGTAGGTGGGTTGCGTGCCCATGATGGTTTGACCCACATGCGCCAGGCAATCGTAGGGTGAAAACAAGTAAAGCACTTCACGTTCGAAAAGATTTTTCACGATGCTGGCCATGGTTTTGGTGCCAAACAAAATGGCCAACAGGCCAATGCCGGGGAAGAAACGACCGCGAGAGACGCTGGACAAGCCCAGTCCAATGCTCGTGTAGGTGAAAATGAGCATCACGCCGGCCAGCAACCCGGCCACGAACATGGGAAAGACGTCGACCATCCACGCCCACCCACGGCCATAGGCGAGAATTTCGGTCAAGAAATACAGGCAATAGGTCAGCAGCACCACGATGGCTTGAATGAGGGCCACCGCCAGGAATTTCATGCCCACGTAGTCAAATCGGGAAACAGGCCGGGAAAAGTACAGGGCAGACGTGCCGTGTTGGCGGTCTTCTGAAATGACGCCGCCGACCAGCAACGCCGCAATGAGGGGGTAATAGAGGGTGTTTCGAGGGAAAAACCCGAGCACATGGCCGTACAGGTTGTCCCGACTCACGCCAAAAATGGTGTGAAGTTCGGATTCCCCGAACAGGCTGGAGACCAAGGTCAGGGCAGCGTCGCCCATGGCGGCGAGGAAGGTGATGAGAATGAAGATCCGCGTCGGCATGGACCACGGTCGGTGACCTTTCGAAAACACACCCAACACGTGGTGCCGAAGAATGGCCCAATTTCGCATCCATCTCGGGTTGAGCGTGCCGTTCCATGGCGTGTAGTGCTGTTCGAAAATTTCGCCACTCGCTGCCGCTTGGGCGGTTTGCGCCGAGGCGCCCGTTTCGTCACCGTCGTTGGCGCCCCATGCCACGTCCATGCGGGCTTGCCCCTGCACGGGCGCCTCAGGGCTGCTGCGTTCGTCTTGGCTCACGAACCGGCCCCTCCCATGGATTGGGGTGCGTCAACCTGGCGTGCCTGAACAGCGTTTCTGAGCAGGTCGTCGCTGGATTTGACGGCGTAACCGAGGTTGTCCATGATGGCAAGGAAGAGGTCTTCCAACGATGCTTCGTATTCGTGCATCTTGCGAATCTGTGCCCCCACCTCACTGGCGGCTTGGAGGATGTGTGATGTGGTGTCCTCTTGGGTGTGGGCGATGCGCATGACGCGTCCTTCACGGCGCACCCTGAATCCCCTGTCCTTCAGGGTGGTCTCAAGGGGGCTGGCACTGCCCCACACGTGGATTTCGATCTCGCGGTCGATGGCCTTGAGGTCTTCAATGCGTCCTTGCGCGGCCAACTTGCCCTTGTGGAGCAAGACGATGTTGTCGCACACCCGTTCGACGTCGTCCATCAGGTGGCTCGCCATCAGGACGGAGCGTTGGCCATCGTGAACCATGGTGTTGAGGGTGGAGATCATGAATTCTCTTGTTTTCATGTCCAAACCGTTCGAGGGTTCGTCAGCGATGATGAGGTCAGGGTCGTGAATGATGGCGCAGGCCAGTTTCGTCGCTTGTTTCATCCCCGTTGAGAAACTGCTGATTTCACGATAACGCTGTTCACCCATGCCAACAAACTGCAGGGCCTCGTGGGCACGGTTCAGTGCCACCTTCGGGTTCATGCCCAACAATTCGCCAGAATACCTCACCTGATGGATGGCGTCCATGCTCGGATTCAGGGCGTCGTACTCCGGCATGTAGCCAATGCGTTGACGAATGGCGGGTCCCTGGGTTTGGATGTCGAAACCCAGCACGGTCCCCTCACCGGAGGTCGCTGTGATGAGCCCGAGGATGGTCTTCAGGAAGGTGGATTTGCCTGCCCCATTTTGGCCGAGCAGACCGGTGGCACCGCGAGGCACAGACAGGTTGAGGTTGTCCAGCGCCACGTGTGGGCCGTAGGATTTGGTGAGCCCCTTGGTGTGGATGATGAGGTCATCCAGGCCAGACATCGCGCTGAAGGGTATCAGCGGCGCCCCATGAAGGCTTGCCTTCACGCCTTCGGTGACGCTTCACCAACGCCCCCACGCGTCTTCACGGCGATGCCTTTGGTGAAGGTCTTCGCATCGGTGGCCGTGCATTGTGCCACACCGTGGCCGAGGAACGTCCCGTTGGCGCTCACCATGATGCAGGCCTCGCCGGGGTTCAACCACGCATCGCAGGCTTGAATGAACCCGTGGAAGACGTTCCTTCCCTTGCGAACGAACGGTTCGGCGTCCTCGTTGACCACCACCACCGCCGGTCCCCGGTGGGCGCTCGTGAGCCATTCGCTGGACGGCATGCTGGAGGGCAAGAGGTCGTTTCGTTGAGCGAACAGCGCCGCTGCTCCTGCAGTGGACAGCGACAAACCCCCGTCGCGTAGACGGGGGCTGAATCGATGAACCCCGTCGGGCCCCTTGATGTTCTTGATGCGCCCCTCTCGGTTCACGACGAAGGTGGTTCCTTCCATCAAGGCTGCGGCGGTGGCACGGTCCGTGTTGTGCATCACCATCAATTTGGCTTGTCCTTGCTCATGGCGAATGCCGGCCATGGCAGCGGTTCGCTCATCGTCGCTCAACGGAAGGTGAACGGAGGGCTCCTCGCCGTGCCCGAGATGTGCCAAGGCTTCAGCAAGCCGATGCTTCACCCCGTCGCCCACGAGGTTGACCGTCGCCCATGGCACACCGACCATACCCAAACGAGCCAGTTCGGTGTCCAGCCAAGACGGTTCGGGCTCGTGCTGAAGCACCCATGGCGGGGCGTCAAGGTGGGCGAACGGGTTGAGGTCTTCAAGCGCCGCAGGAACAACGCCCAACGGCGTAAGAATCAGGGGTTCGATGTTGGGGTGGTGATGCCTGAGCCAAGGCAAGACATCGGTCAACCGCTCACGGAAGGGACCGCGGATGCCGTGGAAGATCACCGCTTGTTGCGCATCGGCGGAGGCTTCCCAGCGATGGTGAAGTTGATGGCGTGCCTTTTGGACATGGGGGCGGACGAACGTGTCGTCACCCCCCCACTGGACGCCGCCTTGTCGCGGGGTTTGCTGTGCCCACACCAACCAATCCCATTCCTCTTCCCAAGTGCCCCGTTCGCCTTCTCGGTCTTTGCCCGACTCCCGTTCGGAACGGATGCGCTTGACATCGGTCGGCGCACGTCCGGGTGGGGTGGTCAACCAAAGAAAGGCCTCACGCAGGGCAGGGTGCTGGTGGCTTCGTTGTTCGGCGAGCTGCCAGATTTTGCCGTCGCGGACCGCTTGCTTGCAGCGAGCCAATTCCGCCAGGGTCACTTCGAGGTTGAAGTGTGCGAGCAGGTTCTCACGGTTCTCCGGCGCCATGGCACGGACCTCCGCAGGTGTGATGTGCGCGACGCACGGCATGGTCAACGGCCAGTCAACCAACTCGTCGATGCGCTCAGTGCCCCAAGGCGTCAACAACCGTCCGTCCCTTGCAAACAGGGCGTAGGCTGCGGAATCGAACAGATCAGCACCTAGGGCGATGGACATCGGGAACAGCATCGGGTGGCCGCAACCAAACATGTGGACGGGGCGATGCGGGGGAAGTTGAGCGAGCGTGGCCATCATGATCTTGGCGTAATCCTTGTAGCGTTGTTGCTCCATCACAGGAACGATTCCGCCAACAGGGTGGACGGCGAAGTCGTGTTGGCCCATGACGGTGGCAGACAATTGTCGGAGGTCGTGGTGCACGCCGCCCTGAATCGGTCCGTTCAACATGGTATCGCCGGCTGCCTTGAGGCTCGCTTCAGCACGCCGTTCGGTTTCCTCCACCGCTTCCTTGACTTCGGCGCGGGTCATGTCGGGTCGGGAAAACACGTCCAGCATGGTGGCGATGTCAACGCCGATGGTTCGCTGAAAGGTCACGATGTCCTCCACGCCCACCTCCACGTCGCCGTAGACGTAGGACTGAAACGTTCCCGAGTCGGTCATGATGGCACCAGGGAAATTCAGAAGGTCGTGAACACCCTTCTGCGTTGCATGCGCCTTGAGTTCATCGTGTTTCCACACGATGTAGGCGTTGGTGATGAGCGCTTGAATGCCGTACCTGTCCCACATGACCCGAGGTTCGATGGTCCGGATGTTGGGGTTGACCACCGGAAGCAACGCCGGTGTTTCGAGCACCCCGTGGTGGGTGTGCAAGCGGCCCAATCGAGCCCGGCCGTCGCGCTGCGTGATCTCAAACCGACCGTGGTCTTGAGGACGGCACGGGTTGGGGTCCGGTCGGGGGGTGTCCTGCCAAGCCACCATGGCCCACCCTCAACCCGATGAATATGAAAGCCTCGCTCGTTCGGTGCCGTCAGGTCTTGCTCAGGGGGTCAACGAACTCCACCGCGCCGTGGGCGAGAATGAATTCTCGACCCAAGTCGTCGAACGTGTCAAGGAGGCCTGACGAAAACCGCACGCGAGCCACTTCGTGATCGTTTTCGAGGTCGTTTTTCACGCCTTCAAGCGTGCCGGGAGCGGCACCGCAGGACAAACAGGCGCCGGTCAAGTCAAGCACCAAATCAAGTCCATTGGGGCCCGTTTCCCATGCGGTGAGGGCGACACCCCCGCCATGGCCGTCCAGTGCGGCCCGCACCGCTCCCAGCCGCGCAAGCAGGGCGGGAACGGCGTGGACGGTGTTGATGACCGATGCAAGGGACAGGTTGCGCAGCCGAGCCTCTTCTTCGGGGTCGACGGCCTCCGCGATGCGGCGGTGGGCTTCGGCTTCCATGGCTGCTTTCGCCTCGGCAGCGTATTTGGCCACGAGGTCGTCGTCCATGCGGTTGCCAGCACACGGTGGGCTTCAAGACTTGTTGCTTGGCCTTCGCTGCCACCACAACCCCCAAAAAACGCCGCCTTGCTCGGCATTACATCCATTGATAAAGGTGTGACGAGAGGGAAGGATGAGGATGAACATGGCCGAGGAGATCCTACGCGTTGAAAACCTCCACGTCAAGGTGGAGGACACTCCCATTCTGCACGGTCTTTCGTTGACGGTCAACCGCGGCGAGAAGCATGTCATCATGGGTCGCAACGGCGCTGGCAAATCGACGCTCGCCAGCGTCATCATGGGTCACCCCGCCTACGAAATCACGGAGGGTGAAGTGTTCTTCATGGGCCGCCCCTTGCATGAACTTGACGTGTTCGAGCGGGCCCGTGCCGGCATTTTCCTGTCCTTCCAATACCCCGCTGTCATCCCCGGCGTCCAGGTCGGCACGTTCCTCAAGAAGTCGGTCCAATCGGTCCGACAAGAGACCGTGAAAGCACGTGCGTTCCGGCAAGAACTCAACGCCGCCATGGACACCCTTGACATGCAAAAATCCGTCCTGTCCCGGTACGTGAACGACGGTTTCAGCGGTGGAGAAAAGAAGCGATTGGAGATCCTCCAGATGCTCCTGCTCAAGCCCAACCTTGCCCTGCTGGACGAAACCGATTCCGGCCTGGACATCGATGCCCTGCGCATCGTGGCCAAAGGCATCAATCAAATCGCACCCGATGCTGGTTGCCTCATCATCACCCACTACCAGCGCCTGCTCGACCACGTCAAACCCGATTTCGTTCACGTGATGATCGACGGTCAACTCGTGATGTCGGGCGGCCCTGAGCTGGCACTGAAACTCGAAGAGCAGGGCTACGACTGGCTCGATGCCACGGAGGTGGAGGCATGAGCGACGAAGCCCGTGAGGCGGTTGGCGACTACCGGTTTGGATTCCACGACCCGGAAAACGCCACCATTCGCTTTGACAAAGGACTCAGCGAGCAGGTTGTTCGAGACATTTCGGGGCTCAAAAACGAACCCGAATGGATGACAGAGATTCGGGTGAAGGCGTACCACCATTTTGTAGAACGCGAAATGCCCGACTGGGGCAACTGCGGTGAATTGAACAACATTGATTTTGACAACGTGACCTATTTCCTTCGTTCCTCCGACGCCACCGAGCGGGATTGGGACGACGTGCCCGAAGACATCAAGCGAACCTTTGATCGCCTCGGCATCCCGGAGGCTGAACAGAAGTACCTCGGTGGCGTCACGGCCCAATACGAGTCCGAAGCCGTCTACCACTCCCTCCGCGAAGATCTCGAAGCGCAAGGGGTCCTGTTCCTTGACATGGACAGTGGCCTTCGTGAACACCCGGAGATCATCAAGAAGCATTTCGGCACCGTCATCCCCTACAGCGACAACAAGTTCTCTGCCCTCAACACGGCGGTGTGGTCCGGTGGGTCGTTCATCTACGTCCCCAAAGGCGTTCATGTGGAAATGCCGGTGCAAGCCTACTTCCGGATCAACGCCCAAAACATGGGGCAGTTTGAACGTACCCTGATCATCGCCGACGAGGGGAGTTCCATTCACTATGTCGAAGGGTGCACGGCCCCAACATACTCCACCGACTCGTTGCATTCTGCCGTGGTTGAACTCATCGCTATGAAGGGTGCAAAAATTCGTTACTCCACCATTCAGAACTGGTCGGCCAACGTGTACAACCTCGTGACCAAGCGCGGCGTGGCCTACGAAGATGCGACGGTTGAGTGGGTGGACGGCAACATCGGTTCGAAATTGACGATGAAGTACCCCGCCGTCCTCCTCAAGGGCGAGGGTGCTCACGCCGAGGTCATCTCGGTGGCCTACGCTGGGGCCGGTCAGCACCAGGATGCGGGTGCTAAGGTGCACCACCTTGCGCCCCGCACGACGTCCAACATTTTGTCAAAGTCCATCTCGAAGAACGGCGGCCGTTCGTCGTACCGGGGGATGCTTCAGGTGTCGCCCAAAGCTGACGGATGCCGCTCCAAAGTGGTCTGCGATGCGCTGATGCTTGACAGCGAATCCCGCTCCGACACCTACCCCACCATGGAGGTTGGCAATTCAACGGCGGACCTTGAGCACGAAGCCAGCGTGTCCAAGGTATCGGGAGACCAACTGTTCTACCTGATGAGCCGCGGCTTCTCCGAGGACGAGGCCATGGGCCTCATCGTCAACGGTTTCTTCGAGCCCTTTACCCGAGAACTCCCCATGGAATACGCCGTGGAACTCAACAAGCTGCTCGAACTGGAAATGGAGGGCTCCATCGGATGAGTTACGCCGACCTCGCCGTCCCTTCCCGTGCCCTTCATCTTTGGCGATACACCCCATGGGCGCGTATCCACCCCTCGACCGTGGACGATGTTCCACACGCCGACCCCGTGCGATGGGAGGTCGGCGAAGGCGGGGTGCTTGCCGAAGGCACCTCCCGTGAGGAGAACAACCCGGACATCGCCCGGGCGTTTCTAGCAGAGAGCAACCCGTCCGTGTGGACCCTCCGTTGCTCACCCGATGCCACCACGGTGCATGTCCGTGCCGTTGCCTCGGGTCATGTCACGGTGGGCCATCTTCACATCGTAGCGGACGGTGACGCCACCGTTGTCGTCCATCTTTCAGGTGAAGCCGACTGGGCCGGTCTCCACATCACTGCTAAGGTGAGCGACAACGTGCGTTTCGCCTACGGGTTGGTCAATGAGCTTTCGGTGAACAGCAAACTGCTGCGCTGCGAAGACTGGACCGTTGGCCGTGACGCTGACGTTCAGCATGCCTCGCTGTCGATGGGTGGGTTCCGCTGCAAAAACGACTTGCGCACTCGATTCACTGCTCCCGGCTCCCAGCTGACCCAAGCGGTGTCCGTGCACGGTCGTGGCGAGCGGCACGTTGACCACCACCTCGAGATTCACCACGACGTTGGTCGCACCGACTCGTCCTTGACGGTCCACTCGGCATGCGACGACCGCAGCCATGCCATCGCCACCGGTCTCTTGACCATCGGCGAACAGGCCAACCACTGCGATGCCGGTCAGGTGTTCAAGAACCTCCTTCTCTCAGAAAAAGCCCGAGCAGAGGCCATTCCCGAGCTCGAAGTGTTGGCCGATGAGGTTGCTGCAGCTCACGGTGCGGCCAGCGCACCGCTTGACCCCGACCAAATGCACTACCTGATGAGTCGGGGTCTTGACGCCCAGGAATCTGCAGCGCTCATCGTTGAGGGTTTCATGCACGACGGTTTTTCTTCGCTGACCAACAGCGATTTGATGGAAACGTTGCGCACACGGCTGACGGTTCACTTGGAATGTGAATTAAAGAGGTGATCGCTTGAGCCTTCGCGACCAGTTTCCGATTTTGCAGCGTGAGGTGAACGGATACCCCTTGGTGTACCTGGACAACGCTGCTACCACCCAGAAACCCCAAGTCGTGCTGGACGCCATGAGCCACTATTACGCTCACTCCAACGCCAACGTCCACCGAGCCGTCCATACGCTGGCTGGTGAGGCCACGGAAGGCTACGAGGCCTGCCGAACCAAACTGAAGCAGCGTTACAACGCGGAGCGTGTCATCATCACCAGCGGCACCACTGAAGCGATCAACCTTGTTGCCCACGGATGGGGACGTGCCAACCTCCAGAAAGGGGACGCTGTGGTGTTGACGGAGATGGAACACCACTCCGACATCGTGCCGTGGCAAATGCTTGCTGAAGAGCGTGGCGTTGAACTGCGCTACGTACCCGTTCTCCCGGATTTTACACTTGACATGGACGTCTTCTCCGCCTCACTGGACGGAGCGAAACTTGTTTGCGTGGTACACACCTCCAACGTCTTGGGCGTTCGTAACCCGCTCGAAGCCATCATCGAACAATCGCACGCCGTTGGTGCACGGGTGCTCATTGATGCTGCTCAAGGCGTCCCTCATGCATCGATTGACTTCACGGAATTCGGCCCGGACTTCATGGCATTTTCCGCCCACAAAATGTGCGGGCCAACCGGCATCGGTGCTTTGTTGGTGGCCCCTTCAGCCTTTGTTGAGATGCAGCCGTTCATGGGTGGTGGCGACATGATCGAAACCGTGACGGTGGATGGGTCGACCTACCAGACCAATGAGCACAAATTCGAAGCCGGCACCCCGCGCATTGCCGAGGCCATCGGTTGGTCAGCTGCGTTGGACTGGATGGCCTCGTTTGATCTTGACGCTGAACACGCTCGGCTGGTTGACATCGCCGGCTGGGTGGCGCAGCAGTTGCGTGAATTGGGCATGACCGTTTACGGTCGGCACGGTCCCGATGACGCTGCTGTGGTGTCGTTCCTGCACCCCACCATCAACAGCGACGATATGGCACATCTGCTCGATGCACGTGGCTTCGCCGTGCGGACCGGCCACCATTGCGCTCAGCCGCTGCTCCAACGCCTCGGCATTCCGGGAACCGTTCGCGCCTCGTTTTACATCTACAACACCCGTGACGAAGCCGAGGCGTTCGTGGCGGAAATGAAGGACATCGTGGAGACATTTTCATGAGTTTCTACCCAGCTGCCCTCCAAGAACTCATTGACGAGTTCCAAGAGATCGACGATAAGCGTGAGCGTTTGGAGTACTTGTTCGAACTCGCTGATGAGGTGAACGAATTCCCTACCTCACAATGGGGCGATGCGACACGGGTGCGCGGCTGTCAATCGGAGGCTCATGTCCACATCGAGGTTGACAACGGTTTGGTGCACTTCCAATCGGGTGCCGATGCCAAAATGGTGCAGGGCATGATGGGCATCCTCACCATTGCCCTGGAAGGGCTCGCTCCTGCCCAAGCCCTGATGATTCCACCCGACTTCGCCGAAGCCATGGGCCTGCTCAACACGTTGACGCCCAGTCGATCCAACGGCTTTCGCAACATGTTCGACAAAGTGATGGCTGACATTCGTCAGCAGGTGGAGGGATGACCATGGTGACCAAAGAAGCGGTGATGGAGCAACTCGACGAGGTCGAAGACCCCGAACTTGAGCTTTCCATCGTTGAACTTGGCCTCGTGTACGACGTCCGGTTTGAAGATAAGGACGAAGGGCTGCACGCTGAGGTCGACATGACCCTGACCTCACCTGGCTGTCCAGCGGCGCCTGAAATCATGGCGGCAGCCCATCGCGCTGCCCTGATGACCGAAGGCCTCGAATCGGTCCACATCAACCTCGTCTGGGCCCCTCGTTGGGACCCAAAGATCCACGCCAGCGAAGACGCTCGCATGGACATGGGCATCTGGGATTGATTTCCCGGTTTCGTACGGCGCTCAGGCAAATCCACGGCTTTATGTCCCACCGCCCGAGTTTCCCAACATGCCAACGCAGGTCCACAAATCCGATGCGAGAGGAAAAGCCAACCACGGTTGGCTGGACACCCGTCATTCGTTCTCCTTTGCTCGTTGGTACAACCCGGACCACATGGGCATCGGTCCGCTTCGGGTTCTCAACCAGGACGTCATCAAGGGTGGTTCGGGTTTTCCCACGCACGGTCACCGTGACATGGACATCGTGTCCATCGTCCTGCAAGGTGCGTTGGAACACAAGGACAGTGAGGGCAACGTCGCTGTCATTCGTCCGGGTGAAGTCCAACGCATGAGTGCAGGTACGGGCGTGACGCACAGTGAGATGAACCACTTCAAGGACCAAACCACAGAATTTCTTCAAATCTGGGTGATTCCTGACGAACGCGGCATAGCCCCATCGTACGAGCAACAAGCCCTGAACCCTCACGTCACGGACGGTCGACCTTTGCCCGTGCTCGCCAGCCCCCGTGGAGCCAACGGTGGCATTGGTCTTCACCAGGATGCCCACATGATGGGCGGCGAAATGAAGGCTGGTGCGACCACGCATTACAACCTCGAAGCGGGCCGGCTGGGTTACTTCCACATGCCCAAAGG
>Ga0255754_10003221_pt1 | contig 11828 bp, 8 predicted proteins | sample 101ome_22_FD_179954 | JGI IMG/M metagenome (GOLD analysis project Ga0255754, IMG submission 179954) | Coastal salt marsh microbial communities from the Groves Creek Marsh, Skidaway Island, Georgia - 101412BT metaG (version 2) | ecosystem: Environmental > Aquatic > Marine > Intertidal zone > Salt... | reverse complement strand
GTTGCTGCGTGCAGCCAATCTTCGTCCCCAATTGATGGTAGATGCCAGCCACGCCAACAGTAGAAAGCAGCCTGATAAGCAAATTGACGTAATTGCTGATATTGCCGCACAGGTGGCTCGGGGACGGCAGGAAATCGTAGGGCTGATGATAGAGAGCTTTATTGAGTCCGGGCGCCAGAATATGGAGACCCGTGAGTCGCTCGTTTATGGACAGAGTATTACTGACCCCTGTATCGCCTGGGGAGACACCGAGGAAGCCCTGGCAGGGCTATCTCGGGCGGTTGAGCAGAGAAGATTAAAGTAGGTAGCAAAAGAGGGCGCAGGGCGATGATCAAGCAGTGGGTAAAAATGAGCATTATTTGCTGCTGTTTCGGCAGCGCGCTGGCGCTCGCTCAGTCCGAGGGTGGGGAAGATAGAGAGCCTCTCACGGTGGCCGAAGAGCTGCATGCCTTGGAGGCTGAATTTGCCCTGATACGCGAAAATCCCATCGACTGGCAAAGCGCTAAAGGGCTGCGTCAGGATGCGCTTTTGTATCGGCAAGAAGAGCGAACCTTGCAGCTGCTGAAGTCTTTTGTACGAGTGGCTCGGGGCATTCTCGATATGCCAAGCGATTCGGCAGAACGGGGTGAGCTGGCGGCTAAGCTGGCCCTTAGGGACGAAGATCTTGAGGCGCGGTTTACGCAACGATTCCAAAAACTCCAGGAGCGAATTAACGACAAAGAATTGCTCAGCCGGGACCAGAGCGGCACCGATCGTGTTGTCGCCGAGGCTGAAATGGACGGGTTAAACGATCTGCGTCTCCGCTTTCTTGAGACTATTATCGATATCGTGAAGATCCGTGAGGGATTGGATTTTCAACCCGGTGGGCTGGAGCAGGTAGCTCGAGTGAGCCTGGAAAGCTATGCCAACGAACGAGTGGGGTTCATCCAGCTTGCAACTGATATTAGGCGGGCTATCAGCGAAAAGCTAAAAGTAGCTCCTAAGGACACCGAGCTCCTTGCGGCGCTTAACATGCAGAACTACTACATCAATCGAGCGGCGGTTCGTCTAGATCGCACTATCACCCAGATGGATCGACTGGACCTGGAGACCGCCCAGCTGCGACGCATCATGATCGAGCAATCCAAGGCGATATCAGTCAGCATGGTTGATCTGGACGTTTTGGGGATTTTGCTAGAGGACTTCAGAGACAGTATTCAGCTTTGGCTGGCGGTTGGGGCGGCGGATTTTCTCTTCCAAACTATTGTCTTTCTTACCATCCTTTTTGGAGCCCGGGTGCTCGGACAGTTTTCTCGCCGATTGGTACAGCGCGGCCTGGATAGGCGTCCGGGAAACATGTCGCATCTGTTGCGCGACGTTATTGTTTCCATGGTAAGCGGATCGGTCTTTCTCATCGGACTTTTTATTGCCCTGTCTCAAGTGGGTATCTCTCTGGCTCCGATGCTGGCTGGTTTGGGTGTGGCGGGATTCATTATTGGCTTTGCCTTGCAGGATACCTTGGGCAACTTTGCCGCAGGCGGGATGATCCTGATCTACCGGCCCTTTGATATGGATGATTACATCGAGGTGGCCGGTGTCGATGGCACCGTCAAGAAAATGAACCTGGTTTCGACCACTATTACGACCCCGGATAATCAGTCGCTCATAATTCCGAATTCAAAAATCTGGGGTGATGTTATTCGCAATAAAACCGGCCAGCGCGTCCGTCGAGTCGACCTGGAGTTTGGCATTAGCTACGGGGACAGCATTGAGCTGGCTGAGGAGGTTTTCAGAAAGGTACTGGCTACGATGCCTGCCGTTCTTCCCGAACCCGAACCCAATATTCAGGTAATTCGGCACGGAGACAGCTCTGTTGATTTTATTGTCCGCCCTTGGGTCAAAACAGAGGATTACTGGCCGACTTACTGGGCAATGCAGCGTGCGGTAAAGCTGGCATTTGATGAGGCAGGTATTACGATCCCGTTTCCGCAACGCGATGTTCATCACTATCGCGGCGATGACAACCCTTCGTCACAGGGGACCGGGTAATGGCGTTTGGTCGGTAGTGGCTAGGGCCTCCAGCTGACGCCCATCACAATATTGTAATCGAGCTTTTCATTGCGGGTGACTTCGTCATCGGGCTTGCCCGAGTCATATTGCGTCGTGGTAGAGACGGTAAGGAAGAGATCGTTAACCATTTCCCAGGCGATTTCCGCGCCGATATCTGCCCTGAACCGGCCAGACTCGGTGATGGAGGGATAAAGATTGGTGTTTATCCTGACGTCAAAGTCTTTTTCCGTGAGGTTGTAGACCACAAACTCGCTAGATGCAAAGGTTTCAAGTGATGTCGAGCTCGCGTAGCGCGATACGCATTCTCGAATTTCGAGCTGATCAAGAATTTGAGCCAGCTCGTCTTTGTCGGGCAGATTCTCCGGTTCCAGCGCTAGCTCATAGTTTGGTTCATAAATGATTTCCGTGGTGGGGTTGTAGAAGCAGCGGTTATCGATGTCAGTGCTGTTCGGGGGGATGTCTACTGCTTCGGTATAGCGATTTTTCTCCCCAATAGCCTGCAGGCCTAGCGAGGCGTTAAAGCGAAGCCCCGCGTTGTCTATAAAATACTTGCCCAATCCGCTGCCAACCGAGATTCGGCCATAGTTATTAAGTGATTCGTTATAGTCGAATCTACCGGTAAACGTGCGATAAAACTGTCTCCGGTTGGTCCAACGTTGATGTTCGAAATCGAGTGCCATCATTCTGCTGGGATTGTCAGAGCGGCGGTAACCCTTACCGCCCTCTTTTTCGAGGCGGGTCGTGGATTCCTGCAACGTGAGCTTGCCGGTATTCTTGGTTCTTTCTGTAGCCAGCGCGACGGTAGCCTTTAATTGGGCGGTAGCCAATTGAGGTTCCAGATTAAGGCTCGCGCCTAAAGTATAAGTAAACGCATCGGCAAGGGTGTCCTCAATAGGCCGTAGTTCGGTGATCTTCAGTAAATCGATTACCGCCGAAGCTTCAATGCTGGTAAAGATGAGTTGCCCACTCGTATCGCTACTGGAGACGTTGCCATAAAGGCGCTCGCCTTCATCGGTCTGTATTTCAAAATTGTACTTAGATTCGATACTGGCGATGTGCCACCATTCCAAAGAAAACTCGTTCGCATATTGGGTTTTCACCCTGAGCGCACCGTAGTCAAGGCCCCTGATTTCACCCGTGATCTTATCCCCGTTATACATGGTAATTACGTCACTTTGATCGTGACTTTGAGCCATGCCAGAGCTTAGTAATAGGGCAGCAAGTAGTATTCGAGCCATGTTGATAACACCATCAGTGGGTAATACGGAATAAGAGCTCAGCTTAATGTGCGGTATGCGTAGTCGTTGAAAAATATAAGGTCGTTTGTGCCATCGACCGCGGGCGTCTGATAACAACCTCTTTCCGCGCCAAAGCATATTCTGTGGAGTAAATATGTACCACTATTCCTAAAGGGGCTTGCTGGTGTTGTCGCTAAATGCATATGCTTGGTGCTCCGCCTTAAGAAACACATGATGTGATAGACCAGTTAGCCCTCGCGCTCATTATTCTCGGTTTGGTCTGGGTATTAATCTTTACCCGCGTACCGCCGCCCCGCGCTTTTGTCGGGGCGATGGTGGCTTGTTATTTATTGGGCTTTATTGACACCCAAACGGTGTTGTCTAAGAGCGTTAATCAGGGGGTAATCACTCTGGTTCTTTTATTGCTGGTATCGGTTGGGCTCGAGCGTCTGCCCTGGCTCGCAAGCCTAGGCCAGCGCCTTGTCACTCCCTCCCTACCGAAATCATTAGTCCGATTGTCGGTAGTGACGGCCGTGTTTTCGGCGTTTGTTAACAACACCGCTGTGGTGGCGACTCTGGCGTCAAGCCTGCGGAAGAACAACGTGCATCCCGCAAGTCGATTGCTGTTGCCTTTGTCTTATGCCGCTATTTTAGGCGGTACGCTGACTTTGATTGGAACCTCGACCAACCTGATCGTGAGCAGTTTTGTGCAGGACCAAACCGGTACTCCACTGCCGTTTCTTGCATTCTTTCCGGTCGCCTTGCCTGCGCTAATGGCGGGGCTGCTCACAATGTTCTTGTTTAATCGTCGGTTACCCGCGCACAGCCAAGAGTCCGAGCGAGTTGAAGAGTATCTGCTCGAAGCTGAAATAGAAGACAGCTCTTCGATGATTGGTAAGACGGTGCAGGAAAATAATTTACGCGATCTTGGTGGCTTGTTCTTGGTTCAAATTGTCAGAGACCGGCACCTGATCGCACCCGTGGCTCCGACTCAACGCATAGTGTCAGGCGATAAATTGATTTTCTCGGGCGATATCAAGCGGGTCGCTTTGCTTGAGCGATTCGATGGTCTGAAACTGTTTGCCCTGGAGGAGGGACTGCTGCAGGGCAGCATGACAGAAGTAGTTATACGTCCCAATGCTGCGATCGTTGGCCGTACCATCAAGGAGGTCAGTTTTCGATCGCGGTTTGATGCCGCTGTGGTTGGCATGAAACGCGACGGCGAACGTCTGTCTGGAAAATTGGGAGGCATTGTTGTTCAGCCCGGAGATTCCCTGGTGCTGGCCACAGGGCCCGATTTTCTCAATCGCAATAATTTAGATAGAAACTTCTTGCTCGTCGATACCGATATTGAGGGGCGATCTATGCCGAGCGGCCTGTCTATCGGTTTAACGCTGTGGGTTGGGTTGATGTTGACGTTAGCCGCTCTTGGTGTACTCCCGCTGTTAAAAGGCTTGGCGCTGACGTTGGGGATTATGTTACTGACTGGCGCTGTACGTACGACGGAGCTGAGGCGGCGATTTCCCTGGGAGCTGTGGCTGATTATCACCTCTGCGCTCGCGATTGCGCAGGCGATCAATAACACCGGTGCGATAGCGACGCTGGTTGCCTGGGGGCAGCCGTGGTTGTCGCTGCTGTCACCGCTTGCGCTGCTGGCGGCAGTCTATTTTTTGACCTTGGCATTGACAGAACTGATGACCAATAATGCGGCGGCGGCACTTATGTTCCCCCTGGCATGGGCCTTGGGACAGAGCGCGGGTGTCGATCCTACCCCTATCATTATGAGCGTGGCTTTCGGAGCGAGCGCATCCTTTCTCACACCCTACGGTTACACCACTAACCTGATGGTGCAAAACCTCGGTGGTTACCACAAGCGTGACTACCTGCGTTTCGGCTTACCCGTGTCGGTGGCTTACTCGCTTACCGTGTTGACCGTGCTTCCCTGGGCGTTTCCGTTCTAATTCGAGCCCCGGTATTGAGCGAGCAAGGGGCTACAGGTCGGCGACGTGCGTGTAGTATTTCATATGGCTGTACTTGATGTCGGCGTTCTCGCCCTCGCCACCGATCTTTCCATCTGCTCCCAGTGATCGTAGCTTGAACATGATCCTGACGCCGGCGAAAGGCTCGCACTGATAGTCATAGTTCTGACCCCAAGGATCAGCAGGGATGCTGGATAGATAACCTCCCTCTGGGAAGTTACGAGGGGGGTTGCCCACTGTGGCGGGTACAACCAGAGCCATCAGCCCTTGTTCCGTCCATGGAAAGTAGCGGTTGTCCTTCTCATAGGCTTCAAGGGGCGGCTCCAGCGTTTTGAAATCCTGTAGGATGGCCATGATTGACGCTTGTTGCGCATCAAAATCAACCTTCAACGCCTCATTCAGAGCGGCTTTGGGATTGTTGCTACAGAAGATACTGACGTCTAGTTTCGTTGGACGCATGTTAGCCACGGTATCGACGACGACAAAGGGCTTGAACTCCGGGAACCCTTGAAAATCTCGACCCAAATATTCCCCGCAAGTGACATTGCCGGGGTAGGTGGCCATGTTTCGAAAGCCAGAGCTTTTATTAGGCATAGCCTCAGCGAGCGCCTCTTCATTCTTTTTTGCTCCGGAAGCGCAACCGGCCAGGACAATAGCGGCCGTCAGGGGGAGAGCGTAATGCCGAAAAGTAGAGAGCACGAAAAACTCCTGGAACGGTAGAAGATGGACCGTGAAGATGAGGCCTGTTGCTTGCTAATTCAAGAGAAATTGTCAGTAATCTTGGACAATCGCTGGCAAGTCTGAGCAACACCAAGCAAGTTTGTGATCCCTCGAAAATGGGTTGGCACTATAGATGTTCCGCCGGCTGGGATGCCTGATGACACAGCGGACAGTAGATGACAGTGGTAGCCGCTCTCGGCCACAATGGCGCGGGAGTTACAGGGCGGGAGCTTTGCATCGTGACCATCACAGCTGAATCAGCCTTGGGCAGTGGTTTGTCAGACCACGCGCAGAAGGGAGGGTCATCGCGCTGGATTAGCGCGCAGGAAAAGCTGTGGCTTTTACGGCGTCGAAACAGCTACGCCGCGCTGCTGGTGGTGCGAACCTGGGCGCTCATTTTCCTTTTATTGCTCGTCGCGGGCTACTTCCCCAGTGCGCTGACTATACCGTTGGTGTTTGTCTTGTTGCCCGGTCGACAGCTTAGTCTGGCCGTTCTGATGCATGAGGCGGGCCACGGCACGTTGTTTTCAAGCGCGGGTGCCAACCGATGGGTTGGGCAATGGCTGTGCGCGCTCCCGACGCTTGGGAATTTATCGTCTTATGCCGAGGGTCACCTGCAACATCACCGCCTTGCCGGCACGGCCAACGATCCCGATCTTCCTAACTACGCGGCTTATCCGATTTCGCGCGCGAGTCTGCGTCGAAAAATTACGCGTGACTTGACCGGCCAAACCGGACTCAAGCTACTAATAAGTCTCGCCCGTGGTGGCGCTGGCAATATGGAGTTGGGTAGTTCATCGGGTCTTACGCTGTTGCTGAAACAGCTGATGGTGCAGGTCGTGCTTTTTCTCTTGTTGTCTCTCGCCGGGATTGGATGGACCTGGTTCCTGTGGTTTGCCACGTTCATGACCACATACATGCTTATTATTCGTCTTCGTCAGATAGCGGAACATGCGGCGGTGCCCAACCTTCATGACCCAGATCCACGTAACAATACCCGTACCGTCGACGCCCCGCGTTGGCAGCGGTTCCTCATCGCCCCCAGCTTTGTCAATTATCACCTTGAACATCATCTGATTCCCGGCGTGCCTTGTTATCACTTGCCGGCACTGCGCTCGCTGTTGAAGCAGCGGGGGTTCTTTAACGGCACCCCTGAGTACGACGGATATCAGCAGCTTTTAGCCCACGTCATTGTTTGAGCGGCCTTAATCGGCAATCCCCAGTGACCACTGTTTAACTTTGGTTCGGTAAAGCCTTCTTCCCCCGAGGGTTGCGTCATATCGTTCTCGTGTCTGCCTCCTCGGTGCTATGAGCGATTTCTGGCGATAGCAGCCTCACGAAGCAGTCCCTATCAAACAGTCTTTTAGACAAGGAGTAGTCGATGAAAATAACTGTATTAACAACAACCGCAATATCCCTTCTATTTGCCTCGGTAGCAGCGCTTGGCGCATCACAGCATGAATATCAATCCAAGGGATTTGAGCAGGTTAAGCAACCGCAAAACCAGCTGCTGGCACTTGATCCAGTGCAGTTGGAAACCCTTCGGGGCGGGTTTGCACCACTTGGCGTCGCTTTAGGTATCGCGGGTCTAGACATGGCGTTGATGGGTTTCTACTGGGGGGTTTACGTTCCTTACTATGCTCCGCAAGAGCCTAATTATGATTTGCCTTGAAGCACCTGCGGCCGTGTGGGCTTCGGTATATCGGTGTATTGTCGCGGCCGAGAAACGCCTTGGTGGCGAAGTCGTAAGCAAGGGTGACGGTGATTCCTAAAGTTAGCCTTAGGCTGGCAGTCGCGCTCTCGGTCGCTCTTGTGCTTCCAGCGGTGACCGCAGCGCCGCTGCCTGCTTCGGGGTCCTATCAAGCCGGGCAGGCAGCGGAGTGGCACCTGATCGGTCCAGCGCGACTGGCCGAGCACGGTGCACTACCGTTCTCCTCTGAGGCCGCCCAGGAATTCAGGCAGCGCAAGGACAACACCTGCGCACTTGCCGCGCTGCGCTTTTGGCTAGCAACCCAGTCTGTTTGGACCAGCGAGAAGGGTTTGGAAGATTTGTTGGCTGCGCGGGTGGGCTCAGCCGCGAACCGGGTCAGGGAGCGGGGATACAGCGTTGCGGATTTCTTGTTTGCAGCACGGTCGTTCGGCTTCACCGGCGCAGGCCACTGGCTGACCCCTGCCGGTGTCGATCAGCTCGTTTTTCCCACCACGGTGTTGCTGGCGAGTGGTGAGCGACCGCATTTTTTGGTGCTGCTGAGCCCCGAGTTTGTCTTTGATCCAGCGATGGGCTACCGCGAGTTGCGTATCGCCGAGTTAGTCAGTGATCCCTTTATCTCTGTGGTAGAGATTACCCTGAGGGCCACTGATGAGCGATACGGGTTCACGCGTTAGTTCGCCCTCAAAGCAATTTATATCGAGTGCTCACAGCAAGTCACATCGAACTAGGCCAAGTTCATTCATTAGGTTTTTGTTATCTGACGCGAGCTTGGCGTTGGTGATTACTGCAATACTGGCGGCATCGGTGTTTGCTAGATAAGTCGTGGTGACACGCCGAAGATCATCAAGGGTAGTGCCGATAATACCGGCGCGGAATGTGGCCCGGTCCCCCGCCGTTCGGTTGAACAGCGTTTCATGGAAATGCTTCTTGGCTTCCCCAGCCGGTGAGCCGGGCTTGTCCATGCTGCCAATCACTCCGAGAATGGCTTCTTCAAGGGCTGCAGGCTCGTGCTTGGTTTCCAGCAGCCACCGAATGGACTGATCGAAGTCTCCCAGCGTGCCCTCGAGTCGAGGGTCGCGATAGGAAAAGAAGCGAAAGGCACCGATATTGCCGTCGTGGCTCGCGCCTCCACCATAGGCGCCTCCCTGCTCGCGGATCGCGCGATGGAGAAACCCGTTTCGTAGAAATGCTGCAAGTACAGTCAGCGCCGGAGCATCGGGGTGCCCACTCGGTACCGTCGCAAAGGCTTTGGCGCAGAAATTGACCTGGGTGTTGGCGACCCAGCACTCCCGCCGCATTTCCCGCAGTGGATCAGCGCTGAATGGCTCGGCGGTCTGTTGTTTTGGCATCGCGATTAGGGCCTTTCTGGCTTCCGCCTCAGCCGCTGTCAAATGATCTGGGTCGGCGATAACCGCGGCTTGAAAGTCCGACCCGTCGCTGATTTTTTGATGGAGGGCCGCCAGTTCTTCCAATAACGCTTGCAGTGCGCTGTCATTGCTCAGGCTATCGTCCAACTCTCGAAGTCTGCGGATCCCCTCCAGCCCGCCTTGTCGATGACTGTGCAGCGCCAGCGGACTCATACCTGCAGTCGCGGCCGTCATCGCCAGGCTATGACCACTGCCGGTAATTGACTGATCCCGGCGGGCCCTGATTTGATTGATGAGTTCCTTGACTCGCGCTCCCTCGTCAAAGCGTGCGCCACACAAAGTGTCTTCCATCAAGCCGACTTGCGCTTGGCTGCGATTCGCCAGCGCCTTCGATGAAAGCAAAAAATAAGCGGAGCAGCGTTGCTCATCGAGGCGATCACTGCGGGTCAAGGTTGCAGCGCTGATCGAGCCCACAGTGGCCGACTGTCGATCTTGCACCGCAAGGTAGCTTGCATCACGAATTCCGACCTCGGTGAGCAGTCCGGTTAACAGCGGTAATCGGTCTGATTCGTTGGCTGAAAGGGATGGCAGGGGTTTCACCCATTGTTGATATACGATCCCATTGGTCCCCGTGGGGTAGCGCCAACTCTTGGTGTTATCGGCGTTGTTGTGATCACAAATGGGCTCGGGCAACAACGCTGGTATATCTGCCAGCGTCACGCGGGGAAGGACATTGGGATCGTCAACCTGTGCCTGACGCTGCCTGAGTTTTTCCGCGAGATCGATCACATTCTTGCGCTCATCGGAAGTCATGCCCGCATCCATCGCCGCCAGTCGCTCACTTTCCCGTTTCTGTGCTTGGGCGGACAGATCGCCATTGGGTTTAACCGTGAGTGTGACCCGATGATTGTTTTCTAGCAGCAGTGTTCGGACCAGTCCCGGGATGTAGTTCGGATCCTTGATGCGGTCGCGAATAGTCGTCAACACCGGGTCTAAGTCCAGCGCAGCGACGGGGTCTCCTCCGTGTACAGCGGCACCGAGCCCGCGCAACATGAGGTTGAGTCCATAGGGCATCCCGTCCCCGGTAAGTTCTCGCTGACTTAGCTCGATTTGATGCAATATCGCTTCAAGCCGATCTTCCGCGATACCCGAGTCAGCGACTTCCTGAAGCTTGCTTAGGACCTCCTGCTGGAATTGCGCAGCCACTTCAGGGCTGCTGCCTTCGATCCCGCAGCAGAAAATCATTTCCCGCATGGACTCCTCTACCCCGCAAAGCGGTGAGGGTGCCGAGCCTAGCTCGGTGGTTTCGAGGTAGTGCATAAGCGGTGACGCACTGTTCTCCATCAGGACAGCCGATAGCACTTGCGCCTCAAGCATCGCTGTTAGATCGGCACTCTCTCCGAGTTTCCAACCCATCACGTGGTGGGTTTTCTTCGCGAGACCCTCCGATGCATCCACGGCATAGTCGTGCTCCGCAAGATGGGGAGTCGAAAATGATTGCTCGAGGGCAACCTCGATGCTTTCGTTGCTGCGTGAAAACCGCTTTAAGACGAGCTCCTGGAAGTCACGCTGGTGTGACGCCGCGGGAATATCGCCGAAGGTAAGAAAGATCGCATTGCTTGGATGGTAGTGGCGTGCGTAAAAGTCGCGCAGCTGCTGATAGGATAAATCCGGAATCGCTTCCGGATCTCCGCCACTGTTGAAGTGGTAGGTATTGGTTGGAAAGAGCTCGTAGCACAGCTTGTCCCAGAGAATTGAGGACGTGGAAGACATCGCGCCCTTCATCTCATTGAAGACAACGCCTTTAAACACGAGCGCGTCTTCGCCTTTGGCCTCATCTTTCTCAAATTCGACGCGATGCCCCTCTTGGGCAAAGTCCAGTGGGTCGAGCCGAGAGAAAAAGACGGCGTCGAGATAGACCGATAATAAGTTCGAGAAATCTTTGGTGTTTTGGGTGGCGAAGGGATAGGCAGTCCAGTCAGAGCTGGTAAAGGCGTTCATAAAGGTGTTGAGTGAGCGCCGCAACATCATGAAGAACGGATCGCGGACAGGGTAGCGTTCACTGCCACAGAGGACGGTGTGCTCAAGGATGTGTGCGACACCGGTTGAATCCTGCGGCACGGTGCGCAAGGCAACCATGAAAACGTTTTCACTATTATCACAGCCTAGATGCAAATGGACGGCGCCCGTATCGGGGTGCTCGTATTCTTCCACCGTCAAATTTAGGGCAGCAATGGGCGTGCTGCGTTTAAGAATGAACGGATTGTTTTGCGCCTGTGTGTCGGTTGCTGTTTCCATGAAAACTCTTGGCTCGAAGATTGGCAAAGTAGGGCTTATTGTAACGATTTGACGCGCTTAGTTCTGTGCTTCGAGAATAATTTGGAACATTTTTGGCCAGCGTTTGCCGGTGATCCACACCTGCCCCGTTTCAGGATCCCTCGCTATGCCGTTCAGAACGTCGGTGTCCCGCAGTCGGTCATCGGCTTGCAGCAAGCCTTGTGCGTCGATCATTCCTGTCACGGCCCCTGTGCTGGGATCAATGCGGGCGATGGTGTCGGTTTGCCAGACATTCGCCCAAATTTCCCCGTCTATCCATTCGAGCTCGTTGAGCCTGCGCAGCGGCTCGCCCGCAAGGGTTACCTCGATTGTGTGTACGGTTGGGGTTGGCGTGCTCAGGTCCAGTCGGGTGATCCGGTTGGAGCCATCTGATAGCCATAAGATATTGCCGTGATGCGTGAGGCCCCAGCCCTCGCCTCGATACTGC
>Ga0255754_10003213_pt1 | contig 11843 bp, 12 predicted proteins | sample 101ome_22_FD_179954 | JGI IMG/M metagenome (GOLD analysis project Ga0255754, IMG submission 179954) | Coastal salt marsh microbial communities from the Groves Creek Marsh, Skidaway Island, Georgia - 101412BT metaG (version 2) | ecosystem: Environmental > Aquatic > Marine > Intertidal zone >... | reverse complement strand
TATTTGAGCCTGGAAGATCAATAATTGGTGATACTGGAACATTAATTACTAAAGTGGTTTACATTAAAGATAGTGATAAAAAAAAATTTATAATTCTAGACGCAGCAATGAACGATTTAATGAGGCCAGCTCTTTATGGTGCATTACACACAACTCTTCCAGTTATAAAATCAACTAAACTCTCAAATAAAACATATGAATTCGTTGGTCCAATATGTGAGAGTACAGATAAATTTATAACTTTAAAAAAATTTCAAGAGTTAAAAGAAAAAGACTTAATTGCAATTTGTGATGTTGGGGCTTACGGAATGTCGTTAAGCTCAAACTACAATTTAAGAACAAAACCAATTGAACTATTAATAAAAGGATCAAAAATTAAAATAATCAGAAAAAGACAAAAGCATAAAGATTTAATATAGCTTTTGATACAATGATAAGAAACTTTTTATTTTCGATAGCATTTTTTACTGGAATAATTTTCATCTCTTTAATTTTTTTGCCAGCATTTTTTTTACCTAGAAAGATTGTTTTAATTGGTGGAAAGCTAATGGGCTATTGGACAGGTTTTTGCTTAAAAACAATTTTATCAGTTAAAATTTTTGTTAAAGGAAAAGAAAATATTGTTAAAAATGAAAAATTTTTTATTGCTGCATCTCATCAGTCAATGTTTGAAACTTTTTATTTACAAACAATTTTTAATTCACCAGTATTTATTCTTAAAAAAGAGTTGCTGTTAATACCTATATTCGGTTGGTATTTAAAAAAAATAGGATCAATATCAATTAAACGAAACAAGGTAACAAAAGATAATTTAGATTTTTTTAAGGACATATCTAATATAATAAACACCTCGAATAGACCATTAATAATATTTCCTCAAGGAACTAGAGTTCAACCAGATGAAAGACCAATGTTTAAAAAAGGAGCTTCTAGAATTTATGAAGAACTGGCGATAACATGTCAGCCAATAGCAATAAATTCTGGTTATGTTTGGCCTAAAAATGGTCCTAAAAATAGTCATAAAACAATATCAATATCAATTTTAAAACCAATTACTGCTGGCCTACCCAAGGAAGAATTTATAAAAACCCTAGAAAAAGATATATATACTGAACTTGATTTATTAAACTAGCCCTTCATTGGCATTACAACATAAATACTATCAAAATCACCTGGATCTTTTATTAAAGCTGGAGAACCTGTATCGTTAAAATAAATTTCCACTCTATCTCCATCAAGTTGTGAAGCAACGTCTAACAAATATCTAGAATTAAAACTTATTTCTAAATCATGTTCAAATTTAACATTTAATGTTTCTTTACCATCGCCACTATTTGTATTATTCACCGATAAATCCAGTGTGTCTTTTGATAAATTAAACTTCACACCATCTTTTTTATCTAAAGAAACAGAGGCAACTCTATCTACTGAGTTTAAAAATAACTTCAAATCTATTTCTAATTTTTTTTGATTATTTTTAGGAATTACTTGAATATAATTTGGAAATTTTCCATCAATAAGCTTAGATATTAAAATACTATTATTTAATTCAAATTTAATTTTTGATTTAACATTTGAAACTTTTACATCGCCATCATAATTATCTAACAACGAACAAAGTTGAAAAATTGTTTTTTTAGGTAAAATAATTGGTTCAAAATCAATTTTTTCATCTAGTCTAATTTTAGAAATTGACATTCTATGACTATCTGTAGCAACTGCTGTTAAATAATTTTTATCCTCAACTTCAGTTTGATGAAAATAAATTCCACTTAAATAATGTCTTGTCTCATCATTTGAAACTGAAAATTTACATTTATTTAAAAGTTTTAAAAGTTGTTTTGATTTTATTACAAATTCATTTTCATTAAAATTTTCGTCAGTTAATGGAAATTCTGTTGCACTAATACAATTTAAATTAAAAATAGATTTCTCAGACTCGACTTGTAATTTACTTATATCTGTTAAAGATAAATTTATTTTTTTTCCTGAATTGAGCTTTCTAATAATATCATACATTATCGATGAAGTTGTTGTTGTTTTTCCCTCTTCAATAATCTCAACATTGCTTAACTTATGAATAAATATTAAATCTAAATCAGTAGCGGTAATTGTTAAATTTGAATTACTTGCATCTAATAGAATGTTTGAAAGTATTGGTAGTGTACTTCTTTTTTCTATAACACCTTGGCAATAATTTAATGCTTGCTGGAGATCTTGCTGATTTACGTTAAATTTCATTTTCTTTGTTATTATACAATATCTGGTTTTTTAACTTATTTATATTTTCAACCATTTCAGGGTCTTTTTCTTTTAATTTTTCAATTGTTTTTACTGAATGAATTATAGTTGTGTGATCTCTATTTGAAAATTCTCTTCCTATCTCTGGTAATGATTTTGAGGTTAAAATTTTCGTTAAATAAATCGCTGTTTGTCTAGGTCTTACTAGGTATCTTGACCTTCTAGAGGATAACATTTCATTTTTGCTAATTTTAAAAAATTTACAGACTATTGTCTGTATTAAATCAATTGTAACTTTATTTTCTGCTAGATTTAATAAATCTTTTAAAACTACTTTTGTTTCGGATAAATTTGGGACTTTGTTATAAATTCTTGAAAAAGAAACAACTCTGTTAATTGCTCCAACTAACTCTCTAATACTTCCTGTAATTTCAGAACTAATAAAATTCTGAATTTCTTTAGAAACACTTAATTGATCTGAATACAAATTATTTAATTCTTCAGTTTTCTTCTCAACTATTTTCTTTCTTAATTCGAGATCAGGCTTTTGAATATCAACTACTAGTCCTCCAGAAAATCTAGATTTAATTCTTTCTTGAATTCTGGATAATTTATTTGGAGCTCTATCGGCAGAAACAATTATTTGAGATCCTTTATCTAGTAAAGCATTAAAAGTATGAAAGAACTCTTCCTGCATTGCTTCTTTTCCACTTATAAATTGAATATCATCAATTAGTAAAATATCTGTATTCCTAAAATATTCTTTAAACTTAACCATGTCATTTGCTTTGATAGATTTAACGAACTGATACATGAAACGTTCTGCTGAAATGAACATAACTTTATTATTTTTTTTTAATTCTAAGCCTATAGAATTTAACAAATGAGTTTTACCCATTCCAACTCCACCATAAATGTATAATGGATTATAATGAGAAATATTTTCTGAAACTTTTAAAGAAGCTTCATAGGCAAGTCTGTTGCTACTTCCCGTTATGAAGTTATCAAACCTTTTGTTTGGATCAATACGATTATATTGAAGATAAGAATCTTTTATAAATGAAATATTTTGGTTAACGTTATTTTCTATTTTTTGATTTTTTTCGATAAAATTATTTTTAGCTTGTTCTACAATTTTAAATTCTATTCTGATTATGTCTTTTTTGAACAATCTAACTATTTGCAATATTTGGTCTAAATATCTTGAAGTAATCCAATCTCTTATAAATCTTGTAGGGACTGATAATAATAAATAATTATTAAATTCTTCTACAAAAGTTATTTTTTTTAACCAACTTTCATAAACCTCTAAACCTAGTTTATTTCTCATTTCAGCTTGAACTAACTCCCAATCAAAGCTATCTGAGTTTATATTAGTTAAATTTTTTGTATTTATAGTTTTGTTCATAAAATATATGGAGAGATCTCAGTTAGAACGATTTAAAAAAATTTGCAACAAGTTAATAAAAAAATATAAAAAAAAATAAAATCTACGATTGTAGTTTTGATTGTCGCATTATTTTTTTTAAAATTTTTTTAAAAGAATTTTTTTTGTATTAATTAGAATAACAAAACAATTTATAAAATTTCTAATTGAATCAAATGTAGATTGAATCAAATATAAATTGTATTTGCCACATTCATACGTTTACTAAATCTAAATATAGTAATTTTTTTTTTATATTTGTTATATGATGTGTTAAATTTTTATATCTAAAAAATAGATATTTATGATTTTATATTGCTGAAATTTTCTTAGTAATTCTTGAAACGTTTCTTGATGCGTTCTGCTTTTTAATTATTCCAGTCTTGGCTATTTTCATCAACTCTGAGTTTAATTTAGGTAAAAATTTTAATGCCTCATCTTTCTTTTTAGCATCAATTAAAGTGTTCATCTTCTTTAATGCATTTCTAAATCTACTTTTTCTAGCTTTATTTACAGCTGTTTGCTTAGAAATACGTCTTATACGTTTAATAGCTGATTTTGTGTTTGCCATGCGCAGGGGTATAGCTTGAGATCTTAAAGTGGTCAACTAAATATTTAACTATTTTTGACAGGAAACACAAAAGAAAGTGGATCTATTTGATATAATTTTTTTCTTTATGTTACCGTTACAACCTCTTGTTTTACATCTTAATCCTTCTTGCTGATAAACATTAAATTCCTTTTGAAAATTTCCTAAAATACCTGAAGCATCTTTAAAATCTCTTATACTTGATCCTCCTTTTTTAATTGCTTTTGAAAGAACTTTTTTTGAGTTTAAAATTATTTTTTTACAATCATCTATTGATAATAAACATGCTTTTTTAAAAGGATCAATTTTACTTAAGAACAAAATTTCGCTTGCATAAATGTTACCGATACCTGAAACAAATTTTTGATCCAATAAAAAATTTTTTATACTTTTATTCTTTCCTTTAAAATATTTAAATACATAATTTATATTAAATTCTGAATCAAATGGTTCTGGTCCTAAGTTTTTTAATCTACTTTTTAAATCATCATAAGTCTCGATCAGTTCAAAAAAACCAAATCTTCTTGGATCGTTATAAATGACTTTTAAAGAATTAAATATCAATTCAATATGATTATGTTTCTTTGGAAGCATTGGAGAATGGTAAAAACTTGTATTAGTGATTTTTGATTTTTGTTTTTTTTTTAAAACATGAATTGTACCTGACATTCCTAAGTGTATGAGACAAAAACCACTACTCTTTAAATTTATTATCAAATATTTTGAAAATCTATCAACTTTAACAATTTTTTTATTTTTAAGAAAAGTAGTAAAATTTTTTGGAATTGGAAATCTAAGATTTTTATTTCTAATGATTACTTTTTTAATCGTTTTTTGTTTGATTTTTTTGTCTAGAGATTGTCTGACAATTTCTACTTCTGGTAATTCTGGCATTTCGTACTATATTCAATATATATTTTTATATGCAACAATATCTTCAAAATAAAAAAGGTCTAGTAGAGGAAGTTTTTGATCAAGTTTATAGTAAGTATGACTTGATGAACGATTTGATGTCACTGGGCATCCATCGCTTTTGGAAGAAAAGTTTGATCAATATAATGAATCCATCTTCAAATAAAAGTTTAGTGGATGTTGCATGTGGAACAGGGGATGTTGGTAAATTATTTTTAGATAATACTCGTGAAAGATCACAAGTAACTTGTGTAGATCCAAACAAAGGTATGATTAGTGAAGGTAAACAAAAATTATCTAACTATAAAAATATTAAATGGGTCAATTCAGCAGCTGAAGGTCTTCCTCTTAAAGATAATCTTTTTGATTATTACACAATAAGTTTTGGCTTAAGAAATACAAAAAATTTAGACAAAGCTTTATCTGAAGCATACAGAGTGTTGAAGCCAGGTGGTAGGTTTTTGTGCTTAGAATTTTCAAAAATTCAAAACTCTAACTTAGACTTTATTTATAAAAACTATTCAAAGCTTATACCTCATATTGGTCAACTCATTGTAGGTGATAAAAAACCTTATGAATATCTGATAAAAAGTATTGAAGAATTTATTAATCAAGAAGAACTAATTGATTTAATGAAAAAAAATAATTTTACAAAATGCAGTTATAGGAATTTTTCTGGAGGAATAGTCTCTATTCATAGTGGCTGGAAGATATAATGATTAAAAAATTAATTACATTATTTAAATTAGGTAGAAAAATTGCAAAGTCTGATATTTTAAAAATTGCATCAAAATTTAAAAAACCTCCTATCGGAATTACAATTTTATTTCAGTTATTAGCAATTTCATTTAAAAAAAAAGATTTAAATCAAAACATTCAAGACGATGGGGAAAGACTTTCAAAATCATTGGAGTCCATGGGAACAACATTTATAAAACTTGGACAATTTTTAGCAACAAGACCAGATATTATAGGTGAAGAGCTTTCCGCAAAACTAGAAAATTTACAAGATCGTTTACCACCATTTTCAGTTAATCAGGCAAAAAATATAATTAAAAAAGACCTAGGCATTGATGCTTTTAATTCTATTATTGATTTGAGCGAACCTGTGGCTGCTGCATCTATAGCTCAAGTTCATAAAGCAAAAATTAATGACAATGGAACAATTAAAGATGTAGCGATTAAAATTTTAAGACCAGATATCAAAAAGATTTTTAATGAAGAAATTGATGCCATAATGTTGTTTGCATTTATCATTGAGTCATTTGTAAAAAAAACAAAAAGATTAAAACTTGTAGAGGTTGTTTTTTTGTTAAAAGAAATAACTAACCTTGAAATGGATTTAAGATTTGAGGCTGCAGCTGCTAACGAATATGCAGAAAATACAAAAAATGATGCTGGATTTAAAGTTCCTGAAATATATTGGAATTTTACTAGTGAAAATGTCATGACTTTAGACTGGATAGATGGTGTTTCAATTCGTGAAACTGAAGAATTAAAAAAAAGAAATCTAAATACAAGTAAAATTGCTGAAGATATTATTCAACATTTTTTAAGACACGCTGTAAGAGATGGTTTTTTTCATGCAGATATGCATCAAGGTAACATATTTATTGATGATAATGGCCAAATAGCCCCCATAGATTTTGGAATAATGGGTAGATTAGACAAAATGAGTAAACGTTTTTTAGCTGAAATTTTATTTGGATTTATCCAAAGGGATTACAGAAAAGTTGCTGAGGTGCACTTAATAGCTGGTTTAGTTCCTAAAGATGTTCCTATTGATGATCTTGCTCAAGCATTAAGATCAATAGGTGAACCTATATTTGGACAAGAAGTCAAAGATATTTCTGGAGGAAAACTACTAAAGCAACTCTTTGATGTGACTGAAAAATTTAATATGCAAACCCAGCCTCAATTATTAATGCTTCAAAAAACAATGGTTGTAGTTGAGGGAGTTGCAAGAAAATTAAATCCAAACACCAATATATGGACTACGTCTAAACCAGTTCTTGAAAGTTGGTTGAGAGAAACAAAAGATCCTATAAGTAATTTGAATGAAACATTAAAAAATACCTCAGAGGTAATTAAAAGACTACCTGAATTCCCTGAGATCATGGATAAAGCAAATCAAGCATTAACATTTTTAGCTAGTGGACAAATTCCTCAAAACTCAAATTCATATACTGCATTGAATGATAAAAAATTAGAAATGGTAGCTTTTAGAAATCAATCAATTATTGGCTTATTACTTCTTGTAATTTTTGGCCTTATAGTATTTTAATTCGACAAATGAAAAATCTTCATAACAAAAAAATTCTGTTTATAATTTGTGGTGGTATTTCTGCCTACAAAAGCCTTGAAACAATAAGATTGTTTAAAAAAAATGGTGCAGAAATAAAAACTATACTAACATCAAGTGCTAAAGAATTTGTAACTCCCTTATCAATTACATCTTTATCTCAAGGAAAAGTTTATACTGATTTATTTAATGTAGAAAATGAAACTGAAATGGATCACATTTCGCTTTCTAGATGGGCAGACGTAATTGTGGTTGCTCCAACAACAGCAAATACAATTTCAAAATTGGCCCAAGGTACTACAGATGATTTAGCATCTACAGTTATACTAGCTTCAAATAAAGATATTTATTTAGCTCCTGCAATGAATGTTAGAATGTGGGAACACAAATCTACAAAAATGAATTTAAAAAAATTAAAAGATTATGGATATAAATTAATTGGCCCAGAGATTGGGGATATGGCATGTGGTGAATATGGTGAAGGCAAAATGTCCGAACCATTAAAAATTGCAGATGAGTTAAATCAATTTTTTTTAAACCAAAGTCAAAATAAAAAATTTAAAGCTTTGGTTACCGCCGGACCAACAAATGAGTATATCGATCCTGTTCGTTTTATAACAAATAAATCAAGTGGCAAACAGGGATATGAATTAGCTAAATGTCTATCAAAAAAAGGTTTTGATACAACACTGATTTCAGGACCAACTAATCTAGAAGTAGAAAAAGATATTAAACTCATCAAAGTTGAAACAGCGGATGAAATGTTTACCGCTACACAAGATAATTTGCCTGTAGATGTAGCAATTTTTTCAGCAGCAGTATCAGACTTTAAAGTAAAAAATAAATCTCAAACAAAGATAAAAAAAGAAGAAGCATTAAATTTAAATTTAGAAAAAAATATTGATATTTTAAATTATATATCAAATCATAATTCTATGAGACCCGAAATTGTGATTGGTTTTGCAGCAGAAACTAATGAAGTTTTAAAAAATGCAGAAGAAAAATTAAATAAAAAGAATTGTGACTGGATAATTTCTAACGATGTTTCTAAAAAAAATATTGGATTTAACTCTGACTATAATGAAGTTACGATCCACTACAAAAATAAATCTTTAAAAAGTGAAGTTCTTCCATACAAAAAAAAATCTGAAATTTCTGAAGAAATAGTTGATAGAATAATTGATCAATTAAATTAATGGCAAAAATCCTTGTTAAAAAATTAGATCCTTCAATAGAGCTACCTGCCTATAAAACAGAAGGGGCTTCAGGAATGGATCTTATGGCATTTATAAAGGAACCTATTCTACTTAAATCTCAAAATTCCTGTTTAGTTCCAACTGGTATTGCTATTGCTTTTTCAAATGAATTTGAGATTCAAATACGACCCAGATCAGGTTTAGCAGCAAAAAATAATATTAGTGTTTTAAATACGCCAGGAACAATAGATAGTGATTACAGGGGTGAGATAAAAGTAATACTTTACAATCATGGAAAAGAAGATTTTTTAATAAACAATAAAGACAGAATAGCTCAAATGGTTCTTACACCAGTGATAAAAATGAATTTTGAAGAAACAGATGAGCTTCCAGAAACAATAAGAGGCGAAGGCGGATTTGGCTCAACGGGAAAATGAGCAAAAAGTTAAACAAAAAACAAATCGAGCGTTTTTCAAGACAAATCATTCTAAAAAATATTGGTATTTTAGGTCAAAATAAAATTTCAAATTCAAAAGTATTAATAATAGGCATGGGTGGTCTTGGATGTCCGGTGGCAGAATTCTTAACTAGATCAGGGATTGGCTTATTGGGAATTGTAGATCACGATCGAGTTAGCCTTTCAAATATTCATAGGCAAAGTTTATTCAATGAAAAAGATTTAAATAAAGCAAAAGTTAAAATTGCTAAAAAGAAGTTAAACAAGATTAATTCTTTAACAAAAATAAACATTTTTAATTACAAATTAAATAAATCTAATTTTCAAAAAATTATTAAATATTATGATTATATTGTTGATGGAACTGATAATTTTGAAAGTAAATTTCTAATTAATGACTTAAGTTTAAAATATAAAAAATTTTTGGTAACAGGTGCTATAAGTAAATTTGATGGTCATATATTTACATTTAATTTCAAAAACAAAAAAGAACCGTGCCTTCGATGTTTTTATCAAGAGGAAAAAATATCAGATGAAATACTTAATTGTGAATATGAGGGAATTTTAGGAACTGTTGCAGGAATTGTTGGTACAATGCAAGCAAATGAAATTTTAAAAAATATTTTAAATATAGGCAAAAGTTTAAATAATTATATTTTAATTATTGATTTATTAAATTTAAATTTTAGAAAAGCAAAAATTACAAAAAGAAAAAACTGTCTATGCCATTAATTATAAGAATAATTTTAATTTTTATTTTATTAATATCAGCGAGCTCAGCAAATGAAATGTTTGTTTCTTTAAAAAAAAATAAAGTAAACGTTAGGTATGGTCCAAGTTTTGACTCAGATGTAAAATATGTTTACAAAAAAATTAACCTCCCTTTAAAACAAATTGATAAAAAAGAAAACTTTAGAAGAATTATAGATTTTAAAAATAATGGTGGGTGGATACATATATCTCAATTAAAAAAAAATAATTCTGCAATAGCAACCAAAGATAAAATTTTATTTAAAAACCCTACATTTTTTGCAAAACCAATTGCTCTTATTAAGCAAGGTAGGTTATTAATATTAGAAAAATGTGAACAAGAATGGTGTGAAATAACCTCTGGAGAATTTCAAGGTTGGATTAAAACAGATAATATCTGGGGATTTAATTAACTAAAATCAGCCGAAAGTGACTTTTTGTTCTCAGCAGATAACTTGGTAGTATGGGAATATTCTTTGTGATCTATTCCAATTTCAACTTCAATCTCTTCAGATTTAAATTTAGCTATTTGGTCGTCTGAAAAATTAAAATGAATAAATTGAACTGAAGAAGCTTTTCCTTCAGCTGATGTTCTATCAACATCTTCCTCTGGTATAGCTTTTATTTTTTCTCCATTAATTTTCATAAACACAGTTTCTTCAATTCCACCTACTTTTCCGAGGAAAGCCGCACGTGATATAGGGTTGTCTATTTCAAACATTAATGTAGCAGTTAATTCTTTACCATTGGGTATTAAAGGATTGTATGCTGACAACTCGTCTTTAAGCTGTTCATCTCCACCTTTTTCAATATATAGCATTTCTTGAACTTGAGCCAACATTGTCTCGTAGCTTTCAAAGTAAAAGGTTGCGTAAGGTCCTAAAGCAATTCTTCTATTTTTTTTAAAATCAACAATGCTTTTTCTTAATTCTCTTCTGTTTTTTGTGTAGACATCTAATGGCATAATGTCTTCCTTCTGTATCTCTCTTTTTTCTCTTGGCATAATCATAATTTATAACTTTTGGCCATCAATTCGATAGGATGTAGTGCCTCATCATTAGATATATTAGTGTCTGCTTGAAGCTGCTTTAAGTGCTTACCTGCTAAAGGACAATCAGAAGCCATGTACTTATTATTTTTTGTTTTGATTTGTCTTGCAGTTGGTCTTCCTACTTTATTGGCTAAGTCATGTGTTTCTTTCATCACACCAAAAGTTCCACCATGCCCAGCACACTTCTCAACAACATCAATTTTGACATTTGGGATAAGTTTAAGCATATCTCTTGCTTTGATACCCATATTTTGCGCTCTTGCGTGACACGCATGATGCACTGTTACTCCACCGTCTATTTCTTGTAAGCCATCTGCCAATCCTTCGTTATTTGCAATATCGACAACATACTCATCGATATCCATAACGTTTGCGGATAATTTTTTTATTTTTTCATCATTAGGTAAAAGCAATGGCCATTCAAATTTTAACATCAAACCACAACTAGCAGTTAAAGTAACGACTTTGTAACCTTTATTAATCCATTCAACTAGATCTTTAGAAACTTTTTTAGCCTGTTCTACAACTTTAGGAAGATCAGCTTGCTCTAAAAATGGCATTCCACAACATCCAGGATAGGCTTCTTGAACTTCTACACCATTTTTCTTCAAAACTTTTAAAGCTGCAACACCCGTATTTTTTTTATTAAAGTTAACAAAACAAGTAGAATAAATTACAACTTTTCTATCATTAGTTTTTGTATCATAGTTTATTTTGTCATTATTTTTCTTAAAAAAGTTTGAAAAAGTTTCTGAATTGTATTTTGGAAGTTGAACTTTTTTATCAATACCTACAACTATCTCTAATATTTTTCTGAATAACTTATTTTTTATATCTGATGCCCAATTAATTATTTTAGAAAATAAAACCCCAATTTTTGCGTTCCTATCTATTTGAGCTAATTGCATTGGAACACTTT
>Ga0255754_10003210_pt1 | contig 11852 bp, 9 predicted proteins | sample 101ome_22_FD_179954 | JGI IMG/M metagenome (GOLD analysis project Ga0255754, IMG submission 179954) | Coastal salt marsh microbial communities from the Groves Creek Marsh, Skidaway Island, Georgia - 101412BT metaG (version 2) | ecosystem: Environmental > Aquatic > Marine > Intertidal zone > Salt... | reverse complement strand
GCCACTGGCGTCGCCCAAGACTTCGTCGAGTGTCCGATGCCAGTGCGGCAGGATTTTTCCCTCGTCGATGCGCGCAAAAATCCGATCCTGCAGGACTTTTTCTGAGCGCAGGGCATCGCGCCGGTGGACCAAATGCACTCGGCTGCATAAATTGCTTAAATAGAGCGCCTCCTCGACAGCCGTATTGCCCCCGCCAACGACTACCACTTCTTTTCCACGATAAAAGAATCCGTCGCAGGTAGCGCAGGCACTCACTCCCTTACCCATGAAAGCGCTTTCGCTGGCGAGGCCGAGATATTGTGCCGATGCTCCGGTGGCGATAATTAGTGCGTCACAAGTGTAATCGTGGGTTCCCCCCAGCTTGAACGGACGACTGGACAGGTCAACTCGCTCGATATGATCAAACACGATTGAGGCCTCAAATCGCTCCACATGTGCCTGCATTTCCGCCATCAGCTGTGGTCCCTGCAAGTCATGGGCACCGCCAGGCCAGTTTTCCACCTCGGTTGTCGTCGTGAGCTGCCCGCCTTGCTGAATACCCGTTATCACGACAGGCGCCAAATTGGCTCTCGCTGCATAAATGGCAGCGGTATATCCAGCGGGGCCGGAACCCAGAATGATGAGTCGGTGATGCTGTGGATTGCTCATAAGTGTCCCAGATGTACCATCGGTAAAATCATTGAAAGATGAGTCCTTACGGACCCGCGGCGACATGGTAGCATTTCATTTTCCCATAGAGGATGCCGCGTTTTGGCCGGAACAGGTAAGTCAGCGCAAAATTCGACCGCATCATCGTTGTCCAGCCATCGACGCCGGCTTCGCGATGGGCTGTTTATCGCCGTGGGTGCGGTCTGTTTGTTCCTGCTCCTCGCGTTGGTAACCTACCACCCCGCTGATCCCGGTTGGTCGGCCAGCGGTTCCGGAGCAGCTATCCGGAATCTTGGGGGTATTACGGGCGCATTCTTCGCCGATATCTTTTTCTCGCTCATTGGGTTTGGCGCCTATCTCGTGCCCTGCTTGTTGGGGTACCAGGCCACGCGTTTGCTGCTTGCAGCCGATGATCACCGACCCGTAGATTGGACACTGTTTGGACTGCGTGCGCTCGGGCTGTTGTTAGTGGTCATAGCCGCTACAGCGATTGCTGCGCTCAACGATCTTCAGGAATCAGGGTTGCCACAGGGGGCCGGTGGAATTCTGGGTGTGGCCATAGGCTCCGGTTTTGATGCGGCATTCAGCCCCGTTGGCGCTCGCTTGATTCTTATTGCGCTGTTCCTGTTTGGCCTGACCGTCTTTGCCAATATTAGCTGGGTTCACGTTACCGAAACATTGGGTCGGTGGTCACTTCAGGGAGCGGCACGCCTGGGCGAATGGCTTGTCACGACACGAGATCGGCTCGCAGATCGAAAGGCCCGTGAGCGGCAGCTGGAAGAGAGGAAGGCGGTCATCGAGACCTATGTGGAAAAGAAAAAGCAACGCCCGCCGAAGATAAAACCGTTACCGGCAAAGGTCGAACCTGGCAAGCGGGTTGAGCAAGAACGGCAAAAGCCTCTGTTTGACATGCCCATTTCCGGTGAGCTACCCCCACTAGACCTTCTCGATCAACCGGCGGAGGGCGGCGTGCGAGGGTATTCCAAGGAGGAGCTGGAATCGTTATCGCGTCTCCTCGAGCTCAAGTTGCAGGATTTTGGGGTTACGGCAGAGGTCACTGCAGTGTACCCCGGGCCGGTGGTGACCCGCTTTGAAATTCAGCCCGCAGCCGGGGTCAAAGTATCGAGGATCTCCAATCTTGCCAAGGATGTTGCTCGCTCGCTCGCCGTCATCTCGGTCAGAGTGGTAGAGGTGATACCTGGAAAGAGCGTGGTGGGCATTGAGATCCCCAATGCCGATCGTCAGACCGTAAATTTCAAGGAGGTCCTTGCATCAAGAACCTTTGAAGAGTCCAAATCGGCACTTACCCTCGCTCTGGGCCACGACATCGCCGGTACCCCCGTGGTCGCCGACCTGGGTAAGATGCCGCACTTGCTTGTGGCCGGCACCACGGGTTCAGGAAAGTCGGTAGGGGTGAACTGCATGTTGGTGAGCCTGCTTTACAAAAGCTCCCCGGAAGACGTGCGAATGATTCTGGTCGACCCGAAAATGCTCGAGCTGTCGGTCTACGACGGCATCCCGCATTTGTTGACGCCCGTCATCACCGATATGAAAGACGCCGCCAATGGTCTCCGCTGGTGCGTGGCGGAGATGGAGCGCCGATATAAACTCATGTCGTTATTGGGCGTTCGTAATCTCGCTGGCTACAATCGAAAAGTCATTGATGCCATCAAGGCGGGGGAGGCTATTCCCGATCCCACCTGGAAGCCCGATCCGCTATCGATGGTTCCCGAAGAAGATCAGGTGCATCCCACCCTCGAAAAACTTCCCAGCATTGTCGTCGTTATCGATGAGTTCGCGGACATGATGATGATCGTTGGCAAAAAAGTGGAGGAACTAATTGCGCGGATAGCCCAGAAGGCGAGGGCGGCGGGCATACACCTTATACTGGCCACCCAGAGGCCATCTGTGGACGTTATCACCGGCTTAATCAAAGCCAATATCCCCACGCGGATCGCTTTTGCGGTCAGCTCCAAGGTGGACTCGAGAACCATTCTGGATCAGGGCGGGGCCGAGCAACTGCTGGGCTTCGGCGATATGTTGTACCTGCCCTCGGGCTCAAGTGTTCCCAACCGGGTGCATGGTGCTTTTTGCTCTGATGATGAGGTTCATCGCGTTGTCGCTGACTGGAAGCGACGAGGCGATCCACAGTATCTCGAGGGACTGCTGGACGAGGGCGGACAAACTCCCGTAACCGCCGGAGAAATTCAGTCGGCGAACGCAGACGATGAAGACCCAGAAAGCGACGCCCTATACGATGAAGCAGTCCACTATGTGACCAAGAGTCGCCGGGCATCCATTTCCAGCGTCCAACGCAAACTCCGTATTGGTTATAACCGAGCCGCCCGCTTAATAGAAACAATGGAAGCCGCCGGGGTGGTGACCCCCATGGGCTCCAATGGCCAGCGTGAAGTTATTGCGCCACCCCCAGCGGAAGACTGAGGACAGTGTCATTCTCTGAAGCAAGGGTAGTGGCTGCTGTCTTTGGGGCATGGGTTTGGCTATGTCACATGAACGCCGCTCTTGCCAGTGAACTGTGGCCGCTGACCACTGACACCCTGGTAGGACAGTTTGAGCAAACGATCTCTGACGAAGCTGGGCAGTCCTTGTCGGCGAGTTATGGGCGTTTTGCGTTGGCCAAACCGCGTCAGTTTCGCTGGGAGGTGGAGGGGCCCGGAAGGCAGCTTTTTATCAGCGATGGCAACGCGCTCTGGCAGCACGATTTTGATCTCGATACGATAACTGAACAGCCTTTGTCGGCGGATGATGATTCGCCGCTCGAATTATTAATGGCTGATGAAGCGTCGCTGGCGCAGCGCTTCCGCATTGTTCGAGAACCCGGTAGCGTGACACTTTCCCCCCTCCTGGAGAGTGAAACCTTTCAAGCCGTTACCTTGCGGGACCTGGATGCCGATCGGCATGAGATGATTATCGTCGATAATCTGCATCAGCGGATCAAGGTGGTGCTGACGGTTGAGCAATCAGTGGTCCCGGGTGCAGACGCCTTTACGGTGCCATCATCCAACAATGGGGCCGACTGGGAATAACGATCCCGATGCTACCGACCGATGCACAAACCCGTTTATTTACCGTCGACAGCGCCTTAGATCCTCTCGCGTCGCGGCTTCGCCCCGAGGATCTTCAGGGTTTTGTCGGACAAACCCACCTGTTGGCTCCGGGCAAAGCACTGCATACCGCAATTACCTCAGGCCAGCTCCATTCTTTTATCCTTTGGGGCCCTCCAGGGGTTGGCAAAACTACCCTTGCACGAATCGCTGCGACAGCGGCTAACGCGCACTTTGAACAAATTTCGGCGGTCCTCGCTGGAGTCAAGGATATTCGGGCGGCCGTCGACGCGGCCAGGGCGCGAAGGGGGGTGGGGGAGGCTACTGTCCTGTTCGTCGATGAGGTACATCGCTTTAATAAGGCGCAGCAGGATGCCTTCTTGCCCCACGTTGAGGACGGCACTATCACTTTTATCGGGGCGACCACAGAAAACCCCTCGTTTGAAGTTAATGCCGCCCTGTTATCTCGAGTAAGAGTCTACCGATTACGTACCCTAGAGCTGACTGAGCTAGAAGCATTGATCCATCATGCGGTGAATCAATGCTTCCCTGATCTCGAGATCAGCGCCGAACTGGTGACCCGACTGGCCCTCGCTGCAGATGGCGATGGACGTCGGGCTTTATCGCTGGTTGAAATGAGCGCCGATCTGGCTCGCGAGGATGGTGGCCGCCGTGTTGTTGAGGAAAGCACTCTGGAGGAGGTTGCTCAAGGTAGCTTGCGACGGTTCGATAAAGGGGGCGATGTTTTCTATGACCAGATCAGTGCCCTCCATAAATCGGTACGCGGCAGTGATCCCGATGCGAGTTTGTACTGGTTTGCCCGCCTACTTGATGGTGGCTGTGATCCGCTGTACATCGCTCGCCGGGTGGTGCGAATAGCGAGTGAGGATATTGGCAACGCCGATCCGAGGGCGCTGGAACTCGCCCTCAATGCCTGGCAAGTGCAAGAACGCTTAGGCAGTCCCGAGGGAGAGCTTGCGATCGCACAAGCGATCATTTATTCAGCCTGCGCCGCCAAGAGCAACGCGAGCTATCGAGCATACACCCAGGCAAGGCAGCTCGCAGAGCAAGAGGGCTCTCTAGAGGTACCGATACACTTGCGCAATGCACCCACCGCACTGATGAAAGCGGAGGGTTACGGCGATACCTATCGTTACGACCACGACGAGGCGGATGGCCACGCCACCGGTCAGCGCTACTTTCCAGACGGGCTCAATCCGCCACCGTTTTATCACCCCGTCAACCGAGGACTGGAGATTAAAATTGGTGAAAAGCTCGCCATGTTGAAAGCAAAGGCAGCAGCTGCCGATCAAAAAACCGGTAGGGGTGAGGAATGAGTCACTGGTTGTTGGTAGCACTGGGGGGTGCACTGGGGGCAATGGCGCGCTACAGCGCAGGCTTAATTGTGGCTGGGGGCGGGTGGCCCTGGGCGACACTGCTGGTAAACCTTTTCGGCGCGATAGGGTTTGGCGTGGTCATTACCCTGATTGGGAAACAGGTATTACACCCGTCGTTACAGCCCTTGTTAATCGTGGGGTTTTTTGGCGCCTTTACCACCTTCTCAACGTTTAGCTGGGAGCTCTTCAGATTTATCGAACAAAATGCCTGGCTCATGGCCATAAGCTACAGTGCCGGTAGTGTCGTACTGTGCCTGATCGGTATGTTCATCGGCATTGGGCTTGGACGAATAGCGGGATAATGCCAGCGAAACCACGCCGCAAACGGGTTATCATGCGCGCCGCATTCATGGATTTATTTATGACGCTGGAGGCGACATGCTCGACATTAAGGCTATTCGACAGAATCCCGATGCTGTCGTAGCCGGACTTAATAAGCGCGGCCACACATTTCCCCTGGACTCCTTTGTCGCGCTCGATGCTGAACGCAAGGCGGCGGACGTCAAGTCCCAGTCGTTGCTCGCAGAGCGGAAGGCCGCCTCCAAGAAAATAGGAGAGCTGGTGGGGCAGGGTATCGCTGTCGATGACGCGAAGAGCCAGGTCAATGAGATTCTCGAACGGATTGCTGGTGAGATCGACAAGGCAACGGCGCAGGCGAAGGAGGTGCAGGCACAACTTGACGCCCTGTTACTTGGGACGCCGAACATTCCCGATGACCAGGTGCCGGCTGGCGCTTCCGAAGAAGACAACCTCGAGGTGTTACGCTGGGGCTCTCCCCGTGCATTTGATTTTGAGCCACGGGATCATGTCGATATCGGCGAGCGGAAAGGGCGCTTGGATAGCGAGGTGGCGGGGAAGATCACAGGATCACGTTTTGCCGTGATGTATGCCGAGATCGCGCGCATGCATCGCGCGCTGACGCAGTTCATGCTTGACGTTCACACGGGGCAGCATGGTTACACCGAGGTGTATGTTCCCTATTTGGTTAATGCCGCGTCGCTCACGGGTACCGGCAACCTGCCAAAATTTGAAGAAGACCTTTTTAAAGTGGCTGGCGGTGACGGTTATTACCTGATCCCAACGGCCGAGGTCCCGGTGACCAACATCGCGCGAGATCGCGTTTTCGAGGCCGATGAATTAGGCGAGCAGGGCCTGCGTTTTGTCGCGCATACGCCCTGTTTTCGAAGCGAGGCGGGCAGCTATGGTCGCGACACTCGGGGCCTGATCAGACAACATCAATTTGAAAAGGTAGAGCTCGTTCAATTTGTGCCGCCGTCGCAGTCATCCCTTGCGCTGGAAACACTGACGTCCCATGCGGAGGCGATTCTTCAAACACTCGAATTACCCTATCGAAAAATGATGTTGTGCGGTGGCGACATGGGATTTTCGTCGGCCATGACCTACGACCTGGAAGTCTGGCTTCCGGGTCAGAGTGCGTATCGTGAGATCTCGAGCTGCTCCAACTTTAAAGACTACCAGGCTCGCCGGATGATGGCCCGCTGGCGCAACCCCGAGACCGGCAAGCCTGAATTGCTTCACACCCTCAACGGCTCTGGACTGGCGGTGGGTCGCACCTTGGTTGCGGTCATAGAGAACTATCAGCAGGCGGACGGTTCGATTGCCGTTCCCGACGCGTTAAAGCCCTACATGGGCGGCGTCAGCGTCATCGACTGACGTGGATTACTTTCCTATCGGCTTAAAGCTTAGCGGGGAGCCGGTTCTGATAGTCGGTGGCAGCCCAGTGCTGGCGCGCCGAATCCGGTCTGATATCGAGGCGCGTTATCCTACGGGGTATTCCGAGCTCTCCCGGTATTTGGGTGATCGCCGCGGCCAAGTTGCCGAACACCTTATGACCGAGAGGGAGCGGCGCTATTTCTGGGAGCGGCTACTGGATAGCAGCGAATTTATCGATCTCGTACTGGCGAATAATCGTGAAGCCGCCGATGCACTATTTAAGGAAGTCCTCTCTGAGGGCAAAAGCCCGCGGGGTGCCGTGTACCTCATTGGCGCCGGACCGGGAGATCCCGAACTGCTGACCTTCAAAGCGCTACGTCTGTTCAGCAAGCCGATATCGCGCTGTACGACAGGCTCATTGGCGAGGGTATATTAGAGCTGGCGAGACGGGATGCCCCAGTCTGAAATCAATGCGACGCTGCTGTCCCTAGCAAAATCGGGAAAGCGTGTCGCAAGACTGAAAGGAGGCGACCCCTTTATATTTGGTCGGGGCGGTGAAGAAATAGAGGGCTTGCTGGATGCTGGGGTGGACTTCGAAGTCGTACCCGGCGTGACCTCGGCTTCTGGGGCTGCTTGCTACGCTGACATTCCCCTGACTCATCGTGATCACGCCCAATCAGTGCGCTTTATTACAGGGCACACCAAGGACCATCAGCTTGATCTGCCTTGGCAACAGTTCATGAATGAGCAGGAAACGCTGGTTTTTTACATGGGACTCGCGGGCTGTGCCATCACTACGAAAGAGCTGATCAGAGCGGGAAGAAGTCCGAATACGCCCATCGCTATCATCGAAAAGGCCACCCGGGTCGATCAGCGGGTAATTTCCGGCACCTTGGCAAGCATTCTACAAATCGCCGAGAGGGAGAAGCCCGAAGCACCCACGCTGTTGATTATCGGTAGCGTTGTCACCCTTCACAGTTCGCTACGCTGGTATTCGCCGCAACAAGATTAGCGTTTGGCGGTCTGAGGCGCCTGTACAGTGGGCAGCAGTGCAAGGACGTCTGCAACGATCCGACCGGCTTCGAGCAGCAGCACGTCGGCTTCTTCCTCGGAGTCCTCATCGGCCAGCGCCGCTTCTTCGATCGTGTCATTCGCGATGGCCTCGTTATCGAGATCAACATCAAGCGCTGCATCTAGTTCCGTATCGACCGTGGCTTCTTCTTCACGAAGCGAGGTGAGGGGCTCTTCTCCCTTGGCGGTACGGCGCTTGTTTTCGATCTCGAGAGCTCTGCTCTCTTGGGACTCTCGAAGCTCACGCCGCTCCGCCTCATTGAGTGGAAGCTGTGTAAGACCGCGGGTGTCTATCGACATGCTGACTTGGTCCTGCAGGTAAATAAAATCAGGATCCCTCGTCGTGCGCTCTTGATGAAGCTGCTGAAGTGTAGGCACCAAGCCATCAAAGAGAGCGTAGTCACGATGCCGGACGGGGGAGATTTGGTCCCATCCCAGCGCACGGTCGAGAGCGCTTTCGCCAATTTCGCCCTCATCGAAGAGCGATGGAAAAGCGATGTCGGGGACGACCCCGCGGTGCTGGGTAGAGTCGCCGGATATGCGATAAAACTTGCTCTCAGTGACCTTCAGCTGACCCTCGGGCAGATCGAGCAGGGTTTGGACCGTGCCCTTGCCGAAAGACCTGTCTCCGATAACGATCCCTCGGCCGTAGTCCTGCAGCGCACCCGCAAAAATCTCCGAGGCAGAGGCGCTCAGCCGGTTGATTAGCACCGCCACCGGTCCCTCATAAAAGGGCGATCGTTGACGCTTGCCGTCCCGCCACACTCGGCGCTCGGCGCTTCGAATCTGAACCGTTGGCCCATATTCGATGAACAACCCGGTCAGGTCATTCGCCTCTTGCAGCGAACCACCGCCGTTGTTTCTCAGATCGATCACCAGGCCTTCAACGTCCTCTGATTCCAACTCCTCTATGAGCCGTCTGACATCGCGGGTTGTCGATTTGTAATTCTTGTCACCGCGTCTTAGGGCAGCAAAATCGATGTAAAAGGCGGGAATTTCAATTACGCCGATTTTGCGTGGTTTCCCGTCCGCGTCCTCCATCTCAAGCACCCGGCTCTGTGCCGCCTGCTCCTCGAGTTTCACCTGATTACGATGGATAGCGATGACATGCCGCTGATCCATCTTCCCCTTGTCGGGAATAACTTCAAGCCTGACCAGGGTATCGCGTGGGCCCCGAATGAGATCAACGACTTCGTCAAGCCGCCACCCGATCACATCTTCAAGAGGCCCGTCCTCCCCCTGGCCAACACCTATAACGAGGTCTGAGGGGCGCAGCTCTCCCTGCTTGTCGGCGGGACCCGCGGGCACCAGCCTCACCACCTTGGTGTATTCATCATCTACCTGTAGAACGGCTCCGATCCCGTCAAAGGACAGGCTCATGTTGATATCGAAGTTCTCGGCTCTTCTGGGGGAGAAGTAAGAAGTATGCGGGTCATACAGTTCGGTCAGCGCGTTAGCATAGACGGCAAACACGTCGCGCTCATTGTATTGATCCAAACGGTTTAGCTGGTTTTTATAGCGCCGCGCCAGGGTTGGTGCGATCTCATCGAGCGCCTTATCTGCCAGTTTCAAACTGAGCACTTGACTCTTTAGTCTTTTCCGCCAGCGGTCGTCCAGCTCATCCGGCGATGCAGCCCAAGCCAGCGTTTCGCTGTCTAAGGGCAAATATTCATCGAGGGTGAAATCAAAAGCCCCGACCTGATCATCGAGAGAAGCCAGCACGGACTCCAGCCGCGCTTTCAGAGACGCCTGATACTGATTGAATAGGGTAAAAGCGACTGACAAATCTCCCGAGCGACCCAAATCATCGAGGCGATCTTGGTAGGTTAAAAAACGATCTACGTCGGCGCGGGTAAAAAACATTTTTTGCGGATCGAGTGCGTCGATATAGGCATGAAGGTGCAGATCTGAGAGCGAGTCGTCGTAAGTCTGTCCGTCGTAGTGGCGCTTCTCGAGGGTTTCAATCAACTTTATTAGCGTATCACCCTGGATACTCGCAGGCGCTAACGCCCATCCGGGGGTGGCGAGAAAAAAGCTGACCAGGATTACGAATGTGCCTCGATAAAGGGACTTTTTGAAAGACAGCGGCATCAGAGCTCCGTCGAAACTTGGGATTCAGGGATTAGACACTTATTTGGGCATAAAATACGAGGCGTTGTCGACTTTGTGAACATTTCATGGTTTTAAAACGGATGGCCGAATCGAAGATACAGTGCGGAGTTGTCACCCGTTCCCTTGGCCACCTCGGCCCTGACCACAATGCCCGTTTCCGGCTTCAAGAGATAGGAAATGCCGCCCCCCAGCGCAGGGTAGACGTTATCCTGACAGGAGCTACTGCGGGCACTGACATCTTCACCATAGAGACAGCCAACGCCGCCAAAAAATACGGCTCCCCATCGAGCGCCAAGCGATAATCGCAAATCAAACTGAAGGTGGCTGTAATCTTCCCCCAGATAGTTGCCCTTGGTGTAGCCCGGAAGACTGATAGAGGAATACCCGGAAAGCGGCGCATTCTTAGTCCACCGGTTACGGACCTCTAGCGCGAGAGTCGCTCTTTCGGATTTCAATAGTCTCCCAAGACCGATGTAAGTGCGCGCGTCAAAATGGTAAACATCGAAATCTTTTTGTCGCTGGCCAGCAGAAATGGCGGGCTGATCGAGGCCGGGCAAAATAGGGGAGGAGAGCGACTCGGTCTCGTCTCCCCGGTATGCGACATTGTAAAAGCTCGCATAGGAACCCCCACTTGGGTTTCTGACGTTATCCCGGGTGTCGAAATCAAGCACCAGGCCAGCACCCTTGGCATCGAAGCCCATAAAGCCAATTTGATCGACCATCGCGCCCTGTCGCGGCGGGAAATCGATTTGGTAGTCAGTTTGTAACAGCAGCGCCCCGATAAACCAGGGACTATCTGAGATCCGCCTGAGGTAGCGAAGAAAAAATGCCTCGAAGTTATCGACGGTCTTTACACTCGCACCGACGCCGAGGAAGTCGTCATAGTCATTTTTGATTTTTCCAAACCCACCCCCCAAGCTCAAGCGATTCCGATCCTGCTGCCAGTAGAGATCGGCAAATACTCCACCCACATAGCTATCGGTATTCGAATACGTAACCGCCGCACCCACCATCGACGCCGGTGACTCTTCATCGAATTGCATTACGTAGCCCGCGAGCGCTCCGATCGTGCGCCCAAGCTTGGGATCAACGCTAAGCAAGGGGGTAATCAGCCAAGGGCTTTCTTTGGTTGCTTCAGTGGTGACCGAGCCTGAAGGCTCTTGAGCGTTGGCTGTACTGACAAGACCTGCAGCAGCAATTAGCGCCAGGAAGGCCATCAGGTGTACTGATGACGTCTTAAGTTTGTTATACCCTCTGGCTGTCATTGGAAGGACTACTTGGCATGATGCGAATCTCGGCGCGACCGGGTTGCAATAATACCGGCCATTGATGGCCTGTGCAGAGAATTAGGGATTTAAGACTTATCCATAAGTGACGGAAGAGCAAAAATGAAGATAACGCCAAAAACCAAGGCCTTTGGTGCAGAAATTTCCGGTGTCGACTTGTCTGGCCGACTGAGCCCGGAGCTGAGGGAGGCCTGCATCAACGCGTTGCTGGAGCACAAAGTCATTGCTTTTCCCGATCAAAAACTCTCGGACGACTCCCTCGAACGTGTCTCGTGCTGGCTTGGTCCCTTTGGGCATGACCCCTTTATCGCGCCCATACCAGACCGTGAGCACATTATTGCTGTGTGTAGGGGCGCCGAAGAGAAGGCACCGATTTTTGCAGAAAACTGGCACACGGACTGGAGCTTTCAAGCCGAGCCTCCGGCTGCGACGTGCCTTTACGGCATTGATATCCCCAGCTGCGGCGGTGATACGTGGTATGCCGATCAGATCGCTGCCGCTGAGGGGTTACCCAAGGCCCTCAGGACAATGATCGAAGGGAAGAGGGGAGTTCACTCGGCCAAGCTGCCCTACGCACCGGACGGTGTTTATGGAGACAA
>Ga0255754_10003203_pt1 | contig 11867 bp, 7 predicted proteins | sample 101ome_22_FD_179954 | JGI IMG/M metagenome (GOLD analysis project Ga0255754, IMG submission 179954) | Coastal salt marsh microbial communities from the Groves Creek Marsh, Skidaway Island, Georgia - 101412BT metaG (version 2) | ecosystem: Environmental > Aquatic > Marine > Intertidal zone > Salt... | reverse complement strand
GTAGCTGGGGACGCTGCGGCTCTGCGGATACGGCTGGGGGGATTGGTGTCAGCGACGGCGGGCGCGAGAGACGGCGACGACGGAGGGTGGGGGGCCGCCGACGCGGCGTTGGCGGAGGTGTCTGCCGATGCCGCGCGCGGAGTGGAGGGGGAAGGGGGAGGGGCGTGACAGCTCGCGCGTGGACACAGTGTCGTGCACTCGTTCAAACGCGCTTCGTCATGCGAGGGTGGTCGAGGTCGCCCACTGCCCCGCTTCGTCATGCGACCGTGAGCCTCCCGCCACTCGCTAGTCCTCTCTACCCGCAACTCGCTTCCGTCGTTCCCTATCTCTGACAGACGCTTTGAGAGCCTCGAGCGAGAAGGGGGCGGACCCCGGATGGTTCCCCCCGCTCGAGGCAGGGCTCTCGCCACGCCCTCCACTGAGCTCACCCATCCGAAAGCAACGGCATTCGCAGTTGCGAAAGTCCTCGCCTGTCAGGGCCTCGATGATGCCCCAGTGACAGACCAGGACAAGGCACGTCTCAGGCCGGGCCGCAAGACGCTCGCGGAGGCGCCACGCTCGGCGGGCGAGGGCGGCGGGCGGCTCCGCCTCACAGGGAGCCCTGCTCGACCGACTCGGCCGAGCGACGGCGGCGCGGGCGGCGGCGAGGGCGCTCGGCGCAGCCAGGGGAGGCCCATCCTCGGTCTCCGCCTCCTCCAAGAGATCCTTCGCCCAGTCCCACCAAGGATCGGCATCAGGTAACGTGTCCAGATCGCCCGCCCACCCTGCGCCCGGTCCACGGTCTCCGCCGATGCCCCATGCAGCCCGCAAGTCGGCCCCGCGAGTTCCCACGTCCGAGCTATGCCACAGGCGTTCGCGCGATTCAACAATCACTTCGCGGGGGAGGCTCGACAGCGGGTGCTCCTGCCTCGTGGATCCGTCATCCTCCGTCTGCGGCAGTAGGAATGCCTCGGCGGCAGTTGAGAGGGCGCGCTGTAAGGGCGACGATAGCAGGACCTCTGGCTGTGGCGACCAAGGCAGCAGCGTGCGCCAGCCCAACTCGCGGGCCTGGGCAATCCCACGCGCGGTGAGGCGTGTGTCCCACAAGGCGGGGTCCGGATGGGTCCTGCTTCGGTCTTTGCGCTTGTCTTCGTACCGTTTCCGCTCGTCTCCGTGGTGGTGGTTGGGATCGTCCAAGGCCTCGGATGACGCCACAACATCGACATCATCGTCGACGGGGTCGGGACGGCCGAGCGTCGCTCCAGGACCATGCTTCTGTCGAAATTCGCGCAACCAAACGTTCATCTCGGTTTCGCCATGGCGTACAAGCCACACGAGCTTGCCGGCATTGTCGGGATCTGGGGAGGAGGGGGCTCAGGCCGGGGCGTGATCGCGAGGGACGGCGGACTGCAGTGGGCGACGGCAGTGGGAGGCGGCGGCAGCTGCCGCGTCACATTCGTCCCGTTTCCCTCGCCAACGCGGTCGTGCTCCTCGATCGACCACGGCGGATAATCCACCTTGATCGCGTCCTTTGGGGGGAGCATCGCTCTTCTACCGTCGGGCGCGGCAACCCGAGGCGCTTGGCAAAGCGGGGGCGTCGCGGTCCTTTGCCGCGACGACCGCGGAAGGCTGACAAGCCGTCCCGTCGTCTCCCCGATCCTCTCGCGGAGACCGGAATCGGGTACGGACAGCGGTAAGCGTCCGTCCCTCCCTCGAAACCCGCCCTCTCGTGCGGTCGAGGCCCGGGACCCGGGACGAGAAAGGACCACCGGTGGAGGACGGCTGAGAAATCGTTCGCCAGACAAAGAGGCCACCAACTTCGTCCCTCTGCCCCAGAAACCAGAAGCCTTGCGATGGCATCCATCGCCGCCCGACTCCCGGCGCTGCCGCGCCGTCGGGCGTCGCGTCCGATCGCCAGCGCGGCGTCGCTGCCCTCACGCCCCAGAGCGGTCCTCGCGCACGCCGAGCGGACGAAGGAGGACATGTTTCGGCAAGAGTGACCCCAACGAGTCGTCGAGCATCTCATCGATTCCCCCGGTCGCCGCTCCGAGACGTCGACGCCCACGAGGGGCCCAAGGCGAAGTGCGGCCGCGCTTGCTCTCGTCCCAACTCCATCGCCCACTCCCCCTTCCCCCCGCCCCAGGGACTTCGCCATCGTGACCGATAACGTGCGGCGCGCGCCCCCGTCACTGAAGGGCGACCCCGAACTGCTCGCCGACGTGCGTGAAAGGCGAGCGAGGAAAACGGGGGCAGAAAGTCAGGGTGGGCGGTGAGCTGAGGGCGCCGCCCCACTGCTGCCGCCCCCCTGCCGCCCCGCCACCGCCTCGACGCCCCCGACTCCGTCACTGCTGCAGTCTTCTTGAGCTTTCCATGGCGGGGCATCTTCCCAAGTACGGCGCCGCGGCCCGGGACGCAACGCGCCTCACTCGTCGGAACGTTTTTCTTGGCGGGTGGTTGGGGGGAGGGATTGAGCGCGCATCACGCCCCCTTCTCCTGCCCAATGACGACCCACCCGCTTCCTCCCCCTCCGCCCAGGCGAGCTGGAACGTGCCGGAGTGCAGGATCCTGCCAAGATCGGGGTGCCGAGTGTGAGAAACGATGCCGCCTTCCTCGGGACTACGGTGCTGTCGACGAGCGCCGTCGCCGTGGTGGCGGGGTTAGTGCTGCCGGGCGACTGGCGAGTCGGGGGGCGGGGAGGCGGCGGGGGAGGTCGTCGAGAGGGTTGGCTGTCGACCGTGGGTCCGGGTCCAACCCTCCACTGCGGTCGAATACCGCCCGCGGGACCCTGAACCCCCTTCTCTGCACCCCGCCCATCTCTCCCCCAGGGGCTTTTTTGTGCCCTATTTGGCCGGGGGCGTCTCTCTCGCCGTCCTCGCCGTCGGAAGTGTGGCCCCGGGTCTCCTGACGGTCTTCACCGATCGCTTCTCGCGCGTGTTCCCAGACTACCGGGAGCGCATCGCCCGGCACGAGGGAGCCCATTTTCTAGTTGGGTATCTGTTGGGTGTGCCCGTGGCGGGGTATTCGTTGGACTTGGGTAAGGAGCACACGGACTTTGTGGAGGCGCGGATGGAGACGAGGATCATCCAGGGTCGGCTCTCGGAGCCCGAGGTCAACCTGTTGGCGGCCGTGGCCATGGCTGGTCCGGCAGCTGAGGCCCTCGCCTTCCCCGAGGTCGTGGGGCAGTCGGCCGACCTCCAGCTCCTCGGGCGCATCATGCAGCGGAGCGAGGTCAAGATCCCAGACGCGGCGCAGCAAAACCTCACACGGTGGGGGTGCTGGACCGCCGTCAACCTTCTCAAGGAGTACAGCGCCGAGTTCGACGCCTTGCGCGAGGCCATGGCGAGTGGGGCGACGGTGCCCGAGTGCGTGGCCGCCATCGAGGGCGCCAAGTCGTAGGACGCCGCGTCGTTGAGCGTCTGGCGGTCGGGTAGTGCCCCCTGGGGGGGGGTCGGGCCCCCGGGAAAAGGGTGAGGTCGAGGGCGAGGATGGCGGTCGTTGGGGGAGGGCTCGGGAGGCCGGGACTGGTTGCCCCTGTTCACATGCAACTCACGCCCCGGCCCACGAATCCCACAGGGCACCATCCCCCCCCGGGGGGCACGCTTAAGCGGAATACTGGCGATTGCTCCTGGGCTCTCCCACCCGTCGTTGTCGTCTTCTCCAGCGCGCTGAGGATCGGTACCGGCGATTGTCACTGCGCCTGCCTCCTCTTAGAGAAGGCTTCGGGCCGACTGGCGAAGGAGAGGCGGGAACACTAGACGGGACGGGAACCCCGGGCGCCCCCTGCAACCGTCGCGCGTGTTGGGGGACGCATTCTCCTCCCTATCTCTGCGACAACGTGCGGACTTTCTCGCTTCTCGCGACGCCCAACGACGATCCATGATCATGCGATGGCACGGGACGCACTCGCGGCCCCCGGCCCCGAGCGGGAAGGTTGGACGAGCCCTGCGAGCCCTCGCTTTGAGTCCATCCCGACCGATCCCTCTTCCTCTTTCCTCGCAGGGACCACGATTTAGCCCATGTCGGTGATACGTTCAGCCCCCTCGGCGTCGTTGCCGCCGGTCTTCGACCAGGTGGTGAGCCCCAACGACGTCGAGACCTCCGAGGCCGCCAGCAGGGCGGAACCCGCGACCGCGGCCTCGGCGCCGCCCCCGGCTGCCAGCGGGGGCCTCGCCTTCGAACCAACGGTTTCATCGGCTGCGCCCTCCTCCCTCAGGTATCACCAGCTCGAGTCTGCCCCGGTCCGAAGGTCGTTCACGCTCGAACCCAATGGACAGGGACAGAGCAAGGGCCCGGCCCTGGCGCACAATGACGACCCCCCTGAGAACGCGTGGTGGCCCCTCTTCGCCGTGCGCCTTGGCCACTCGGAGGGGAGTCTATCGTGGGGTATCGTGTCCCTCGGTTTGTACGCTCTGATCTTTTGGAATTTTAACACGTCAGTCCGGGGCCTGCCTGTCGACGCATGGCCCCAACAGTGGAGGAGCGACGCCGTGAGTCCCACGACCAACCCGGACGCTTGGTTTGCCAACGTGCAGCAGATGAGCTGCCTGCTCATTGCTTTGGCGGGCATTGCCATCTGCCTTGGCTCCGCCACGGCAGAGATGGCGACGGCACGACTTGCCATGAAAGACGGCGGCAGGAACCCCCGCAGCCCCATCCATGCGGCGCGGGCACGGCGCGTGGCTGACCTGGTGCGCAGGAATGTTTTTCTCGCGCCTTGGCTCATCTCGATTTCGGGGACGATGTCGACGTCGGCCGTGGCGGCAGTGTGGTATCCGGGCTACCCGCCGGTCACGCTGGCGGGGAGGGTGCCGTTTGGCGGCGGGCCTGACCTGGTCGCGCTCATTTCCCCGGCCATTTGGGTTTCGAGCGTTTTCATGGTCATTATGGGCGAGACCCTGATCATCCTTCTCCCTTCGCCGTACAGAACGTGGCGAAAGACGCTCCTGCCCATCGGCTGCATCTTGGTCAGCGCGAGCGGGCGCACGGTGAGCCTTTTCGCCATGTCAGCCAAGTGGGGCCCCACGACATCCTTCATCGTCGAGCGCGGCTTTCTCGCTGTCGTCGCCTTGGTCAGCGCCCTCTATCTTGTTGTCGCGGCTTTCCGCACGAGCTGGCTCAGCCCCGCGACAGATCCCGGTGGCACCGAGCGCGACGGCGGGGCTCGGCCACTTCTGCCCCCCTTTCTCCAGCCCCTTGGCCTGCGCGGTGTGCGCGTCTTGTTCGAAGTCGTCGTGGCTTGCGGTTGGGTCGTCGGGAGCGTTTACTATATCGACATCGACGTCTTCAACTCGGCGACGACGTCACCCTGGCTGTGTGTGGCCTTCCTCGTCGGCCTGGGGCTTCTTGTGTTTGGGACCCGGCGAGGGAAGGAGAGATCTGGGCGACCAACCCACCCCGAGCCGCCGCGCCGTCTCCCGCTCTTTTTTTCCTCCGGCCTCTCTCCTCCCACCCCTCCCCGCCCCCCTCGCTTCACTCTTCCGGTGCCCTCGCCCCACCCCTCACCCACCCCGCCCCGCGCCCCAGATGCTCGTCCGGTCTAATGGTTCACCTTCTCAGCAGCGCCCTGACCCCCCACGGAGCGGTGGCCGCCCTCAACCGGCCCGAGGTGAAGGACGTGTGCCGCGGCTGGACATGGCGTCGGATGCGGTCCGAGTTCTTCTCGTCGTGCGGAGGCTCCTACGCTGCTGACTCTCGTCCCGTTTTTCGCCGCACTTCTCAACGCCACAGCTCTAACCCCGATACCCCGGTGGAGCCGTCCACGGGCAGATTGCCAACGGACAGCCTCGAGCCGTGGGTTGAAAGCTCGTCGTCCATGGCCGAAGAGATCCCGGGGCAGAACACGGAACACCGTCCTGCCCTTGCTGACATCGTCGATCTCATCTCGGAACGCTTTGCCCCTCAACTCGAGTCCGGTGAGCTCAAGGCGTGGGTCGGGCCTGGGCAGCAGGTTCCCAAGCCCCGGCGGCACCAAGTGTCCATTGTCTTTGCCCAGGTCAACTCATACCAGGCGTTGACGCGGGCGCTGCCTCCCGCCGTCGTCTTCACCGCGCTGCACCAGTGGTTCTGCCGCATCGACCGTATGCTGCCTCACATGGGCGTTAGTAAGTACCAGACGATCGACGGCGAGCGAGAGGGGCGCGGGCAACGACCGGGGCTCGCGTGCCCCGTGCCCCACCCCGCCCCGCCCCCCCGCGCCCCGGAGTTCCCACCGCCACCGACCGCCTCACCTCCTCGACATCAGGCACCTACATCGCCGTCGCAAACTGGGACGGGGATTCTCCCCATGACCACGCCCTCGTGGGTCTTCAGGCGGCGTCTGTCATGGTGGCGCTGGCCGAGGCGACCCCTCTCCCGTGCTGGGAGCAGACTGAGCTCAGCGTCTCGGAGAAGCATCGCGCCACAGCTGAGGCGGCCTCGAGGGCCGGTCACCTGAGCGTCTCGGTCGGAGTTGCGTCGGGCGAGGTGCTGTCGGCCGTCGTCGGCATGCGGCGCCCCGCCCTCGCCGTTGTGGGCTCAACCATCAACCTCGCCAGCCGCATGAGCGGGGCGGCCTCAACTGGCCACGTCCGCGTCGCCGATTCGTCCCTCGCGTTGCTGCCTCCTCTTGGACCCCGCATGCAGGGCCTTCTTGCTCTCACCGAGTTCATCGACGTCAAGGGCTTGGCCAAACCGATCGAGACCCTCCACGCCGACCTCCGCGGCCTCGCCCAAATCCTGTCCTCGGCGGATCGCCCCATCAGCGTTGGCAGCGTCAACCTCTCCGGGGCACTCGCTGCCTTCGACATGGCGTTTGTTGAGTCGAGGAACCGTGGCAATTCCAAGGCCCTCGTAACTCGGACCCGCTCCATGCGGTCAATCGAGAGGCTCGGGTCGTCCCGAGCGCTGCTGGCAACGAGCGCGGCAACCCGATTCGAGATTCCTGAAAGCGTCGGCAATATCGAGAGTAGGTCGGTTTCCAAGTCGAGAAATGGGTCAAGACAGGGTTCGATCGGACCCCTTCAGTCCATGGAGGAGGTTACCGACCGTCCGACCGGAGCTCAGGGCAAAGAAAGCGAGTCGGCGGATGTCGGCAGAGCTTGCAACCATTCCTCTGCCGTCAGTCGGGGGGAGCGCAACGTGGGGGAGCATTTCGATGCTCGAACGGGCGAGGAGAATTGGGCCGCCCTGTCCTTCTTCAACGTCACGCTCGGATCGTCCGGCCCCGTCTCCGTCGCGATCGCCCTCTTGATCCACCTCCTGTTTATTGCGGTCCGCCTCGGCGACGCGAGCCTGCGAGGAGAGTGGACGCCAGGGGGAGCGCCCACGTGCGCGTCACCCCCCCCCCGACGACCCGAGGGCGTCCGAGTGGGAATCGCCTGTTATCTGTGCCCTGGCCGACGCCACCCTCTACCTCTCTGTCTCTTCGGCCGCTCTCGCCGTTTGCGCCTTGGCTGTGCCTCTTGCGCTTGGTGGCCTCAGTCGCCGCGACATGGCGATCCGCGTCAAATCAAGGATCCGGGCAGGGTGCAATGCGGCTGGCTATCTCGTGGTGTTGGTCGTCATCCTCTTTGACATCGCGTACCAGGCAATCTCGGTCTGGCCCTCGATCAACGGCGGAGTCCAGCACTTGTCGATGCTGACGCCCAGCGGCTCTCTCGGCTGGACGGCGTCGGCCCCACCGGTCCCACCCGACCCGACGAGCGACCCACCCTCGGAAGGCGCACCCGCCGTGGCGCCAACTCCCCGCGAAACGATTACGAATGCTTCGGCGACCTTTGTACTTGTCGGCCTTGTCTACTCCGCCCTGTTCTTGTTGGTCTGCCCCGCATGGTCGTCGCGGGAAGGCCCACAGCAGCGACTCCCACGGCGTCACGTGGCGGCCTTGGCCCTCATCGTCGCGGCCCTGCTTGCGTCCTTCTTTGCCTCCCCGCTCGCTGCGCGGCCATCTTCCGAGGAGCTCGAGCTCGGTGCTCTGCCGATGGAGACGGCTACGTACGTCGCCCGGGGAGTGCTTCTCCCCCTCTTCTCCCTGCTCGGTGTGTTGATCGCCATCGTCATTGTCCAGCCCCTCTGGATCGACGCCGAGCTGCCCAGCCTTGGCGTCCTCGCCGAGGGGGGCCTCGACAGCGGCGTCGACCTCGAGGCACTCATCATGCCAGTGTGGTGCCGCCCGCTGGGCCTCGACCGCGCGGGGTCCTTCGGAGCTGGCTTGTTCTACATTGCAATTATTCTGTTGGCGATCGACGTGCTTTGGTCCCTGTCCTGGCTCGCCCTGGGCCCGTGGTGGTTGGTCCTCGTCTTCATCTCCTTTTGCCTCATTCGCGCAAACTCGCTTGGACGTCTGCGCCTCGCCCGCGCGCTCTTAAGTGCGACGCTTATGGCTGAGGGAGCCGACGAACTCGTTGCAGGCGCCCACGTGCAGGTCGTTGTCGCGCCCGTCTTGACGTCGTGGGCGGCCATCGTGCACGATGCCTTCCGCCTTGCGGTCCGGTTTGTCGAGTTCCTTTGTGGCGTTTGCAGCTGCCGACAGCGCGACATCGGCGGTGACGACAATGTCGACCCCTCCCCTAAGCGACCGCGGCAACAGGGCAGCATATTTGGGTCGGGGTTTGCGACGCGGGACGACTTTGGGACCGCGCTCATCGCTGTGGGCAAACAGGGCTCCCGTCGCGTCCCGGTGCTCGAGTACCTTTCGCCACTCATCACGGACGAGCCGCCCGCTCCTCCGGGGGACATTCTCGCTCCGGCCAGTTCTCGCGCCGACCGCAAGTCCTTGCAAAGAAAACGTGGCACCCGCCCGATCACCGTCATCGCCACGGACATCGTCTCCTTCACCGCCATGTCGAGAACGCGGGCCCCGGAGGACATCTATGCCCTTTTGGCCGAGTTTTTCGGGCGCCTCGATCGCCTTCTGCCCCACCTCGGGGTCGTCAAGCATCACACGGTGGGAGATGCGTACGTGGCGATGGTCAACTGGGACGGACAGAGCGCATCGGAGCAGGCCGACATCGCCATTGTTGCGGCGGCGGCAATGGTGTCGGTCGCGGCGTCGCTGACACTCCCGCCCATGAAGAGCGGCCTTTCTGACTCGGAAAAGGCGAGGGCGCCCTCCGAGCACTCCCCTCTGCTGATTCGCGCGGGCGTCGCGTCTGGGCGTGTGTCTGCGGCCGTGTTGGGGGACCGCCGACCCGCCCTCACCCTCCTTGGCGACGTGCTCGCCCGGGCCTACCGTTTGGAGAGCGAGGCGGAACCGGGACACGTTCGCGTCTGCCCCACGACCATCGCGCTGTTGCAGGGCGGCGGCGCAGACCAGCAGGGCTCGAATCGGATCACGAGGGACGGCGACGGTGTCGGTGTAATTGATGCCAGGCCCCGTGCGTCAGGCCCAGGCGAGCTCCCGTCCTTTACCGTCGTCCTCCAGGCCGCCGGACTGGCGGGGTCCCTCACCCGAATCCACGGTGGCGGCGGAGGCCAACTCGCTGGACTCCGCAGACGAACTGACGGAAGCTCCTCGACCCTTGCTTCGCGTGCGTCACGACGCGGAGGTAGATCGATGCTGGGCTAAGACGGCCCTGTTCCTGCGTGGTAGAATCCCATGCCCCCCCCGCCATTCTGGGGGCTGTGATTTTGAAACGTCAGTGCCAACCTAGTACCTTTCCGAGTGGATCCATGACTCGGACGTCAGACGCAACCGCGCTCTGCGACACCAGGCAGCACCGAGCGACGCCAAGCACGCCACGACGGCGAGCGAGACGAGCCGCCCAAGGGCGCCCCGTGGTGCAGCTAGAACGGCATCCAGCCAAACGCTCGGGGCTGCCCCCCCCCCCGCAGCGAAAGCGCAGGCGAGGGCAGCGCCAGCGCACGCGATGGCCACCCGGTAGAACACCGCCTCAGCCGCCATCATCCGTTTCGTCGCCTTGGCGCACGCCCGGCAGAGGTGGTGGTGACCGAATGCCGCGTCGTCGCCCGTCCGCCCGGAGCGTAGACCCGACGCATCAAGGGCGGCGAGCGTGGCGGAGAGGGGGAACCGATCGACGGGGAGGCCGCCGCTCGCCTGATACCAGGCACGGAAGCACCGCACAAGACTGTCAGAGGGCGTCGGAGTGTGGTAGCGGCCGCGCCACGACCCAAGGTACAGCCTCCGCGCGGCCTCCACTTCGTCCCGCCCCACGGCCGTCTCCACCCCTGCCTCTCTCAGCGCCTGGGCCTCCTGGGCGTTGAGAATCATGTTATCGCTGGCCATCACCGCGTTCCGCGTGATGTGATCGGCGGCGACGGACCCCAACACGGGGTGGGCCACGCGGAGGGCCAGCAGCAGACGGGCGATGGTAGGCAGAGGCCTGCTGCTCACGACGCGAAAGAAGACCCGGCTCCACCCCGGCCGCGTCGGGGTCAGGAGAAGCACCAGACCCGCCCATCCGTCTCCACGAGGTGCACTATAGACGATGCGGTTCGGCGCCTCCCACCGCACGTCAAGATTGAAGCCCTTCTGGCCTGGCCGGGGGGGCGACTTTAGCGTCGCTGCGGACCCGTCGGAGGCAACGTCGCCAAGACCGCGCCCGACAGGTGCTAGAAATTTGGATCGGCTGCCCTGGAGGGTATGATGCGCGAACGGTACGTGGTCCGGGTCGGTGAGGTTCTCGGCTAGCGTGTCCCAGCTGTAGGGCAGGTCCCGAGCATACAGGCCCGCCACGGCTGACCAAGGAACGGCGTCGCCGTCGCCCTGGAGGCCGTCAGCGTCGAGGGCGGCAAAGTCGGGGCGGCCCTCGCGCGGCAAGGAGCGTGGCGGACCGACGGCGGCTGCAGCGAGGGCGCCATCGGCCCCGGGCACCAAAAACACCCAGACGAGGCCGTGCCGGTGGATGCAGGGGTAGCTGGTGGCGCGGCACCCAGGAGTGGCCCGGACAGCCGCGGCCCGCGCTGCGGCTGCGTCGGCATCGGCGTCGGCGGCGTCAAGCCGGTCTAGGCTGGGAAGGGCAGTGCAATCGCCCTCTCCGTCGAACCGCCAGCCGTGGTAGGAGCAGTACAGCTCGTGGCCCTCAACGCGGCCCTCGCTCAGGGGGGCAGCTCGATGGGGGCAAGAATCCGCGAATGCGCGCCACGCTCCCCCACCATCCCGCCAGAGGACGAGGTCACGGCCGACGACTGTCGCGGCTTGCGGCCGGCTCGGGTCGATGCCGTTGCCATCGGCGGAGGGGGCGACGAGCACAGGCCACCACTGGAGGGAATGGGGAGAGGGCTGCCCGTGGGACGAGGCTCACTTGACCGCCGGAAACTTTCCCGGAAAATTCCCGACGTCCCTCCCTCCTTGAGCGCCGTTGCGCCGCTTGCCCGGGTGCAACAAGCCGGGAACTCCCCGCATCTCGCCGCTCGCCTGGGCATCCCAGTTGAATGAGGATGAGGAGGTGATGAGGGATGGGGAACCCGACGAAGACGAGGCCGCGTCCCGCCGCCCCGAGGAGCCGCGGCCCCGGAGCGCAGGTTCGCGACGTGGCTCGGGACGCGAGAGGGAGGCCGCCGGGCGCCGCGGCCCCGCCGCCGCCACACCGCTGCCGCTGCCGCGTCGCGTGGTCGTCGAGAGCACCACAGCGCAGACCGGTCGCGATGTTGAGGGGATCATCTCGTCCGGATTTTCTCGTCGAGGGCGCTCGCGGGGGCGACTAGCGCGAGCTGAAGGGGCACGCAGCGGGCGTTGATAACCCGAGTCCGGGGCGCGAGGACAGAGAGAACGTCGCCTCCGCGCCTCGAAGAGAAAGGTTTTGCCGGGATCGCATGAGGTGGGTCGAGAAGGGAGACGAACTTTCCGGGCGTGACGAAACCACCTCCGTCTGTCGTCCCGTTGGCCGCGCCACGTTCTGGGACGCGGCGCGTCTGCGGGGGGCCGGTACGCGCTCGCTCCCTCCGCGCGT
>Ga0255754_10003197_pt1 | contig 11876 bp, 12 predicted proteins | sample 101ome_22_FD_179954 | JGI IMG/M metagenome (GOLD analysis project Ga0255754, IMG submission 179954) | Coastal salt marsh microbial communities from the Groves Creek Marsh, Skidaway Island, Georgia - 101412BT metaG (version 2) | ecosystem: Environmental > Aquatic > Marine > Intertidal zone >... | reverse complement strand
CAGTAACTTTTCCAGATGTTGGTGTTACAATTCCACAAATAATACTTATCAAAGTTGTTTTACCCGCTCCATTAGGACCAAGCATTGCAAGAATCTCACCTTTTTTAATATCAAGATTTACATTTTTCAAAGCATTAAATCCGTTGTTATAAACTTTTGATAAATCTTTAATAATGATTTGATTGTCTTCCATAAAGTTGAGAGACATATAATTGTTAAAAAGATTATTACAAGAATTTAGATGTTTTCAAGTACTCGTTGTGCACATTCTTTAGTGCTTGAGCTGCCATTTAAATCTTTTGTTCTATTTTCTTGAATGCTTAAGGTTTTTTCAATTGAAGATACAATTCTATTTGCAGCTTCCTTTTCTCCTAAATAATCCAACATCATTGCGCCCGACCAAATTTGTCCAATGGGATTTGCAATTCCTTTTCCAGCTATATCTGGAGCTGAACCATGAACAGGTTCAAATAATGAAGGAAATTTATTTTCTGGATTTATATTTCCAGACGGAGCAATTCCAATAGTTCCAGTACATGCTGGACCAAGATCAGATAAAATATCTCCAAATAAATTGGATGCAACTACAACATCAAACCATTCAGGATTTAAAACAAATCTTGCAACCAAAATATCTATATGAAATTGATCTGTTTCAACATCGGTATAATTTTTCTTATTTTCATAAAATCTTTCATCCCAATATGGCATAGTAATAGAAATACCATTTGATTTTGTTGCATTAGTTAATTTTTTTCTTTTTCTTGATTTTGCAAGTTCAAATGCAAATTTTTGTACTCTATCTATGCCGTGTTTGGACATGATTGTTTCTTGAATAACAATCTCTCTATCAGTACCTTTGTACATTCTTCCACCAACAGAAGAATATTCTCCTTCGGTGTTTTCACGAACTATGATCATATCAATATCACCAGGTTTTTTATTTGCTAGAGGAGGATTTATTCCTGGAAATAATTTTACTGGTCTAAGATTAATGTATTGATCAAATTCTCTTCTAAACTGCAATAAAGATCCCCAAAGTGTAATATGATCTGGATATCTGTCTGGCATTCCGACTGCACCAAAAAATATAGCATCATGTTTTCCAATTTTATCTTTCCAATCATCGGGCAACATTTTTCCATGTTTTTCATAGTAGTCACATGAAGCAAAATCAAAATCATCTATGCTTAATTTAAATTGATGTTCTTCTGCAACTTTTTTTAAAACCTTATGTGCTTCAGGAACTACTTCTTGACCAATTCCATCGCCAGCGATAGATGCAATTTTATATTCTTTCATTTTAAATTTAATGACAAGCTTGATTGAACTTCTTTAGTCTCCAATAATTATATGGCCAAGGAGTAACAAATCCAACAGCAAGCATAATTGAAACAACCCACCAAGTTAATATTGCACCGCCAGTTAAAAGATAGTCTGTTAAGTTCATTGCAACTTCCATACTTATCATTGAAATAAAACTCATTCCAATTGCAGTATGAAAAGCTTTTTTAAAATCAAAATTTTGTCTCATAAGAATTATTGTCTCTAAAATAATACTAGTTATTAATCCGTTGATTATTGCAAGGATCATTATACCAAGTAACGGAAATGGTACTTTTGTTAGTTGGAAAAATAAAATTGTTCCAAAATCACCTATTGCACAGCCTAATAGGCACCATGCTGTATTCTTTGCACTCCTTCCCCATGTATGTTTGCATGACCAATTAAATTCTATCGTTTCTGAACTCATTAAACTAATTTAGTGTGGTTTTCGGAATTTACTATGGCAAGCCTTACAATTAGACCACATATATTGTTGCATTGTACCTCTTAAATCATCTGCGTCTTCAATAACTGCTGCTAGTTGCTTCATGTCATCTGCAGATTTTTGCATTAAGGCATTAAATTCATCTTTATTTTCCCATATTGATGGAAGTGCCTCTGTATTAAATCCCTCTTTAGTATTTTCTGGAAAATAATTTAAAAGATTTTCGTAGTTTTCTGTCATCTCTTTCATAAATTTCTTTGCTTCTTCAAATTCTAAATCATCTATCAAAATATTTACTCTTTTAGCAGTTTTGTAATTATCGCTAAATATCGCCTTTCTTCCTTTAATTATATCTTCTACGCTATCCTCAGATTGAGCAATAAGACCCATGCTTATTGAAAATATCAATGTTAGGATTGTTACTTTAATTTTTTTCATGTTAAAAAATTATTATGAGGCAAGTTAATATTATACCTGAATATAACATTATAACAAAATTTTTTCACTGGCTAAGTGTTGTTGGTTTAGTAGTGCAAATACCATTAGGTTTTTATCTTGTGGATATGGATTTTTCTGACACTAGAATTTTAATAGAAGATATACATGTTATTCTTGGATTAAGTATATTTTACATAACATTATTTAGAATGTTGTTCAGATTAATGCTTCAATCTCCAGACGATCCAATCGAGGGATTTGCTGGTCAAATAATAATTGCAAAGATAAATCATTTTTTACTTTATATAACACTACTAACAGTAGCTTGTTCAGGAATATTAAAGAAGTTATTTAATGGTGAAAAAGTGAATTTTTTTTTATTTGATTTAAAAATGAAAACTGATTTTGATAAAGCTGAAGTATTGTACGATGTTCATGTCTATTCAAATTATACATTAATTGGTTTAATAACATTGCATGTTTTAGCAGCATTATTACATACATTTATTTTAAAAGATGATGTTATAAAGAGAATTACTTAATGAAAAAAATTATTATTATTTTACTTTTAATTTTTCCAACAAATTTATTGGCATTTGAAAAAATTACCAATTTTACTTTTGAAAAATTTAATAAAGCAAATTCAGAAGGCAAAACAGTAATTATAAATTCATGGAATGAATGGTGTGCTGTATGTGCTGCCCAAACATCAATTTTTGCAGAAGCTAAAAAGGATTTTCCAGATTTTGAATTTTTATTTTATGAACAAGATAAAAATAAAGAAATCGCTGAAGCTTTAAACATAAAGTTCTGGACCACAATTGTAATTTATAAAGATGGCAAAGAAATAGCTAAAGAAATTGGTCTTGATAACAAAGAAGATATTTATAATTTATTAAAAAAAGGAATTTAAATTATTCGTTTCTAACTAAAGGGTAAACTTTAGGATTTAAATATCTTAGATTGGTCAAAATTATTAATACTAATGTCACTAATGCTATTGAAATAGATATTTTAGCAAATAAAATAAAGTCAAAACTCCATTTCAACTGAAATATACTTTCAATTATATATTTAGATGTAATGACTGCGAAAATAGTTGAAAATAAAATTATTGAAATAAAATTTATAACAAATTCTATAATTGAGGAAAATAATATTTCCTTTTTAGAAAAACCTAAAATTTTAAAAATTAAATTTTGAAATTGTTTTACTTTACCCTGAACAATAATTGTGCTTGAAATGACAATTAAACCTATAACAATTGTAACTGCTGAAATTAATGTTACGGCAATAAATACTTTGTTTAAAACATCAGTTACTTTATTTAAATAATCTGCGATCTTGATCATTGATAAACTTGGCAAAGACTCAAGCATTAAAATTTCATCAAACTTTTCAAGATTTTCAAATTTTGCTGTGGCTAAATATTCATGCGGAATTTTATTTGCAAACTGAGGATTAAATAACATCGCAAAATTAATATTTAAATCACGATAATCTACTGCTCTAAAATTGACAATTTCACCGTCAATTTCTCTACCGTAAATATTTAATGTGAATACATCTCCTAATTTAATATTTAAATCTTTTGCAACTTTAGCATCTAAAGAAATTTGAAGCTTATCAGGTTTTGATAAATCCCACCATTCGCCTTCAGTTATTGGATTATCTTTGGGAGCTTCCTCTGTCCAAGAAGATCTTCTATCACTACCTATTACCCAATAACTATCATTCTCTGGCTTAATATAAGTGTTAGGATTTACGCCATTAATCTTAACTATACCCGATGATACCATTGGAACTACTTCAATATTAGCTTTGGGATCCATGCTTAAAATATTTTTTTCAAATAAATCCTTTTCTTCATTTTGAATTCCTACAAAAAAATAATCTGGTGCAATATCAGGAATTGACTTTGATATTTCTCTTTGAAAATTAGTTCCAACCAATGCAAGTGTTAATAACAAGGTAACTCCTAAACCTAGTGACATAATTGTAATCGGAGTAATACTTTTTGACTGAGTTATATTTTTTTTGATACTTTTAACGAAATATTTGAGGTGAAATTAATTTTTTTTAGAAAATAAATTATAATTTTTGAAAGTAGATAAAATACAATTAAACAAACAAAAAAAGCACCAAAGTAACCAATGCTATAAATAGGTCTTTCAGATCCAAAACTAAATAATAATATTAAAATACTTAACAATATTAAGCTTAGAAAAATTGATTTTTTTGAATAATAAAATTCTAAATTTTGAAATACATTTCTAAATAAATTAGACGCTTTTACCTGATCAATTGAACTTATTGTTGGGATTGAAAAAATTACAAGTGTTAGCAAGCCAACTAGAAATATTTTTAAGTAATTTAAAAGAGAGAAAACTGGAGAAATATTTAAACCTAATCCATCCGATAAATACTGGTCCACAATTGGAACTATTAAAAAACTTAAGCCATAAGCAAAAGTCGTAATTATCAAAAGTAAGATTAAAAGTTGTAGGTAATATAAATTTTTTATATTACCCGAATAAAAACCTACTGCTTTTCTTACTGCAATAGACATATTGTTTTGATTTAGAAAAGATAAAAGAGTATTTGCTATTCCAATTCCTGCTATCAGCATTGCGCTAATAGACACTAATGATAAAAACTGTGAAAAATTATTTATAATTCTTTTTAATCCACTTGCAGAATTTTCTGGATATCTAATTTTAACTTTTTCATCATCTTTAAAGAGATTTTCAATTTTTTTTTCTATTTTTTTTGGATCATCTGTTTGATTAAATTTAACTTTATATTCATAATTTAAAAAACTACCAATTCCATTCAGTTTTAAAATTTCTAATGTTTGTTCACCTGCAAGAGCCCAATCTCCAAAAGCAACAAAGCCACTTACATCTGGAACAGATTTTACAATTCCAATAACTGTAAATAGTTGATTTTGGACTTTTATTTTATCATTAACATTTACATTTAAATTTTTTGATAAACTTTCATTAATCAAAATTGTATTCGCTTCTTTATGCATTCTATCAAATGCACCAATTGGTTCATATTTAACTGAACCGTATAATGGGTATTTGGTATCAACGGTTTTTATCCTCGTAAAAAGAGATTTGTTTTTATCTTTGTTTGTAGTTGAAACCATTGTGCTGAACTCAATCATTTGCGAAATAGTTGCAATTTTTTTTACTTCATTTACGAGTTTAAGATTTCCTTCATTACGATTATAATCTATTTCAAGATCTCCACCCAATAATGCTTTTGCATTATCATTGAGTTCTTTTTTTAAGCTATCTTCGATTGTGAAAATGGCACTTAATATAAAAAGACTTATAAAAAGTGTTGCTATGATACTTGAGATTTTTTTATAATTTCTGCTTAAATCTTTTAAAGCATATCTAAAGATTAAGCTTATTTCAGATGGATTATTTAATTTTTCCATCTTTTATTTTTATCTTTCGTTTTGCTTTATTGGCTAATTTTGGATCATGAGTTACCATAATTAATGATGAACCTTCCTCTTTTACATAATTAAATAAAATATCTGATATCATTAATGAGTTTTCAGTATCTAAATTCCCGGTAGGTTCATCTGCCAAAATTAATTCTGGTTTCATTGCAATTGCTCTAGCAATTGCAACCCTTTGTTGCTCGCCACCTGATAATTGGCTTGGCAAATTATTAAATCGATGACTTAATCCAAATCGATCCAATAAAATCTTTGCCTCTTTTTCAGGATTTTTAAATTTATTTAGCTCAAGTGTTAAAGCTACGTTTTCAACCGCCGTATAATTTGGGATCAGATAAAAAGATTGGAATATAATTCCAATATTTTTTCTTCTAATTTCAGCAACTTCATCTTCGCTTAATTTTGTTATTTCATGATTTTGGAAAAATATTTTTCCAGATGAGGATTTTTCTAATCCCCCAATTAGCATAATAAGACTTGTTTTTCCTGATCCGCTTTCCCCCACTATAGAGATTGTCTCTTTTTTTTTAGTTGTAAGGTTTATATCTTTTAAAACTCTTATAATATCTTTGCCAGTTTGATATTTAAGATTTACTTTGTTTAATTTTAAAAGAGTGCTCATGATTAAAAGTTTTATTATTAAAATAATTGTTATCTGTCTAGTGACTATAAATGTAACTGCAGCGGAAAAAGTTGTTTTATTTGGAGATAGTTTGATGGCTGGTTATGGTTTGAACAAAGAAGATCACTTATCTACAGTTTTAGAGAGTGAGTTAATAAAACAAGGCTATGATTTAAAAGTTATAAATGCAAGTGTATCGGGAGATACTACAGCTGGTGGATTAAATAGAATTGATTGGACTTTATCTGAACAAAATATTGGTATTTTAGTTTTAAGCTTGGGTGCTAATGATATGTTAAGGGGAATTAAACCTTTAGAAACAAAAAAAAATTTAGAGGAAATTATTAAAACTACTTTGAATAAAAAAATAAATTTGATTTTAGCTGGGATGATTGCTCCAACCTCGCATGGATCTGAATATAAACGAGATTTTGATGAAATTTATAAATCACTAGCAGATAAATATAATTTAATTTTCATACCTTTTTTATTAGAAGGTGTGGCGCTAAATCCAGAATTAAATCTTAATGACGGAATACATCCAAACCCTAAGGGAGTTAAAATAATTAGTAAAACAATTGAAAAAAAATTAATTCCTCTTTTGAATTAATTCAATACCTCTGATGCATTTGCATATTGATGACCAAATACATCTGCAACAGCTTTATATGTTACTTGTCCTTTAAAAACATTAAGTCCTGCTAAAAAATTAGGATCGTCTTTAAGAGCTTTTTGATAACCGTCATGAGCAAGTTTTGATAAAAAGGGAAGTGTTGCATTGTTTAATGCAATTGTTGAAGTTCTTGGAACTCCACCTGGCATATTAGCAACACAATAGTGAACAACGTCATCAATAATGTAAGTTGGTTCAGCGTGTGTTGTTGGTTTGCTTGTCTCAACACAGCCACCTTGGTCAATTGCAACATCCACAATCACAGAACCTCTCTTCATATTTTTTAACATGCTTTTGGTCACTAACTTTGGAGCTTCAGCGCCTGGTATCAAAACACCACCAACCAATAAATCACATTCTGAGATTAATTTTTCTATATCTGTCTCATCACTTAATTGTGGAATTATTTTATCACCAAACATTTCTGTTAATTGTTTCAATCTTTCAGCAGATTTATCTACAATATGAACTTTTGCTCTCATTCCAGTTGCAATAATTGCAGCATTTTCACCAACTACTCCTCCACCTAGGATGACAACATTTCCAGGCTCAACACCAGGGGCACCTCCTAATAATAATCCTCTGCCTTTTTGATTTTTCTCTAAACAATGAGCCCCTGCTTGAACAGACATTCTGCCTGCAACAGCACTCATTGGTGCTAATAACGGAAGTCTACCGTTGTTATCTGTTACTGTTTCATATGCAATACAAACTGATTTAGTGTCAATTAAACCTTGTGTTAATTCTTTTGCTGCAGCTAAATGCAAATAAGTAAAAACAATTTGATTTTCTCTAATCATTTTTACTTCGTTAGATAGAGGTTCTTTTACTTTAACAATTATTTCAGCATCATTAAAAATATCCTCTGCTTTATCAATAATTTTTGCTCCTGCAGATTTATATTGATCATTATCAAATCCCGCTTCAAACCCTCCGTTATTTTCAACTAAAACTTCATGACCATTTGATGTTAAAGTTTTTACACTCTCTGGTGTAAGCCCTATACGATTTTCTTGAGGTTTAATTTCCTTTGGAACACCTATTTTCATAAAATGAAATTAGTTCTTTTTGCTTTTTGCGTAATTTGAAATTCCAGTTCTTAATTTTTCAATTATCTCATCAATATGTTTCTTTTCACAAATAAACATTGGTGCAATAATTAAACAATCTCCTGTTGCTTTAAAATTCACTCCAGCTTCATAGCAATGTTTAAAGCAAGTAAATCCAGCTGCTCCAGGTTTTTTGTCCATCTTCATATCAATCCCACCCATCATTCCATAACCTCTAATGTTATCTACAACATCTAAGTCTTTTAATGACATTAAGCCTTCTTGGAAATAAGGACTCATTTCTTTTGCTCTGTTGAAAATATCTTCTTTTTCGAAAATATCTTGAACAGCTAAACCAGCTGCAACAGAAATTGGAATTCCTGAATATGTATAGCCATGGAACAATTCGATAGTTCCTTTTGGAGCTCCATCCATTATTGAGTCGTAAATTTCTTCTTTACATGCAACAGCACCAAGAGGAGATATTCCATTAGTTGTTGCTTTTGCCATTGTAATTATATCTGGAGTTACCCCATACTCTTGTGAAGCAAAAGGTGAACCTGTTCTTCCCCATCCTGTTATAACTTCATCAAAAATTAAAATTATTCCGTGTTTATCACATATCTCTCTTAATCTTTGTAAGTAACCTTTTGGTGGTACCAAGGTTCCTGTTGATCCTGCAATAGGTTCAACTATACATGCTGCAATATTTTCTCCACCAAAATTTGTACAAATTCTTTCTAGATCATCTGCAAGTTCAGCTCCTGTTTCTGGCTGGCCTGATATAAATTTATGTTCAGGTAAATGTGTATGTCTCATATGAACAACACCTGGCATTAAAACACTTGCAAAAGTTTTAACATTATTAATCATTCCACCAACAGAAGTTGCTCCGATATTCATGCCGTGGTAACCTCTTTCTCTTCCAACAAATCTAAAACGATTACCCTCTCCTCTTGACTTGTGATAAGCAATTGCAATTTTAATTGCTGTTTCAACTGCTGTTGATCCACAAATTGTATAAAATATTCTATTTAAGTTTCCTGGTGTGTGTTTTGCAATTCTTGTTGCTAATTCAAATGAGCCACCAAAACCTTGTTGAAATGGTTGAGCGTAATCAACTGTCTTCAATTGTTTAGTGATTGCATCAATAATTTCTTGTCTCCCATGTCCCAAGGGATTACAAAATAATCCTGAGCTCGCATCAATTTGAGTTTGTCCTTGGTGATTTTTTAAATACACACCTTTAGCTTCAACAATTAATCTTGGGTTTTCTTTAAAATCTTTGTTGGATGTAAACGGCATCCAATGTTCATTTAATGAATTAGGTATATTTGGTTTTTCTGAGCTCATAAGTTTTTAATTTAGTTAGTTTTTAATCCTCATAGACTAATTCAATCTGCTTGAATAGAAAATAAATTACTGCTTTATAAGATGACAATATTGAAGCACAACTAATAGTTGTCTAAACCTATTGTTCCCATATGCCTCATAAATTCTCCATTTACTTCAATCTTATAATGAACTTAAATATCTTTTGTAAATTAAATTTAATTAACAGGAGAAATAATGAAAAAAATAATTAGTTTTATTTTAGGAAGTATTTTTGCTCTTAACTTATCAATCTCAGTTGCAAATTCAGCTGCGAACGAAGTAAGAGTTGCTTTCTTCTTAGAATGGCCTACTCCAAATCAAGAAGACAAAGTTAAAGGAATGTACGAAAAAGCATTAGGTGTTCCAGTTAAATGGACAAACTTTTCTAATGGTGGTGCAATGACTGATGCTATGTTAGCGGGAGATATTGATATCTCTTACTCTCAAGGTTTAGTACCATTTATCAATGCTGTAAAATCTAACGCACCTATCAAATTAGTTGATATTGCTATGGAATACGGAATGGGTGGAACAACTTGTGTAACATCTAACGCTTCTGGTATTACAAAAGCAAATGCTACTGAATTAGAAGGTAAAAAAGTTGCTGTTCCACTTGGAACAATGGCTGAGTACGTTTTTGACGAAAGTATGAAAGTTGTTGGTGCAGACAGAAGTAAAATGGATGTAATTCAAATGGACCCAGAAGAAGGTGCTGCTGCTTTAGTAAGTGGTGACGTTGTAATGGCATGTCTATTTGGTGGTAACTCTATTAAAGCTGCTACTGCAGTTGGTTCAAGACTTCTAACTGTTCAAGAAGCTAGAGATGCTGGTATCTTAGGAATAGATATTACATCTGTTACTGACAAATTCATGAAAGAAAATCCAGGTATGTTAAGAACTTTTATCGAAGTAACTCATGAAGCAAATGCTAGATACGCTGCTGGTAAATCAGATTTAAACGTAATAGCAAAAGATGCAGAAATGAAATTAGCTGACATGAAAGAAACTATCGGTGGATTTAAATTTCTAACTCCAGAAGAAACTAAACAGTCTATGGAGAGTGGTAATCTAGATGGTTTCCTAAAAGGAATGGGAACACCAGGTGGAGCAGTAGACACTAGTTTCTTACCTCTATAATCATATAGAGAAAGAAAATTTAATAGGCGCCAATTTAAAAAATTGGTGCCTATTTTTTTAGTAAAAATTCTAATATAAAGTTATCATTATGAGTGATTTAGTTTCTCAAAATCTAAATATGATTTTCAAAACACCAAAGGGAGAAACTGTTCATGCGTTAAAGGATGTAAATTTTACACTAAAAAAAGGTGAGCTTTTAACAGTCCTTGGGCCTTCTGGATGTGGAAAAACAACATTGCTAAATATTACCGCAGGATTTATTAGACCAACTTCAGGAAGAATAACTCTTAATGAAAAAGAAATAGATGGACCGGGTGTTGAAAGAGGAATGGTTTTTCAACAAGGTGCATTGTTTGAATGGTTAACAGTAGCTGAAAATGTAAACTTTGGACTTCGAATGAAAAAGGAAGATCCTGTTAAAACTGAAAAAAAAGTTGAAGAATGGCTTGATATTGTTGGATTAAAAGGTTTTGGAAATACACCTACTTATCAATTATCTGGTGGTATGCAGCAAAGAGTTGCTCTTGCAAGATGCTTAATAAATGATCCAGATTTAATTTTAATGGATGAGCCTTTAGGAGCTCTTGATGCTCTAACTAGAGAAAAAATGCAGTCCTTAGTTTTAAAAATTTGGAAAGAAACTGGTAAAACAATTATTTTAATTACTCACTCAGTTGAAGAAGCGTTATTACTTGGTGAAAGACTTTATGTAATGGCCCCTAGACCAGGAAGAATACATAAAGAGTATAATTTACCGTTTGCAGCAATGGGGCTAAAGCAGGATTTAAGAGAAATAAAAAAAGATAAAGAATTTTCTAAAACAAGAGAAGAAATCCTTGAAATGATTTGGAATATGGAAGAAGAAATAATGGGGAGAGAATAATAGATGCTTACCCAAATTGTTACATTTTTAATTATTGTAGCTGTAGTTGGCTGCATTCTTTATGGAAGAAAATTAATTAGAACAGAAAAAGTAGACGCAGTTTTTGGAAATCCTGAAAGAGCAAAAGGTGGAACGCACTGGGTAATAGTTGGTAGTAGTGCTATTTTATTAATATGGCTTTATTATTCATGGGATATTGCAAAAGGATTTTATCCAAAATCAGCAAATGAATTATGTCAAGTTGCAAAAGTAAATGAATCTTTATTAGGTTTAAAATATCAATTCCCAATAGAAGAAAGAGAATTCAAAAGTACTTCAATAATTAAAATTGAAAACAAAAATCTTCAGAAAATAATTAATGAAATTCAAAATTCACCAGATTTAAGCAATCAACAAAAAACTGAATTGGTTGGTTTTGTATCTGATACCAAAGCATTAATTCCATTATTAA
>Ga0255754_10003191_pt1 | contig 11890 bp, 8 predicted proteins | sample 101ome_22_FD_179954 | JGI IMG/M metagenome (GOLD analysis project Ga0255754, IMG submission 179954) | Coastal salt marsh microbial communities from the Groves Creek Marsh, Skidaway Island, Georgia - 101412BT metaG (version 2) | ecosystem: Environmental > Aquatic > Marine > Intertidal zone > Salt... | reverse complement strand
TGAGGTGATGATTATTGGTGGAGCCACCTTGTATCGCGAAGCGATTGACCAAGTGGATCGGATGTATGTGACCCAGGTGCATGCGTCACCAGACGGGGACGCATTTTTTGAAGCACCTGATCAAGAGAAATTTACGCGAACATCAGTCGACGATCATGTCGGCGATGATGCATCACCGGCCCACAGTTACGAGATCTGGGACCGGATTTAGTACAGATTAGTCTCCGTCAGTCACAGCTCCGAGGCTGGCCGACGATACCAAGCGCGCGTACTTTGCGAGGACGCCACGGTTTGGTGTTTCTTTTTCCATAGTCCAGGATGCTTTTCGACGAGCGAGTTCTGAATCATCAACATCCACTGTTAATGCGTTTGTTTCAGCATCGATGGTGATGGTGTCGCCGTCTTCGAGAAGTCCGATTGGACCACCAACTGCAGCCTCAGGTGTGACGTGACCAATCACAAATCCATGAGACCCACCGGAGAAGCGGCCATCAGTGATTAGTGCGACGTCTTTACCAAGGCCTGCACCCATGATGGCACTGGTTGGTGAGAGCATTTCACGCATACCTGGACCGCCTTTCGGGCCTTCATATCGAATAACGATTACCGAGCCTTTTTCAATTTTTCCATCAAGGATCGCGTTTAATGCCTCTTCTTCTGAATTGAAGCAACGCGCCGTTCCTGTGAACGAGAGGCCTTCTTTTCCAGAAATCTTCGCAACAGCACCTTCAGGGGCAAGATTGCCGTAAAGAATTCTGAGATGGCTGTCTTTTTTCACTGGGTTATCAAATGCACGAACAATGTCCTGCGATTCAGGATATGGCTGCACGTTGGCCAGATTTTCTGCCATCGTTTTACCAGTACAGGTCATCACGTCGCCATGCAGTAGGCCGCGATCCAGCAACATTTTCATAAGAGGTTGAATGCCGCCGATTTCGATCAACTCACTCATCAAGTACCGGCCTGATGGTTTGACGTCTGCCAACACTGGTACGCGTTGACCGATCGTTGTGAAGTCATCCAGAGTGACATCGATACCAGCGCATTGCGCCATGGCCAACAAGTGAAGAACAGCATTGGTTGAGCCACCAAGTGCAATAACTACAGTGATCGCATTTTCAAATGATTTCTTGCTGACAATATCGGATGGCTTGAGATCCATCTCGATCATGCGCATGACAGCTGCACCTGCACGTTCACAGTCTTCTTTTTTATCGCCTGATACGGCCTCTTGAGCAGAGGAATTCGGAAGCGATAGTCCAAGCGCTTCAATCGCGCTCGCCATGGTGTTTGCGGTGTACATACCGCCACAAGAGCCAGGTCCTGGGATGGCTGTTTTTTCCACGGCTATTAACTGGGAGTCATCAATCGTTCCAGCTGCACGTTGTCCGACAGCTTCGAATACAGACACGATGTCTCGACGTTCTGCGCCTGGTTTGATGGTACCGCCATATACAAACACTGATGGACGGTTTAGGCGAAGCATCGCCATGACGCACGCAGGCATATTTTTGTCACAACCACCGATCGTCACGACACCATCGAATCCTTGGCCGGCGACAACAGTTTCTATGGAATCGCAAATCACTTCGCGGCTGACCAACGAGTAACGCATCCCCGGTGTTCCCATACTGATGCCGTCACTCACCGTGATGGTGTTAAACACGACTGCTTTTGCGCCGGCAGCATTGGCACCAGCTTCAGCATGATCGGCAAGTTCGTTGATATGCATGTTACAGGGAGTCACCATGCTCCAAGTGCTTGCAATGCCAATCTGCGGTTTTTTGAAATCTTCATCACCAAATCCCACTGCACGCAACATGGCGCGTGAGGGAGTTTGTGCAAGTCCATCGACGATGACGGACGAATAAGGGCGACGTTTGTCGGTCATAGTGGGTCCTATAGTTCTTTTTTCAGGATTAGCGAATTTCGCTGGTAGTTATATAAAGCCTGCCGATTTTCCGGTAAGGCTTCAACAGACGACATCACAAAACCGCGCTCTTTAAACCAGTCGCTTGCTTGTGTTGTTAATACGAAGAGATTTTGAATCGACAGCGCGCGCGCTTGGTCTTCAATGTGTTTGAGTAATTTGGTGCCGATAGACTGTTCAGTTGTTGCATGATCAACGGCTAGGGCAGCCAGCTCAGCAGCTCCGGAATCCAACGGATAAAGCGCTGCCGATCCCAAGATACGACCATCTTGCTCGATCACAAAGAAGTGGTTGATCTCGGCCTCTAGCTTGTCGCGAGACCTCTGAACCAAAGCACCCCGCTCTTCCATTGGAGCGAGTAAATGAATCAGTCCGGGTAGATCGTCAACGCGAGCTTGCCGCACAGGTGCTGCAGGCTGTGACGCGATGAGTGTGCCTGTGCCATCGGTGGTCATGAGCTCTGTTAGGATTGCTCCATCGATCCCCGCACCAAGCAAATGACAACGACCAACGCCTCCTCTCACAGCACGCTCTGCCGCATCGAGTCGACGTTGCATTTCGGCATTTTGATGTGAACGGGTTGTTCCAACCAAAGCGAGCGCGAGTTCTGAGATACGCTCACCTTCCGTGTCGATACAGTGCGGTGTTTCACCCATCAAAATCAGCTTGTCTGCATTGAGAGCAACAGCTGTTTCGGCCGCGACCTCTTCGCTCGCAAGATTGTAGAGCTCGCCCGCTGGTGAATGTGCAAGATGATCGAGATACACAACAGATCCGATTTCTAATTGTTGGCGAATACCTGAGGCATCGATGCGTCTCACCGACCCCGTGAATTGATGGTTCACACCTTCATGAATGCCAAGCGGTTTGGCAGACACAAAGTTGCCAGAGATCAATGATGATTTGCCACGGTTTCGGTGTTGAGCTCGCATGAAAAGACCACGAAACGTGAGTCGATTCTGGCTAACGAGATCGATAATGCGGCTGAGAAGGGATTGGTCGGTGATCCGGCGGTGACCGTGATAGGCGCTTTGTAATCCTTGTTCACTGATGTACGAGTCGATGGCATGCCGTGTACTCTGTATGAGAACAAGATGAACGCCCAACGCGTTGAGCAGGACCAAGTCTTCCACCAAACGGCTCACAGAGGATTCGGTCTGGTCAGAATCTGATAGCAAAACGACAAACGTTTTGCCTCTAAACTGCTCAATATAGGGGCCGGCTTCTCGAAGCCAGGCAACTAAGGGTTGCGTTTGAATGGTTAAACTCCTCTTCTCACAGGGAATTGTGCGATGAATCGGGCATCAACTCCAGACACGATTGAACTTGAGCTCAAATTAGGATTACGGGATTGCGACCCATCCAAGGTTTCTAACGTGCTGAATTCGGTTTTAGGTCGAGAGATTGCAAGTAAGACAGAGCTCTTACAAAACATATATTTTGATAGTGCCGGGTTACTGCATCGAGCAGGAGTAGCGATTCGAACGCGTTCTGTTAACACGTCGCATGAGATGACCGTGAAGATCAGGGAGCCAGATGAAGGTGGTTTGTCACAGCGGCGTGAGTGGAATTTTCCGATCGATACGCCGAATTTGGATTACGCCCTTCTTGAGCGCTTAGATCTGCCCGTTTCAGTCGTTTCGGTGATACGAGAGCGGTCACTGGAAGTGGTTTTTCAAAATGCCTTTGAGCGCACTGACTGGCATGTTACAGAAGACAATTGTGATGTGATGGTGTCCTTAGATCTTGGTTCTGTTCAAGTGGATGGTCGTGAGTCTCAAGTGTCGGAATTGGAGCTCGAATTGCTCTCGGGTGATATCGGTCAATTGATAAGGCTTGGGTGTGAGTTAGCTGATCGGTTACCCGCGTTCATGGGAGTTATCTCAAAAGCAGAACGAGGTGATCGACTAATTCGTGAGGCTGACCCGATGGCAGAACCAATACCTGTTACGCGCGAGCATTGGCTACACTGGCTGAGCCGAGCGTTGGATCCTTTATCTGGACCCGCACCAGATGAGGCTGTTCGGGCGTTGGAATCAATCGGTGATCAGCAGGCAATTTCTATTTACCGCGATAGCTTGCGACGTGGGGAGCTTCCAACAGGACTTGCTCGCTGGATGATTGCACAATCTCTGGAGTCAATGAATGCAGCCAGTTGAGTACTCACAGTTTTTAAAACGTTGGGTTGAGAAGTTTGATCCTGAACAGGCTTGGCTGAGTTCTGCCGGCAAAACTCCACCAGACCAGGCTGAAATTCAGAACTCTTGGCAACAGCTCGTCACGCTCAACACGCATGATTTTGATCGTGAAGCTCGATTACTAAGAAACCAAACTCAAGCAGGTCTGATTTATCGGTTATTGAACGGAACAGACTCCTTTGAGGATACCGTTCGAGTTACAACGCAAATGGCCGAGTCAGCGCTTGATGCGAGCCTCTCGCATCATCGAACAATCCTCGAGCAGGCCTTTGGCACCCCATCAAATCCGGCCTTTACCATTTTAGGTATGGGTAAATTAGGGGGGCGCGAGCTGAATCTCTCCTCTGATATCGACATCTTTTGCGTTTTCGCCGAAGACGGTGAGACGTCAGGGCCTCGCGTACGCGATCACAGTGACTATTTCACGCGTCTGACACAGCAGCTTGCGAAATCACTGGATGCGCAGACAGTTGATGGATTTGTTGAACGAGTTGATCAGCGTTTAAGGCCTTGGGGTTCTGCAGGACAACTCGCAATTCCAGTCGTTGCCTGTGAAGACTATTACGAAGTGCATGGCCGGGAATGGGAGCGATTTGCGCTATTAAAGGCGCGTCCTGTCGCTGGTGATATTGCACTGGGTGATGCGCTTTTGAAGTCACTGAAGCCATTTATGTATCGGAAATATCTCGACTTTGGCGTGTTTGAATCGATTCGTGATCTCAAATCGAAAATTGAGGCAGAAGTCCGTCGTAATGGTCGAGATAAGAACGTTAAAGTCGGACGCGGCGGGATCCGTGAAATCGAGTTTATTGTTCAAGCGATGCAGTTGTTGCGCGGAGGCCAGATTCCAAGTCTCCAAGTCACAGGATTTTTAGATGCCCTTTCAACGCTGATCACAGAGGCCATCATCAGTGAGCAGGATGGTTTACAGCTCAAAGAAGATTATTTGTGGCTTCGCTACGTTGAACACGTGATTCAGGCTGAGAATGATCAGCAAACTCAGGAGCTGCCATCAGATTGTGGTCGTTTGGCTGCCGTCATGGGCTTTGAGTCAGCTGACGATTTTGAGCAGAAACGTCAAGAGGTGACTGACCGGGTGCATGAGTCATTTGCATCTTTCATGCGGGTTGAGAAATCACAGGATGCGACGCAAGCCCTGGTCAAAGACGATGTACAAGAGCGTTTGGACGCATTTCTTGACGATCCAGTGTGTGATCGTCTTGAGGCGATTGCGCGATCTCGACTGACGACGTTGTTGGGACAGTTAGGCCCTGAATTAAGCAATTATCCAATCGATGTGACAGAGCGGATGCTCCGGTTTATTTCGACCTGTACTCGAAGAAGCGTGTATTTGTCGCTGTTATCTGAAAATCCAGCGACCCGTGAACGGATGCTCGATATTCTCGATCGATCATCATGGGTTACTGAGCGGCTGATTGAGATGCCGGCTTTGTTGGATGAGCTACTCACACTGGATGCAGGTGATGCTGTGATGTCGCGTGAAGCGATCGGTCAGGAATTATCGATGCGCCTACAGCGGGTTGATCCAGATGATCCAGAACGTCTAACAGAAGTCCTTGTGCAGTTTGCGCGCGGTCTCGCGTTTCGCGTTGCTGTTTTTGAAGTGCATGGTGAGATTCCGTTGATGCGCGTATCCGATCAATTGACTTGGATTGCCGAAGCAGTGGTTTCGGAAGTACTGCGTTACGCGTATCGAGAAGTTGCGAATAAGCATGGCCAACCTGTCATCATTGAATCGGATCGCAATGATGCACTTGGTTTGTCCGTCCTCGGATACGGCAAATTAGGTGGCCTTGAAATGAGCTATGGCTCAGATTTAGACCTCGTTTTTGTCCATGGCATCGATCCCGATCAGATGACAGATGGCGAAGTCGCAATTGAAGGTGGCCTTTTCGTGAATCGTGTCGTCCGTCGGGTCATCGCATTGATAGAGACGAATACGCGATTTGGCCGGTTATATGAAATTGATACACGACTCAGGCCATCCGGACGTTCTGGATTGATGGTGGTTGGCCTTGATGCGCTGAAGAAATACCTCGATGAATCTGCTTGGACCTGGGAATTACAGGCCTTCGTCAGGGCGCGCCCCGTCGCCGGAGATCAATTCTTGAATACACGATTGGAGGCGCTTCGTATTGATGTTTTGCGAACGTCCCGAGAGCCGAAAGCATTGTTGACGGACGTCGTTGAAATGCGGGAAAAGATGCGTGCTCATTTGGGTAGTAGTGCAGGTGACTCCGGATTTGATTTAAAGCACGATCGAGGAGGTATCGTTGATATCGAATTTATGGTGCAATATCAGGTTCTAGCACATGCAGAAATGCATCCCGAGCTTGCGACTTATACGGATAATATCCGACAGCTCGACGGACTTTCAGGGTCTGGGTGTATTTCGACAGTAGATGCAGATGCGTTGAAGAGCGCTTATGTCCGCTACCGGACGTTAAACCATGAAGCAATCTTGGCTGGCCGAAAAGGCCGCGTCGAAATCGCAGAGGTTGAGAACGAACGGCAGTTGGTTGAGGGTCTTTGGGCGCAGTGGATGTCTTCTTGAATTGATTGGAAATAAAAATGCAGCCGAACTTTGCTGATCGAGATGGATTAATTTGGTTTGATGGAGAACTCAAACCCTGGCGGGACTGTCAAACACACGTCCTGACACACACTTTGCATTATGGCCTCGGATGTTTCGAGGGTGTACGTGCATATCAGACAGCTGATGGTGCTGCGATTTTCCGTTTACGGGATCACACACGTCGCCTATTCGATTCCGCAAAAATTCTTGGCATGGATATTCCATTTTCGATGGAAGAGATCGACGCAGCGCAGAAAGCAGCTGTTGCTTCGAATGATTTGGACCATGCGTATCTGCGACCAATGGTGTTCTACGGTTCAGAAGGGATGGGGTTGCGCGCCGATTCTCTGAAAACGCACGTGATCGTTGCAGCATGGGCATGGGGCTCATACATGGGCGAAGAGAACATGAAGCGCGGAATTAAGGTCCGTACGTCAAGTTACACGCGTCATCATGTGAATATCACCATGACGAAAGCGAAAGCCAACGGTAACTACATGAATTCGATGCTTGCCTTGCAAGAAGCGTTGACTGGTGGCGCTGATGAAGCGCTGTTGTTGGATCCAGAAGGTTATGTCGCTGAGGGATCTGGTGAGAACGTATTTATTGTTCGCGATGGGGTGATCTATACACCTGAACTCACGAGCTGCTTGGATGGTATTACGCGTAAGACCATTTTCAGATTGGCTCAAGAGCATGGACTCGATGTTGTCGAGAAGCGGATTACGCGAGATGAAGTGCTCATCGCCGATGAAGCGTTCTTCACGGGGACTGCAGCGGAAGTGACGCCGATTCGCGAACTCGACTCGCGCCCGATTGGGGCGGGTTCTCGAGGACCGATCACAGAGATGCTTCAGTCTGATTATTTCGACGTCGTTCACGGTCGCAATGAGAAGTTCAGCGAGTGGGTCACACTCGTTAAGGACTGATTCATGCCAACCTTAGTGGTTGGCCCGAACTGGGTCGGCGACATGATTATGGCGCATGGATTGATTTCATATTTGAAATCAAAGCGACCAGACGACCCAATTCATATGCTCGCACCGAGCTGGAGCCTGGAAGTCGCTCGGCGCATGCCTGAGGTTGATCAAGTCATCGAACTCCCTTTTGATCATGGTGAGCTGAAGCTGAAAGAACGATGGGCTTTTGCTCGCAAGCTTCGGTTCTCACGCTATCACCGGGCTTTTGTTCTTCCTAACTCTCTGAAATCCGCATTGATTCCTGCAATGGCAGGAATTCCTCGTCGCATCGGCTGGCGTGGCGAATACAGGTATAAGTTACTCACTGATTTGCGCATCCTGCATGAGGCGCGGTTCCCGCGGATGATTGACAGATATATGGCGCTTGGGTTTCCGGCAAACCTTGCATTGTCAGCAAATCAGTTACCCGAAGCTCCGCTCTTCCCGCGTTTAACGATGGATGAAGCCTCGCAGGCGAATTTGGTCTCCAACCATGGACTCGACCCGGCGCGGTTGGTTGCGCTGTGTCCAGGTGCTGAATTTGGGCCTGCAAAACAATGGCCATTGGATCGCTTTTCAGATCTTGCGACACGTTTAATTGATGCAGGGCATCAGGTGATTCTATTGGGTTCGCCAAATGATGCTGACGATGTTGAGCGACTGATCGACCAGGTTGCGAAGGCCAAGCGAAAGAGTCTTGTGAATCTCGCAGGATTAACATCGATTCCAGAAGCGGTCGATTTAATTGGATTATCAAAAGCGGTTGTGACACATGATTCTGGGTTAATGCATGTGGCGGCTGCGACAGGCCGACCACTCGTTGCTCTGTTTGGACCGTCATCACCTGCGCATACCCCGCCACTGAGTGATACGGCGGTGACGTTGACGCACCCCGTACCGTGTCACCCTTGTTTCGAAAGAGAATGCCCATTGACGCATCAAGCCTGCTTGTCTGAGCTCTCAGTTGATGAGGTATTTGAGGCGTTGTTACAGCAAATACAGCGGATTGCCTAATGCGTGTTTTGGTGGTGAAAACCTCTTCGATGGGGGATTTAGTCCACACTCTGCCAGCATTGACTGATGCAACTGAGGCACTCGGTGATATTCGATTTGATTGGGTGTGTGAGCCTGCTTTTGCCGAAATTCCCCACTGGCACCCATCTGTTGGCGATGTGCTTGCGATTCCCTTAAGACGATGGAAGGGAAAACTCCATCGCTTGTTGTTTTCGAATGACCTCGCTGCATATAAACAAGCACTCGGTGCAGAACGATATGATGCGGTTATTGATGCTCAGGGGCTTCTCAAGAGTGCATTTTTGATTACACGGTTTACCGATGGGCCAAAGCATGGATTCGATCGCCGATCAGCAAAAGAGAGTTTGGCGTCGAGTGTTTATGACGTGACCCATCGCGTCGACCGCTCGAAACATGCGATATCGAGAACCCGTGAATTATTTGCCAAGTCGCTTGGATATGCGCTTCCAGAAACGGGTCCCCACGCATCGATTGATTTAGGACGACCACAAGAGCTCGCAGATCGTCTAGTACTTGTCACTCAGACGAGTCGGCTACCCAAGTGTTGGATGGGTGATGGATGGAAAGCGGTGATTGAAGATGCGCTTCCACAATTTTCTGACATCGTGCTGCCAGTCGGTAGTGATGCTGAATTCGAAACAGTTTCTAAAATGGCTGAAGGCTTACCGGTGAGGATACTGAATCAAGCCTCATTAAATGATGTCGCTTTTGAGATCTCAAATGCACGCGCAGTGGTTTCAGTCGATACAGGGCTTGCACACGTGGCTGATGCATTGGGTATTCCTATGCTCGCATTGTATGGGCCGACGAAGCCTGGTCTTGTGGGACCTGTCGCCGACACATCTCAAATTCTAAAAAGTTCGACAGGAAAAATGTCGGATATCAGTGCATCTGCAGTGATGGAATGGGTTAGTCAGACTGATACAGTGTCTGCCGAGTAAGGTCTGGATTTGTTTTAAATCGTTTATGCATCCACATGTACTGTGACGGATGCTTTTTCAGTGCTTCCTCAATCCGCTGATTCAGCGCTCGCGCATTCTCCACTTCATCTTCAAGTGGGTAATCAGCCGGCATCGGGACAAATGAGACGTGATAGATGCCATTGTTGTCACGGTGTAGGTCAAGGAAGATGCTGACCGCGTTTGACATCCGAGCTAAGCGGGCCGGTGTTGTTACTGTGCATGCAGGTCGACCGAAAAAGGGAGCAAAGACAGAGCCTTTGGGTCCCATGTCCTGATCTGGTCCAAACCAAACCATGTCACCCTGCTTTAGGTGCTTAGCGATATGGCGTAATGCACGGACGTCGACCAATTCGGCATAGCGTGCGCGCCCACGACAGACAGCTTGATCAAAAATGGGGTTGTCATTGGGGCGATAACTCACCACAAATCGACCGGCGACGGCATGCATCAGCGGGGCGACTAGGTCCAGCATGCTGTAATGTGGACACAGCAACAAAACTCCTCGGCAATCTGTATTCGCTTGTTCGAGTAGCGCCTGTCCAGATACACGGATCTTGTCGTTAACAAAGTTGATTGGACGGTGCCAAGACCATGCTGTTTCCGTTAAACCGATTCCGTTTTGTTCAAAGCAAGCTTTAACTAGAGTGCGCTGTTCCAAGGGATTCAACTCCGGGAAGCAAACAGCAATATTTCTCTCGCAGACCAGTCGGCGGTTCTTCGCTGTGTAAAACAGTAAAGTACCAATCAGGCGACCGATAGCCATTCCGAGCCTCGGTGGCAGCGCGGCTAATAGTCGAATGAAGCCAAGTCCCAGCGGAACGAAAGAAAAGCCCATGTGTAATCCGGTTGGGTTCATTGATGAAGCTCGGTACTATAACAAGCTTCGAATCATTAGAGAGATCTTCTGTGTCACATATCTTTTCCACATCGCGGGTTTTAGTCGTTGGCGATGTCATGTTGGACCGTTACTGGCATGGCGATGCTGGCCGGATCTCTCCCGAGGCTCCTGTGCCTGTTGTTCGGGTCACTCATGATGAAGCGCGTCCTGGTGGTGCGGCAAACGTTGCTTTAAATCTGTCGTCACTTGGAGCGGAAGTGACGTGTGCTGGATTGGTGGGTCATGATTCCGATGCCGATTTACTCGAACAGACGCTGAAAAATCACAATGTGAATCCGCTGTTTACACGTGTGGAACACAGAACGATTACCAAACTGAGGGTATTAAGTCAGGCACATCAAATGATTCGGCTGGATTTTGAGACGCCATTTGATGCATCAAATGCGGAGTCGCTTGCTCAATCCGTGTCTCTTGATGGAATGACTGCAGTTGTTTTAAGTGACTATGCAAAAGGAAGCCTAGAGCCTCGTTTACTCATTCAAAAAGCCCGTCAAGCCAAGATCCCAGTTGTTGTTGATCCGAAGGGTACAGACTTTGAGAGATATCGTGGGGCAACTTTATTGACTCCAAATCGCGCTGAATTTGAAGCGGTTTGTGGCGCATGGGCCAACGATCAGGAACTGATTGAGAAAGGCCGGAAACTGATTAACGACCTGGATATCGAAACTATTTTAGTGACCCGGTCTGAGCAAGGAATGACCCTGATTGCACGTGATGGTTCTGTGCACCAATTTGCCGCGACCGCCCGAGAAGTCGCTGATGTTACAGGTGCCGGCGATACAGTCATCGCGACTGTTGCAGCAGGTCTTGGTTCTGGCATGAGCATGGCTGAATCTGCTGAATTGGCAAACCGAGCTGCTGGAATTGTTGTCTCGAAACTGGGTACGGCAACGGTCAGTGGTCGAGAACTGGAAAGAGCGTTATCTGTTGATCACGGCATTTTCGATCGCGCAGAGGATGCAGCCGCTTGGGCTGAACAATGCCGTATTCAGGGTGAGAAAGTCGTCATGACGAATGGCTGCTTCGACATCTTGCATGCCGGTCATGTTGCGTATTTGAAGGAAGCGGCCTCTCTTGGTGATCGTTTGATTGTTGCTGTGAATTCAGATACTTCAGTGGCTCGTTTGAAAGGGCCTGAGCGTCCCGTGAATACCATCGAACGGCGGCTGCAGGTGCTCGCGGGTCTCGGTGCTGTGGATGCCGTGATCGCTTTTGAGGACGACACGCCGATTCCATTAATTGATGTGGTTCGACCGGATGTTCTTGTGAAGGGCGGTGACTATAAATCGATCGAGGAAGTAGTTGGCTACAA